>Ga0114970_10000467_pt1 | contig 30228 bp, 27 predicted proteins | sample M_140205_XF_Meta_FD_87030 | JGI IMG/M metagenome (GOLD analysis project Ga0114970, IMG submission 87030) | Freshwater microbial communities from Lake Montjoie, Canada to study carbon cycling - M_140205_XF_MetaG | ecosystem: Environmental > Aquatic > Freshwater > Lake | place: Lake Montjoie...
ATTATGGGGGAACAATATTTTCCCATAACTGAAGAAACACTATGCCATAAAATTACAACAGTTTATAATGAATTACTTAGTTTGAAACAAAATAATGATATTATTGATATAACTATACCAAATATTTATAATAATTTAGATTATAATACTTATTTAAAAGATATTCAATTAATTCAAAATGCAAAATATAATATTTGTGTTGGATTAGGTGGTCAATTATGTAGTAGTTTAACTTTTGGTAATTCTACTATATATTATTCAACTGCTACAATTTTCTTTAATGAAAAAAAATTATTAAATAATAATAATTATGTATGCAATAGTTTGAATACATTTTATAATACTATAAATAAATATTGTAGTATTACCAAAAAATTTCAAACTAATATTTATATAAAATCACAAGATATAATATCAAATAATTGTGAAATTATTCAAACTGGTATAGGAGATCTGTTATTTGCAAGTTGCTTATTAAAACAAAACTTAATTCAACCTCCATTATATTTTAATATGAATATATATGAAAATAATATATATCAACTGAATGATGCAAATAATTCATTTAGTTTTAAATTACAATTATTAATGCAGTTATTTAATAAAGATGATATTATTTTTTTTAATGATACAAATTTAATATACTCAAATTGGCAAAAACAATATGCAAATTTAAAAGAAACAAATACACTACATAAATATTTTAATTTAACTAATGTTAACAATAAAGAATATATTATTTTTCATACAAAATGTAGATTTACTACTACATTTAATTATACATTTTTTAAAAATACATTAAAACTTTTTTTTAAGAATTTTAAATCAAAATATCAAATAATTATATTAGGAGAACAAATAATGCCTGATAATTATGAGACAAATATATTGAAAACTACTACTATATATAATGAATTATTAGAGTTAAAAATAAATAATGATGTTTTAGATTTATCCATTGATAATATATATGACAATTTAAATTATGAAAACTATTGTAAAGATTTATCAGTTATTCATAATGCAAAAGCAAATATTATAGTAGGTCAAGGGGGGTCATTATGTAGTTCAATAATGGTTGGACAAAATACTATTTTGTATATATTACCTAAATTGTTATGTAATTTAAATGTAAATACTTTAAAAAATAATAATATTCAAGTATGTTTTAATACAACTGATTTTTTCAAAAAAATATTAGTTGATTATTCTAATACACCATTTAAACAACGATATGCATTTGTCTTATCTCATAATGGATTAGGTGATAATATAACAAATACTAGTGCAATTCATTATTTGCTTAATTATTATGAAACTATATATTTTTTATGTAAAGATATTAATGTAGAAAATGTAAATTTATTATTTACTGATAAACCAGTAATTACTATTCCGGTAAATTCTGCAAATGAAAATAATCATTGTAAAAAAATAATAAATAGCATACCTAAAGCAGATTTATTCATTTCTGGATGTCATACTTCTTATTTAAAATCAAGAATTACTCACCCAAGTTTATTAAAACATATTAAAAATAATGGTGATTATTCATGTAAATATAATCATATAACACAATTTTATAATGATAATGGATTAGATCTATCTATATATTTTGAATATTTTAATATTGAAAGTAGTGAAAAAAGTATAGAGTATTATGAACAAATTAAACAATATAAAATAGTATTTTTGCATACAAAAGGAAGTAAAAGAGAGATAAATTTAGATGATATAGTTCAGTTATATAACACAGATGAATATATAATTATTTGTGCAAATAAAAATGTATATGCTTTTGGTACCGATAAATATGAATTAGCAAATAAATATATTAATATATATGTTGCTTATTATATAGATATTATTAAAAATGCTGAGATCATTCATGTAATAGATTCTTGTTTTTCTTGTATTATATATCCACTAATAACAATGAATAAAATATCTCCAAAAGAATGCAAAATTTATGATCAATAAATAAAAATATAAAATATAAAATGATATTATAATATGAAATATCATTTTATAACATTTGCAACAGAAGATCATATATCATTTGCACAAAAAAATGTTGAAAGTGCATTATCAGTTGGCAAATTTGATACTGCTACAATATATACTATGAATGATTTAGATGACCATTTTAAAGAAAAAAATCAATATATATTAAATAATAAAAGAGGATCTGGATATTGGTTATGGAAACCATATATTATTTTGAAAAAATTATTAGAAATTGATGAAAATGATATATTATGTTATAATGATAGCAAATTTATATGGTTAAAAGATATTAGAGAATTTGAAAAAGATATATTAGTTGATAAAAATATTGGCGGATATTCAAATAAACCTAATAACGGTAATACTATTGAAAAACATTGGACTAAATTTGACGCATATGCTCTGATGAATGTTAAATTAGGACATATAAAAGAGAATTTTTCAAATACTTTGCAAGTATGGGCCGGATTATTATTATTAAGAAAAATATTCAATTCTATAAGATTTGTTGGAGAATGGTTAACATATAGTCAAGATGATAGAATTATAACTGATTCAAAAAGTATTTTTGGTCCAGAAAATAAAGAATTTAATGAAAATAGACATGATCAAACAGCATTAAGTTTGCTTTTTAAAAAATGGGGTATACCTATGAATACTCTTGATAAAAGTTATATGATAGATGTAAGAAATCCTGTATAATATAAAATGTTATATGCTTAATTTAACCAATTATAATATTTTACCAATATAATGCCATATTTTCATAATAAAGATGTAAATCTGCTTTTTATTCATATACCAAAAACAGGTGGTTCAAGTTTAGAAATCTATTTTTCTAAAAAATTCAATATGCCTTTAAATGATTCAACATTGTTTAGTGAAGCAAACCGATTTAAAGGAGTTTCTTTTCAACATCAAACATATCAATCATTAATAACTTATCCGCAAATATTCAAAATAGATAATAGTCATAATAATTTGAAAATATTAACAGTAGTTCGTTGTCCATACCATCGCTTAATTAGTGATCTATTTCATTTCAAATATATTACTGCAAATTCTAGTCCAGCATTTGTTTTTAAAATATTGGCTACAAAATATTTAAATACTTTTGGTGCTAATGATAATCATAAAAAACCACAATATTTATTTTTATTAGATAAAGATGGGAAAATGTTAGAAGAAAATATTACCATTCTTAGAATGGAAACATTAAATGCGGATATGGCAAAGCTAGGATATACTGATTTTAATATAGTTGTTAATAAAAATAGTTCTAGAGTAAAACGAAATTATATGAGTTATTTAAATGCGGATTCTATTAAACTAATCAATTCTGTATATAAGAAAGATTTTGAATTATTTAATTATCCAATAATTAATTGTTGAATATAATTACGGACATTTCCATAAAGGATTTATCAAAGGAAAAGGAATTGTTTTAATTAAATCTGTATATTGTTGAGAATAAATTGCCCAAAATATTTGGCATTCTGGTTGCATTAATGATGTGCATGCTGAATAAATTTGATTAAGCATTGGTATAACTGGTATATAATTATTATAAAATATAAGACCTGTATTGCATATTCTTATATTTGTTTGAATTTCTTTATTTTTAATTTTATTATTTATTAAAGCAATTGTATCTGCCATACCTAATTTATATCTATCTTGTCCTTTTGATGCATTTACTTCGTCCCATATACTTGTTTTTAATGTTGGAGTTTCACGAATAATAATATGAGTAGTATTGTCATCAGTATTACTTTCATTATCATTACATAATTCAATCAATTTACTAATATGTTGTGGAAATACTTGAAATTTATGATCAAAATAAAGAATTTGTTTATATTTTTCTTTAAGTTGTTTAAAACGATTATTATTTAAAAATTGCAAAAATTTAATATATTTAGACTGAACTGATGAAACTGCACTATTATCAGAGAGAGGCATATTAATAAAAACAGGAGTCCAACCTTTACTCTCAATTTCTTTTTTTAGGGTTGGGTTATTTGTAAAAAAAAGGCATTTAGATTGGGTTAATATAGGTGCTGGATATATCTTTTTAAATTTTTTACCAAAAATACATGAAATTATTAATATTTCCATAATAGTATAATGGCATATAAAATACCATCAATTATACATTACACATTCAAAAATAATAATTTGCCTAAAGAAATCATAAATGTAATAGAACAAAATAAAAGAATGTGTCCAGGTTGCGAGTTTCGTTTTTATGATGATGTTGCGTGTGAAGCATTTATTAAAGATAATTTTCCTGAGGGTGTATATAATGCATTTAAAAAACTAAATCCTATTTATGGTGCAATGAAGGCGGATTTTTTTAGATATTGTGTATTGTATAAATTAGGTGGGATTTATATTGATATTAAAACAAAAATAAAAGTTCCTATTTTTAGTTTAATTAGACCTGATGATATATGTATATTAGATATTCCAAGACGACTGGAAAAATTTCGAAATTGTACTAAACCAACATTTGAACAATGGATTTTAATGTTTTCTCCAGAACATCCATATTTAAGATGCATGATCAGTTTAATGGTACATTATACCCAAATACGATATGAACCTAAACAAATATGTAATATAGTATTAAATACCAAACAGAAAATATTAAATGTAACAGGACCTGATGCATTTACTAAAGCAATCTATCGCAGTAATTCTAAACATAAACAAATATTACATCGTCATATTAATTATATTAATTATTTTATTAGAGCAGGAACAAGTAATTATAAAAATATGTATGCAATAAATGGTGAAAAACATTATAGTGAATATAAAGAACCCTTATATATTTAGGTTTAAGTTAATGATTTATTTGACTACTCCAATATTGTAGAGTAAGTTTTTCATAATTAAACTGTCGGGATTGAAATTCTTGTATTGTATTATCCAATAATTCTTGAGTTATATCAGTCCATTCATTTACAATTAATACTGGCAAATTTTCAAACATTTTTTTAAAATTTGGCGCTTTTAAAATAGGTATACATCCTAAACATAATGCTTCCCAAGTTCTATGACAATCCATTCCAACTCCAAATGGAGAAAGAACAAATGTATATTCTGTCATATTTTTCCAATTTTGTGTTCTTTTTACAAAATTTAAATTTTTAATTAAGAGTTCTTCTGGAATTTGCTGAAGTGCGCTCTCTCTTTGTTTAAACCTATCATTTTCTAATGAAAAATTAATATATATTTTATTTATTCTTTCTTGAAATGGAATCATATTTTGTCTAATTTGTATTAATATTTGTTCTTGATATCTAGGTAAATGACCTTCTTTATTATCTTTATTTAACCAATTATGTGATGGATTTGTAGAAATAGTATGATAATCTAAACCTATTGGCATTTGAACTATTTTATCACACATATACATTTGTGTATTTTGAGCAAACCATTTACAAAGAAAAGGATTATTTATTAACCTATTTGTTTGCGTTGGAGTGATTGCTTCTTTTGGAACAGTAAGATCACTATCTCCAGTAACTAAAACAAACTGTTTATTAATTTTAGGTAATATTATATTTACAAAATAAGGTATTAAATCACTGCATACATAAATAGAGTTACCATCATGTAAAGCATTGCTAATTATCATATTATTTAAATAACTATAATCTGTTGCACAACTAGACTTCGGGTTTAATGAATGAAATGTACATGATTTTAATAATCCTCTAGAACATACAAAATAACATAAGTTTTCCATTTTATATATTAAAATATATATTTACCTACACACATTCCATGTCCTTTTAACCATTCAAAACTATCCGTTTCTACTAATAAATTGTTTTGAATTAATTCATTCCATGCGCGAGTAGGTCCTACTGTCCAATCAGCAATAAATGAAGTATTATTTTGAATAATATCATCCATAAGTATAATTGTATTTTTATTTGCTAATTTTCTACTATTCATTAAATCTGCATAAGCTACTTCATAAGAATGACCTCCATCAATAAATATTAAGTCAAATGTAATATCATTATTTTGTGCAAATATAGGAACACGTATAGTAGAATCTCCTAAAATCAAAGTATGTCTATCTGGATAATTTTTATTAATATATTGTTTTCCATACTTCAAATATTGATGAAAATGTTCTCCTAAATCAAAACTATGCACATATGCATTAGAATTTTCCAAAAATAATTCTGCTGAATGACCAGCATTAAATCCTATTTCCATGATTGTTTTTGGTGATGCATTAGATAATATTTTTTTAATTTCATTACATTGATGTTGATTCAGTTGAGTATATCCTTCTGTAACATTAATTTTTTTTACTTTAAAAAATTCACGTAATCCTAATTTTGACATATATAATGATTATATATTTTTTCTATAACTGAATGACCTAATTCATTATAATGACTTATAATTGATTTATCTATTATTAAATCGTTGGTTGAAGTACATTAGAAAATTCATAATAATTTATAGGTATACATTACACTTTGTAGTAATTTTTTTTGTTATTCCTTCTTATAAATTTTCCTTGAATTATGTTCTAATATTTAAATTATAAAACTCATATGGAATAATAAACATTTTACTACAATATTCACTAAAACCAGTACGATGACCATAAGGAGACATTGCATATATTTTATTTGACTTTGACATAATAAAAAAATCAATCAAAGTATTTTTTATAGAAGTATAGTTATCTGGTTTATGTTCTATTGCTAAATGGGTTATTTCATTTATATTTATAATTAATTGAGGATATTTATGTTTTAAATAAGATTTTAATTTATTACAATCTGAGAATAAAACTATTGGATTATTTAGGTTTATTTTAGATAATATTTCAGTTACTTTTGTAATTAACTCATTATCTAAATTTTCACAATTTACTATAAATCGATCACCCGTTCTAATATGAATTACTGAAAAATTATTTGGTTGTATATTTAAATAATTCATTTCTTCAGTTATTGCTTTATTTAATTCTTCATTTGGTAAAAATTTTGATTTTATAAAATTTGATTGAAAATTTGTTATATTTTTAATAGGATAATTATTATTCAATAAATATAATGTTTCTACTTTATTATAGTTTAAATATTTTATAAAATTATTATAAAATTGTTGAGTAGTTTTTTCACCATTATCTGGATAATAATAATATACATTTGAATAATCTATATTTTCATCTATTGTATTTTTTTCTTTATATAAAAATTTACATAACGGATGATTATTATAATCAATATCAAAACGTAAATTATAAGTCATTGCAATTTGTAATAAAAAGAAGGATCCTCTTAAAAAATCACCTAAACCTCCCCCAGGAGCATTAATATATTTTATTTGATATACATTTACTATTTTTTTTAAATTTGTATTATTCATATATATTATCTTATAGAAGATTTAAATATACCATTTTCAGTACCTTGACTTATTATAGTTGGTTCTGCCCAATATATATTAAAATTATTAATTCTAATTACGTGATTTAACCAATGATCAACTGGACAAAGAATAGTATAATTTGATTGTTTTAGTTTATCTACAATTATTTTTGCACATTTATTAGAAATTAAATATGAGTCTAAACATCGAGTTGCCCCTGCTCCTCCCCAACTAGTAGGAGTATTTTCTTTTTTAAAAATATTTGTGTTTCTATTATTTATTATATTATTTGGAATATGAAAATGTCCACCATTTCCTATAAATAACATATCCCAATCTTCAGGTAATTGTTGTATATATTTTTGTAAAGTATCATTAAATGTATTATCAAAAATTGCATCATCTTCTAATATAACTGCATACTCGTCAGTTCCTGATGCTATATATTTATAACATTGAATATGATGTAATGCTAATGAAATTTCAGAATCTGTTAAATTACGAAACATTTTTTTATTATTTATTGTTAATATTTCCTTTCCATAATTTGATACAAATTCACCCATTAAATTATTTTCTAATAATTGGTGTTCCATATTTATTTTTCTTTTTATAAGTTTATCATAATGTATTATGTAAATTTTCATATAATATAATATAACATTATTAAATGAATTGCTGTATTTGTGGAACCGTTAAAAATGTGGGTCCATATTTAGACAAAATTTTTTCAAATATAGAACAACTCGGGTCTTTATTTGAAAATTATGTGATTATTTTTTATTATGATCATTCTACTGATAATACTTTACAAAAAATGAAAGATTATCAACAAAAAGTTGGACAAGATAAATTCATATTTTATGTTAATAAAGTAGAAGTTAGTAAACATAGAACAATTCGGATTGCAAATGCTAGAAATGGTTGTTTACAAATGATTAGATCCCAATTCAGGGATTATCCATTTTTTATAATGATTGATTGTGATGATAAATGTTCTGAAGATGTGAAATCTCACGTTTTACAAAAATATTTGAGGCGCAATGATTGGGATAGTCTATCTTTTAATAAAAAAAGTTATTATGATATTTGGGCTCTTTCTATTCGTCCTTATATGTGCAGTTTTCTTCATTTTCAAAAAAGTCCAAATGGCGCAATGAATCAATATGTTACTAAACTACTTAAACAGGTTCCTGCAGGTGGACTATTAAAATGTGCAAGCGCATTTAACGGGTTTGCTATTTATCGCACAAATAAGTTTTTAAATTGCACATACGATGGCAAATTTAATATAAATTTAATTCCTGCTAATTATTTGAAAAATAATATAAATGCGTGTAAATCTAATTTAAAATTAGGACTTGTAGAAGATTGTGAACATCGCGCATTTCATATGCAAGCTATACAACAAAATGGAGCACGTATTCGCATTTCACCAGAAATTGTTTTTTAAACTATCTATACATCTGCAATAGTTAGTGGTCCATTCTCTACAAAAAGTCCTGATAATGTTGTTCTATCTGGGTATTTTAATTGAAAATGTCCTGGATCTGGACCCCCAGCATATCTTGCTTTTTGAATATTTGGATCATGTGCATCATTAAATAATTTAGCACCTTCATAAAAAGATTTAGACCACATATCTTCTCCTAAGTAATATTGTGGCGGTTTTGAAAATTGGTCGCGTTCTTCAGTAAATAAATCAAAATCAATTACTTTATTTTTTGCATCATTACCATATGCTGATTTTAATTGATCTGCTGAAAAACCTTCACTCAGTTTTTTTGGAAAAAAACCTTCAACAAATTTATCTATAGAACTCACTTCATTATTGTTATCATTTAAATCTACCCCTTCTTCTAATAATTGCTGTATTTTTGTTGCATTTGGATTGCATCCACAACAATCAATATCTGCTTGACATTGTTGTCCTGTTATAGAACATCTTGCAGGTGGCATACATTTATTTTCACATTCAAAAGTAGTATTAATTGGCAAATTTACTGTATGACTTGTTCCAGGTAATCCTAAATCTGTATAATATGAAGCATAGTTCTCTATTTGATTTGTTTTAAAATATAAAAATACTATTGCTATTAATATGAATCCTATTATAATAAAACATATATTTTTAGTTATTATTATACTCTTCATATTAAAAGAAGAGAGAAAATTAAGAGAAATATTATCCTTCTCTCTTCTTTCTCTCTTCTTTCTCTCTTCTTTCTCTCTTCTTTTAGCAATTCATATCTTATTTTTAAATATATTTGCTCTTTCTTATTGCTCTTTCTTATTGCTCCTTTTTATTGCATCTATATTAATTATTTTTTATATTAATTAATATTAATAATGTCAGACGATTCAACCAATATTGATAAAAATACTAATATTAAAGATAAAGACTCGGATAAAAAATTTTTTATGATTTTATGTCAAACAATTCTTGCATTTATTATAAATATTATATTGGGATCCTATATTGTTTATGCATCTAAAATTTTACACGTAATACAATTACCTACTAGAATGGATAAGTTTCCTTATATTAATACAGATGTGCCAGTTAGTATAACTGATAGAACTCTTGCAGATAATATTGTTGGTATTAATTATTTATATACTGAACCTCCAAATACTACTGCTGCTGCTACTGCTGCTGCTACTGCTGCTGCTACTGCTGCTACTACTGGTGCTACTGGTGTTGCTGCTACTGATAGCAAGAAAGTGTTTTTTATGAGTCGTCAACTATTTTATACTCGAATATATGTAGATCCAAAAAATTATACACTAATATATGACCCATCCTATTTTTTTTCATCATTATATAAGAGTGAATGGATTGTTAGTTTAATATTTAAATTAATTATGCAACAATTATATAGTTATATTTACTGGGGATTATGTATATTTTTCGGTTTTGTATATGGTGATGCTGCAACACCTCAATCGAAACCTTCAATTTTATATTTATGGGAAACTGCAATGATGATTTTTGGACCAGTTCTATTTTTATTATTTTCTGTTGGGTGGTCTTTTTGTATTTTCTTTTATTCATGTTATTGTATATTTATGCAAATTTTTACAATTTTAAATTATGAAAGTGATGAGGGCGGAGTAAGAAAAGATAGCCCTTTACTGGAAAATTCATATAATGGACCGCAAGATTCTAAAAAAAATTCTTGGTGGTGGAGAGGTTTTCCATTTTTTCTTTTCGTCCCGCTCCTTACAGCAAGTGGATTTTCATCTATTTGGGGTGTATTAGGTCTTTTATGCATATTATTTTGGTATTTTGTCCTAGGAATTACTTTTATACCTTTTATTGGACCATTATGTATAAATTGGATTTTTAGTTGCATTATAAATATAGATACTGATATAATCACAGACCCAACACAACAAATCACACAACCAATCACACACCTAGTGAAGTCACCTGATCATTGGAAAAATTTTTGGAAAAATCTTGGCACATGTATTGTAGTATTATATTTCACAAGTATTATGAATATTCTTGCATTTACTACTACATCTGCTACATTTGGAAATTTAATAGCAGTAGCAGCAGTTATATTTATTTATATAATATATAATGCATATTTAGCTAGAAACCATAAAGGAAAGTATTCAACTTCAACATTATTATTATCTAAATTAGAGCCAATTACTTATGTATTTACATATATATTTATAAATTGCTCGGCTGTGTATGGATACAATGTTATGTCTGGAGTAATAGTATTATTTTTGGCATTATGGGGATTATCTCATAAACATAAAATGTTATTTTATCCTGCTAAATTTAAAGAAAATAATTATGTTCCAGTGCCTACTGACCTTAATAATAAATATAAACCCGAGGATAATTTAAAATCAAATTGTTATGATAAACCAACTGAAACCGATCCACTTTTAGATATATCTAAACTATTGGAAAACTTAAAGGGTGAAAAATATGTAAAAAATTTGTTGGCAGCAAAAAACAAGGCAGCAGCACCAGCAACACCACAAGCATCATCATCAACAACATCATCATCAGCATCAGCAACAAAAGTCTCTGGAATAGCAAACGTGGCGGGATTTCTACACGCAATTGGAATAGGAATATTCGGGTTATTAAAAGCATTAGGAGGAGGATGAGGATGATATAAAACTTATTTACAAATTAGCATTTAAATAATAATCTTTAATAATAATAATATGCAACAACCTTTTGTAAGTATATGTACTCCAACATTTAATAGACGACCATTTTTTCCATGTATTATACAATGTTATTTGAATCAATCTTATGATAAAGATATGATGGAATGGATTATTATTGATGATGGCACAGATAAAATTGAGGATTTAGTTGGCGGAGTTCCAGGAGTTAAATATTTTAAATATGATACACAAATGGTTCTTGGTAAAAAACGTAATTTAATGCACGAAAAATGTAGTGGTGATATTATTATTTATATGGATGATGATGATTATTATCCACCCACTCGTGTATCTCATGCAGTTGAAACACTTTTAGCAAATCCACAAGCTATGTGTGCAGGATCTTCTGAAATGCATATTTATTTTAAACATATTGATAAGATGATTCAGTTTGGACCTTACCAAGCTAATCATTCTACTGCTGCTACATTTGCATTTAGAAAAGAATTGCTTCAATCTTGCAGGTATGATGATAATGCTGCATTAGCAGAAGAAAGCGCATTTTTAAAAAATTATACTATACCATTTGTCCAATTGTCTGTAACTGATTCTATCTTAGTGTTCTCTCATTCTCATAATTCATTTGATAAACGAAAATTACTTGATCAACCTCCAAATAAATTTATGAAGGATTCTACTATGAGTATAACAGATTTTATTAAAAATGATTATGAAACAAATATTCTACAATTTTTTATGAAAGATATTGATGAATTATTAGAAGCATATCATCCTGGAAAACCAGATCATAAACAAGAGGTATTAAAACAAATTGATGAATTAACTATACGAAGAAATGCACAAAAAATGGTAGAACAACAAATGCGGCAATTATATGAACCACGTTTACAAGAGTTGTTAAGAGAGAATGCTGAATTAAAAACGAAAAACACTTATTTGGAAAATAAAATTAAAGAAGTTATTAGTAATGCTATTAAACAGAGACAGAATACATCCAATAAATAATAAATATAACAACTTAAATGTAATTTACAATATGAATATATAATAGTAGCAATGAGCGGTGAATTATACAATGAATATGGTGATATTAATTTTGAAAATATTGATGAAAAAAATGGTCATCGTAGTAATAAACATAAAATTTATGAAAAAATAGCTGTATCTTCGAATTATTTACCACTTACTATTCGTATTCCAATTTATAATAGTTATAAAACTAAACAGGTGCAAATTGGATGTTATATGGCTGGACCTCCTGGCACGACTATTGTAAATGCAGTAACTGGACAAAAGTATCCAGGACATTTTGTTGGTAAATTTGACGAAGATTTATATTTTTCTGTAATGTTATGCTCTGGTGAAAATGGTCCAAATCCAGTAACATTATTTTATGATAGTCCTGCTCAATATGAAAAACATTTTCATCGGGAAATTTCTCAAAAAACCAAAGAAGATTGGTTTGAAAAATATGAATACCAACAAGGTATTGAAGAGAGAAAGCAGAAGGATAAAAATAAAACTAGTCGGGTTAATTAAATATTCTTCTGTCTTTTCTCTTCTTAATTAAAATAATTACTCTAATTATTAGACAGAGTAATTATTTATTTTCTAGATTTTTCTTCGTTTGGATTTTCTTTTTTTTGATCCTTTTCTTCTCTTTGTTTTTCTTTTACCTTTTTTTGTTTTTCTTCTTCTTCTGGATCCACCTGCTGTTGTTGTTGCTGTTGCTTTGTCTTCTGGTGCTACTACCGCTTTTTTTAATGCTGTTATAGTTGTTGTTAATTCTGTTTTTAGTTTGTCTAATGCATCTTTATCATTTGAGGTTAATGTTTTTTCAAAATTTTCTTTTATTAAATTTTGTGCTATATCTGTTAAATTATTAAACTCGCCGAGTAACGCTGTAATTTCTTTTTTTAATACGTCAATGCCTGTATCAGGTGCTTTATTATCAGTTGCTCCATTATCAGTTGCTCCATTATCAGTTGCTCCATTATCAGTTGCTCCAACAGGTGCTCCATTATCAGGTGCTCCATTATCAGTTGCTCCATTTTCTTCTTCAGGTGCTTTAGCAGTTGCTCCATTTTCTTCTTCAGGTGCTTTAGCAGTTGCTCCAGGTTCTGACATATCTATACTATACCAATATTTTCTTCTTCTAAATCATTATCTAAATCTTCTTCTAAAACATTTTCCTTAGTATATTTATCTAAATACTTATAGATCCGGTTAATATCCAATTTGCTAATCTCATCATTTTCAAATAGCGCTAATATTTCCGCGTCCGAATATTTACTCTTAATATCTAAGAAAAACAAAAACATATCTGTCTTGCACATTGACAAATTTTGACATAATGATTGAATAAAAATAATATTATTATATTCCGTCGAATATTTCGTCAGCACTTTTGTAAATCTCACTTCAGGTGGGTTAAATTTTGGTTTCTTCTTAAATGTATCATTGAATAACTTATTATTCTTAAATGTTTTAATTAAAGAGCTCATCTCATTAAATTGCCAAATTTGTTTTTGAAATGTAATACGATCTATATAATCTGATAAGCACATATTATGCAACAATTTCAAATAAAATGGGACAGCAATATTTTTTTTCATTTTGTCTAAAACATCTATAATATTTTCGTGCCATAAAAGCCCAACTATTGTTCTATCTGTTTCATTCATTATTGTTAAATGATCTTCTATCTTAAATGGATTATTAATAAGTTTTTGGGTTATTTGTTTTGTATCATCATTGTATGATTTAATTTGAAATATATTTTTTATTAAATCAGTTGTCAATATTTCCTTGTTATTTTTATAAATATTGTGAATGATATTGAATTTCCTTAAATCACTTTGAATATATTGAATAATATTTGTTTTTAATTCATCATTAACTAACTCTGGCATTAATTCATTTAATAAATATGCGACTTGATTAGGTGTGGGCGGTTTCAATTCAATTACATTGCATACTTTCATTAATTCTTTGATCTTTTTATCAATATGATAATTTCCAATACAAATAATTGGATTAAGTGTCATCTCCTCTAATTTCTGTTTTTTCGTCTTTTTTGGACGTATTAATTTAATGAGTGTATTGATCCCACCTTTATCTCCATTATTCATTCCATCAATCTCATCCATTACAATGGCAATTTTTTTCACCTTTTTATTAAATATGCTCATAATATTTTTATCTGACATATTATGTTTTGTAATTGTATCTATTATATTTTTATTACGAATATCTCCTGCATCATATTTAATCACATCATAATCTAATTCTTTTAATACTTTCATTATAAATTCTGTTTTACCTGTGCCTGGTTCTCCATAGACATATATTCCTTTTTTTAATAATAAATTGTGTTTATTCTGGTCAAAAGTTTTTAATAATTCTTTCATTTTTAAGGCATCTTCTTCTCTACCTAATATTTGATTTAAATTGAGTGTATTCATTATATAAACAATTGTAATGTTTTTATATAATAATTTTAATGCATTTAACTACTTGTTATTGTGGTTGTTTCAGTTGCATAACAAGGATTACTTACGCCATAAGTAATTCCATCCCAGCTTATACCATTAGCTGTTGCCCAATCTCTTTTATGACAAGCACCATTAGAACCAGTAAAAGTATATTCCCCATAAGTTCCTGATAAATTGTATGGACCTGTTATATTAGGACCACTAGGATTTTTTGGGTTTTGTAAAGTTGCTGTAATAGTATTACCTAAATTCATACCAACATTTGAAGCATCATTTGTTCCAACGCATTGTGATCCAGCAACATAATTTGGTATAGGATTACCATTAGTATTATAAGGAAAATCCAACCAATAATCTGGACATGCGCTTGTAGCTGGAGGCCATGGTTCAGATGCATTTGATTTATTTAATGTTACTCCTAAAAATATTAATATTACTACTAAAAGTATACCAAAAAATATAACGACACCTTTTTGGAAATTTATTGCCATATATATTACAATTATATTATTTAAGGGTTTTAGCAAGGATCTTGTTCTCCAAATCCATAAGTTATTCCATCCCAACTTATATTACCATGATTTTTTGCCCATTTTTGTTTATTACAATTACCATTTGCGCCTATATAATTAGTATCTCCATCTGGTATTGTAAAATCCATTGTTGCTGTTTTACAAGAAGTACAATTAGCACTAGTCAGTTCTTCATTAGAAGATAAATTAAATGTACTATTATTAGCATCAAATCCAAAACTACCATTATTTTGTCCAATAGTTCCAATACATCTAGAACCAGGAACATGTGGTATTGGTATATAATTTGAAATTGGATTACTAGTTGTGCAAACTTCATTATATCCAAACAATTGATAACCTGGTTGTGAATTGACTGAATATTTTAAACCGCATTTAACAGAGTTATCAGTACATAATTTGTCAACACCATTATCAGTTGCAATTATTCCATTACCACTATCATCATAACTACTATATTCATATAATTTAAAAATAGCTTCTTCTTTTTCTTGAGTTGGTTCTTGAACACAATTATTATCTTCACATTCAGCATATTGGGCTGTTTCAGTACATGTAGTTACTGGAACTGGCGGTTCATCAGGTGTATCAGTCCAATAATCTGGACAATTACTAATAATAGGAGGCCATGGTATATTTGTAGCTTTATTATTACTCATTGTTACTCCTAAAAATATCATTATTATTAATAGAAGCACAACAAAAAATATGATAACATATCTTTGGAAATTCATATAAAGTAAATCTATATATTTTTTTTATTTATTTATGTATATAAATGAGTTATACTAGTTATAATACAAATACGCAATCTAATAGAGGCAATGGGCCAGCAAATCCCTCTAATGGTCGTGTAGATTTAATACATACAAAAACAACAGATCTGTTTCAAATGTATGATAAAATTCCCGCAAATCAATGTGTTACTTTTAGGAATGCTACTGAAGGTCTTTGGACAGATACTGATTTATCAAATACTTTTTTCTCAGGTAAAAACATTTGTTTAATTCAAAATGGTATTCGACATGGTGTATATGAATTATCAAATAATCAATATACTATTTCTAATCAAGATGAAGATACTTTAAAAATAATTATGCGTAGTTTATTTTTACAATATGCTGCGAATCAAGAATGTAATATAACGGATCAAGTTGAAGAATTAAATAAAATGGTATTAAATTATGCTATTCCTCAAGTATATGGTGAAGCACAAGGATATAATAAATATTTATATGACGCATCTAATATGTATACACCAATGACTCCACCAATTTCTACACAAAATAATGATAAGGAATTGGTTCTTAAACCGTGGTTCTAATAAGTATTTAAATTAATAATAAAGATAATAAAGATAACAATACTTCATAATATAAATAATGAACAAAGTTTATATTATGATTGATGCGCCAGATGGTAGACAAGTTGTTGATGCAAGAGATTACCAGACTAATGCATTAAATGATTATATTGATAATAAAATAGTAGATGACTTAGCAGAAGACGTAGCATATGAAATTGATGATGATATTTGTTTTACAATTAAACAATTTAATTCAAAAAAATATGGACTTGCTGGCGAATATTTAGATGTATATTGTTATGTAAAAGAAAACAATTCTATGTTTTTAATATCCCGAAATTTTAAAAAGTTAAGTGCATTATGTGGATTTTTAAATCGGGTTATTGATAGTTGTTAGTTGCTTAGTTGCTTAGGGGTTGAATAAAATAATGCTTTACACCGATATATGCAATAAGATGATTGGTAAATTAATAATCCATATCTGATAAAATATTCCATTGGTAATAAATAATATAATATATGATCCATGTAATATTCTTTATAAATATAATAAAGACCAAATAATAAAGACCAATTAATATATTTATTTATTTTATATCTAAAAAATATATTCGTGTAAATTTGATACATTATAATTTGAATAAAAATAAAACTAACAGAATTGCCTGGTATTATTGCAAAAATAATATTAACCCATAATGAAAATGCATAAATAATATGCCAACTTCTTGAAGTAATAATACCTTTGCGAACTAATGTCATTAAAAAAGCAGCCAATTGAATTCCAAACATTGGTGAAAATGCCATATCCATTGTTCCCAACATATTTATAGTTGCGCCAATTTGTAAAGAACTATTCATTAATGTGACGGGTTGTTGATCTTCTATTGTAATGAATTCATCAAATGGCATACTTTTCATAGTAGATCCATTATTTATGATATCATTTTTATAATTATAGGTAATGAGATCTGCTGAAATCATAGTTAAATAACAAATACCGATATTATATAAAAAATGTAAATTAAAGTAATAAATAAAACAACATAATACAGATCGCATAGCAAATACAATTGAATGTAATCTATATTCTGGATATATCATTGGACTTTTTGGATTGCGAAATTGCGAGATATGAAATATTAATGAACTACAACTTAATAATCCGTGCATTGCGATTAAAAGCATACCTATATTATTTTTTAAATACATATCACCATATTTAAAAAGTAAAAAATATCGGTAAATATAATTACCTAGACAAATTGTGCCTAAAATTTTATGAATATGATTATTATCTTCTTTTGTATTTAATTTTGCTAGTATATATGATAACATTTATATTTATATTATTAACATTCCTCTAATATAATTTTCTTAGATATATTAGCTTTTGATCCACCTCCTCCTGCTTTTGCTGAAGATGCTGTTTTCTTTTTCTTTGCATCTACAGGCAATCCAGTCAATAATCTTTCTCTACCTAATTTATATTCTGCATACTGTTGTTCTAAAATTTGCAATTCTTGGAGCCACATTGATTGCGGAGTTGTTCCCATAATATCTGCCAATTCTTTTTGTTTTTGTAAAAACTCTTTTTGTAATTTTTCTACATTCTCATCAGAAACTGAATCCATCGACATTTTAATTAAATATTTATAATCGTGATCCCCATCTATCCAATCATAACTTTTATTTTCCATCATTTCTCTAATCGCTTCTTTTTTCATTCTTCTTAAATCAATAGTCCCTTCCAATAATTCAGTAATATATCGCACTTTATTTTGCAATACATTTAATTCTTTTTGAAGTGCTAAAATCAAATAATCTTTTCTCGTTTGAAACAATTCTAATCTTGTTCCAAAATAATCATCAATAATTTCTTGCACTGATTCATATTTTTTCAATTTATCTTGTGCATCAAACAAATGCATATTTGTGCACGTATTTGTGCTAGTTAATTTAAATGCTTTCTCTAGTCCATTACATCCATGATCTAATTGGACTGCCAAAAGTTCTTCCAATTTGCCTTTTGTAAGTGTAATTAAGAAATCTACTTTGACATCTGTTGATGAATCATCATAATCTTTTACTGTTGCTAGAATCTTTTTACCGGCTTTGTCGACTAGTGAGGTATCTGCCAACTTTTCTAAATGTTCTTTAAAATCATCTGTGCTTAGACCTACTGGCAATTCTGTAACACGAATTTTATCTGGGCCTGCTTGTTCATATATTCCTTTAAACATATATTTTTGCTCACCAATTTTATTTATTTGTCCACAAAATCCTTCATAGTATGGAAGGAAATCAATTGAATCTTTTACACCCACTATCTGCGTCGTTGGTTCCCCTAGTTTACTTTTCAAATAAGTAATAATCTGACTCGGTGAATAGCACATAATATCAGTGCTAAATCCAGTGCCAATTCCTTTAGAACCATTAATTAAAACCATCGGCACAATAGGTGCGTAAAATATAGGTTCAACTGGGATACCATCATCTGCCAAATAGTTGAGAATATTGTCATCTTTTTGCGAAAAGATTGTTCGCGTAATTGGATTCAGTTGAGTAAATATATATCTTTCTGATGCACTATCCTGGCCATTAGATAGGCGTGATCCAAATTGCCCTAGAGGAAGCAGCAAATTAATATTATTTGATCCAACATAGTTTTGAGCCATTCCAACAATAGCTCCATTCAAACTAGCTTCGCCGTGATGATAAAGCGAATGCTCTGAAACATATCCACTAAACTGCGCTACTTTAATTTCACTTGTCAAATTCTTTTTAAATGCTGCAAATAATATTTTACGTAAACTGATTTTTAGACCATCCATTAAATTTGGAATACTACGATCGCAATCATATTTTGAAAAATGAATCATCTCTTTATTAATAAAATCTTCATATAATATTGACTTTTGTGTAGTGTCAATAATACTCTCTCTATCATAAACACCTAACCATTCTTTACGATCATCTGCACGTTTTTTATTAAAAACTAAATCTATTGCATTATCGGAAGTCTCTCCAGTATGTTCAAAACCAACAATCTTTTTATTTGCAAAATATTCTTTAAATTCTTTACCCGTGCTTGTTCCTAATCCTTTATAATATTTAATATTCCATGTTGATGAATTTGCAGTCGCTTCTTTCCATGTTTGGTATTCTCCTTCACTATAAAAAGATAACTCTTGTGATCCTTTTTTGGCTTTCAAAATAGGAGTATTCATAAAACCAATAAATCCTGGAATATGAACAAGTGATGCCCATTCTGATTGGAATAAATTAATGCAAAGCCCTTTTATATGTGACCCATCTAAATCCTGATCGGTCATGAACATTACTTTCCCATACCGTAAACAAGATGCAACTGAAGCTGGAGTATATTCTTTTTCTGATTCAAGTCCTAAGATCTTTTTAATTTCCGAAATCTCTTTATTCTCTGCAATCTTTTTGCAAGGTTCACCGCGCACATTTAATAGTTTACCTTTCAATGGATAAACACCAATTGTATTACGATCTTCTGATGAAAGTCCTGAAACAATTCCTGATTTAGCTGAATCTCCTTCGCAAAAGATAATTGTGCACTGACCAGATTTCTCAGTTCCTGCCCAATTCGCATCTATCAATTTTGGAATACCGCGCACAGACTTAGATTTTGTCCCATCTGTTTTCTTCGCTGCTTTACTTTCTTTTACTTCTGTTAAAGCGCACGCTGCATCCATAATGCCCATTTTTGCCAACTTTTCAATAAATTTATCTGTTACTGTGCAACTCGATCCAAATTTACTTGATGGTGTATTCATAAAATCTTTTGTTTGACTATCAAATGCTGGATTCTCAATATCACATCTTAAAAAGAGAATTAGTTGCTCTTTAATACTTGCTGCATTCACTACAATCTTTTTCTTTTTCTCAATAAATGCGACTAGTTTGCGTGTAATTTGTCCTAAAATATATTCGACATGTTTACCTCCTTTTGCTGTATGAATTCCATTAACAAATGAAACTTGAATAAACTCGTGACTCTGTGACAAAGCTACAGCATATTCCCATCTCTCTCCTTCTTCTTCATATACACGAGGTGCTGCATCTTTAGAACCAATATAAAGATCAATATATTGCTGGAAATTTTTCACTGGAACTAGAGTTGAATTGTATTTCACTTTGAGTGCTTTATCTGTTACGGCTGCAACATCATAGACACGTTTTTTCAAAAGAGAAATCATATCTGGACTTAGACCAGGAATTCCTAGTCTTGCATAATCAGGTTTAAATACAATTTTTGTATACGGTTTTGCTTTGCCAGATTTTGTAATTTTAGGTGGTTCTATGATGTCCAAATTGTTTTTAAACTCTTGGCAATATTTGAGACCACGAATATGATCGACTGTTTCGATGTAACCATAAGAAGACCATATAAGCACTAGTTTGAATCCAAAACCATTTTTACCACCTACGATTTTCTTTTCTGTTTTATCATAATTTGTGCTTGTTCTTAAATGTCCAAATATAAGTTCAGGTATCCAAATATTATATTCAGGATGCATTGCAACATCAATACCATTTCCATTATTTTCCATTGTAATTGTACCATCCTCTGAAATAGATATATCAATATAAGAAACAGAATTCGCATTTTCGACTCCTTCTTTACAAACTTTTTCCATTCTAACTACATGATCACGACAATTTACTATACCTTCATCAAATAATTTAAATAATCCTGGTATATAATTTATATTTTTCTCATGAATTTTATCACCTTCGTCATTTAATATCCATACATTTGAATCAATCTGTTCAATTGATCCAACATAAGTATCAGGATTATCTAATATATGTTGTTTATCAGTTTTTTGCTGATATTTATTAGCAAGAATAGTATTTTCAGTAGAAGAAATCATTTTGGTTATATTACTATATAATTTTTCATTTAATATCTTTCAATTTTTATTATTATTGCAATTGCGCTTGCGGTCGCTTTTATTTAGCAAATGCAATTGCTTTAGAATTCGCTTTTATTTAGCAATTATACCGACTACCTCTAGCGGAATTGTTATTTTAGCAATTATGCCGACTACAAGCGGAATTGTTGTTTTGCTCCACTTTTTCTAAAAGTGGATATATATGCCCAGATATTTTATTCCAGGAAGCAATTCATTAAATCAATCAAATATAGATACTAATAATGTTTGCCCTTGTGCTAATAATATTAATACAAAAGTAAAAAATAGTAGTAATAGCACAGCTCTACAAAATTTCACAAGAGTTCAAAAACAAGTTGATATTATTAATTATTCTACAAGTGGCAGAACCATGTACGGTAACTTTAATCCTTTTTTAGGACAATCTGCTGCAGAATATATGAATACTGTATTAGCCAGCAGAAATACGTCATCAACTAATACGTCGACTACTGGGCAATATACTTTAAATGCTTCTATAAATAATGAATTAGTAGGATTGGTAGGGATAGGAAATAACTTAACTGAAACAAATCCAAATATTTTTATTCGATGTGTCATTCCACCAACCAGAAATTGTATAAAACCATTGAAAAATAAATTTTAATCTTTAGCAATTTTATAATGACGCGTTATAAGAAATCACCTTCTGGTAAATACCTTATTCATGGAAAATCATTTGAACAATTAGTTGGATCAAGAGCTCAAGTTATGCACGGAACTGCTTACAAGACAACTGGAGATCTTACTGCTGATAAGTTGACTGTTAATAAGAGTGGTCGTTTTGTTTCTAAAAAGAAGCATATTACTGCCAAGAAAGAGAATCGTTTAGTAAAACACGGATATGGATCCAAAAAAGGACAATTTGGGTATGTTAAGATTGGATCAAAAAGTATGAGAGGAAGACAAGGATCATCTAGAAAGAGAGGAAAAAGTCGTGGAAAAACTCGTGGAAGAAGTCGAAAGATGAGAGGAGGAATTGCTTTACCTGCTAGTTTGGTTTAAATAAATAAATAATATTGTATTAATGTAAGAAAGTATGAGTATGTGGAATCCATTTGCTAAAACTGCAGCTGCATCAGATGAACCGATTGGAGAAGAATTATTAGCATTTTTTGAACGTCATAATTATGTTATTCCTAATTATGATGATGATGATTATGAAGATATTGATGAAATTTTGTTTAAAGATTCCACTGGACTACATAAAAAAGCTATTGTGCATCCTATAGTAAGTTTAGCAGGAGCAAGAGCAGGAGCAGGAGGAAGAAGAGAAATTGTATTAAATGCTGATTTACACCGTTGTATGGCAAAATATCAAAAAAAAGTTGAAACCCCAACTGGTAATCTTATAAGGCAAGGACCAATAGCATTTTTAATAGCAACACAAAAAGGACATTCTACATTAATTGTAACATGTGAAAACATGGTTTTTGGAATTGGAGCAATTATGTCAGAACCAACTGAATGTCTTGAAGTAGATCCTACATTTATGGAAACAATTGCTGCCAGATTTGATCCATCAGTTAAACCAAATACTGAAGAATTTGCTTTAGATATAGTAAGTCCAGATGATATATATCAGTTATTTACTACAAAACGTAGTAGTAAAGGAATAAGTTATGCTGCAGGTAAAGTTGTAGCGCTTTTACCATTTAAACAAAAAAATGCAGATAATTTATTACGTTTTTTAAATCAAACCGATCATCCAGCTGAAATGCCTTGGGGAACAAAAGAAAAAACTGATAGACATACTGGTATAGTAAATTCAATTGAAATAAATACTAATGTCAAATATATGACTACTTCTAGTCCATTTAATGGATCTGCTAATATAATGAATTGTGCAAATTTTTTAGAATTAATATTTGCAGGTATAGTATCTGGATCAGCATATGCTGGATTAATAAGTATTCCAGATAAAATGCGTATTATATCTGGTTCTAAATATTCTGTTTTTGGTCTAGATAGCGAATCTCAACCTGAAACTATATTTAGTCCTGTGTCAAGTAGAAGTGTTAGTGCAGCATCTACTCAAGAATTTAGTCAAGATTCATCAGCAGCTGATATGCATAGATTTGTTGAAGATGAAGAAAACTCTGGAGATTCTGGGGATAATTATATATATGGAGGACCAGGACTAGAACCTCTAGTTCTAAAACAACCGCATATGCAAGATATATTAAGAATAGGTAGTCCACCAGGTAGTCCAAAAGACAAAGTTGCAAAAACTGCAAAAGTTGTAAAATTTAAAATTAAAAAAACTAAAAAAAACCAAAAAAATGCTTTTGGTAATGGTATTAATATAAAAACACTGCACCAACCTAGAAGAAAAAAAATAACTAGACGAGAAAAAGAAAGAGAGAAAAGAAGAGCAACAAGAAGAAGAAAAACTAGAAGAAGCACTAATTAGTTCATTTCACTAATTCGTTTCACTAACTGAGCCATTTCACTAACTAGGCCATTTAATAAACTTTTCAAACTGAATTAATTCTGCCATATTATGATGTATCCATTGTTCAAAGTATCGTTTATTTGCCACCATTGGACTCTTATTTTTACGACAAAATTTCAAATAATATTTATAGGCGTCGTCTATCAATATTAATGAACTACTATCTGTTTTATATGATTCTTTTAATTGATCTAATGCAGCAATAATATCGACCGATTTATCCCATAAAGAGCAACTAATATTTAAAATATATTTTGCTTCTACAATTTCTACACTTGGGAAAAAATGCGCTACTATTTTGACCAGATCATTCTCTGTCAAATTTGTTTTATACTTTTTCTTAAACAATTCACATAATTCATCAATATCAAAACTTTGGTCAGGTGATTCTACAATACTAATTGTTTCTTCCCAAAAATGCAGCACTTCAGATACATACGGCAAATACTTACTAGTCACTCCATAAAATGTATCTGCCAATTCATCATATTGGATTCTCTCTTTAAGTAGATTCTTTAATGTATTTGAGTAAAACATAAAAGGAAGAGAATTCTTAGATATATATAATTTCCAAATATAGTGCATATTTTTCCAATTAATACAGACTTTGGATTTGTATATTGCTTGATCCGGATTAGTAACTGCTTCTATTTCTGCGAATTGAAAGAAAGAATCTATTATTGTTTTACTTGTATTATTTTTTAAAAAGAGAGAATAAGTTTTCAAGTCATGTTGTTCATCCAATGTATTTAAATAATTATCTGAACTAGAATAGCGATTATGTGAATAATAAGTTGCAATGCAAATGAGATCTAGACTTAATGATCTAAATATATTTGGATTTACTGATGCAGTATTGATTTTTAAAAGACGACAATTGGTGTATGAATAAGATTCATGATATTTTGTCATTATATTGCTCGTCACATTTGCTAAATTAATTGTTTTAAATAGGAGGGAATCTAGCTCTTGCAAAAGTGGTTTTGTTTTTGGTTTGACTAGAAAAATGAGATCCGAGGATTTCTTTAAAATAGCATCACCTAATATTGTCAAGAAATATTTTGCACTTTTTTTATCTGTAAAGAGAGAAGGAACTAGGGCGCCGATTACTCTTTGTATTGTTACTGTTTCTGGAATACTTTGGAACAAGTTTCTCTCTTTTATTTGTTTCAAAAGTAAAAATTTAGTTTTATATTTCCATTGTATTATTTTAGAATCCTTTGGAATAGAAGAGAGAAGTTGATAAATAACATCATCTTCCTTAATCATTTTATAAGTATAAGTATAAGAATTGTTTGTTTTATCATACTCATAAAATGTACTGGTTTGAGGTAAATAATAATAATCATTTTTTGAAAGAAATATTTGAATAAATATTTTTTGTTCTTTTAGCAAATAGTTATTTCTCTCTTTTCTTTTTTCCCAAGTTTGTAATTCATTTTGTAATGTTTTAGGCAATATTTGCGTTAAATGAAAATGTAATCGTTTTAACATATATGGATTATCTTTATACTGATTATTAAGTTTTTCTATGTTTTCTAACATTAATTATTTAGTATAGTGAGTTATATTTAATATTTAATTCTTTTAATAAAATATTTGTATATATTATAATATGGCGAAAATGTCAATATCATTTAGAAATAGATCAAGAGGACAACAAAGAGGGAGAAGTATGAAAAGAGGGAGAACCAGATCAAGAGGACAACAAAGACAAAGATCAAGAGGGCAACAAAGAAGTATGAGGGGAGGGGGACCTTTTGATGGAGAGAGAGCAAGAGGAAGAGGGAGATCTAGAAGTATGAGGGGGGGGAAATTATGACACATGTTATGAAAATTGTATAACAAACAAAAACGGTCTGGGCATGGACGATGAAGAATGTGCCAGATTTTGCCAGTAGTTTTACAAATTTGACTATTTACAATTGCATTTTGCTCCACTTTTGTCAGCTTGCGCCTATATAAAAGTTGGATAAAACGATTTAAAGATTTATCATGAAAAATATTATTATGAATACAAATACAGATAATAATATTTTAACCATCAAGACTGTCCAAATTGCGCCATTTCGCACTTTAATGACTGCTCTAAAGGACATCTTATTAGAAACAAATATTACTTTCCAACCCGATGGAATTCGAATTATTAATATGGACAAATCACATACTATTTTAGCGCATCTTTATTTAGAAGCCCAGAATTTTGAGTTTTATGAATGCAAAAAAGAAAAAATTATTATTGGTGTCAATATGTTCCATCTTTTTAAATTAATTAATACGATTGACAATGATGATACTCTTACTATTTATATTGAGAATGCGGATTATGTGGATGGAATTGTTTCTCATTTAGCACTTAAATTTGAAAATGGAGAAATTAAACAATGCAAAACACAAAAGTTGCGACTTATTGAACCCGAACATGAAGAGTTGGAATATCCCAATGTGAAATTCTCTTCTGTGATCAATTTGCCTTCTGCTGATTTTCAAAAGATTATTCGTGATTTGTCGTGTATTTCTGATAAATTGGAAATCAAATCTGTTGGTAATGAGCTCATTTTTAAATGCTCTGGACAATTTGCTAGTGCTGAGATTCATCGAACAGAATCGGACGAATCTATGGGTTTTATTTTAAAGCAAGATTCTAGCAAAGTTATTCAAGGCGAGTTCTCTTTAAAAAATTTGGGATATTTTATTAAATGCACCAATTTGTGTCCTCAAATTGAAATCCATTTGGAGAACGATTTGCCTCTCGTTGTGAAATATAATGTCGCGTCATTGGGCACAATAACTTTAGCTCTTTCGTCATTACCTTCATCATAAATGGTGCCAAATATTTCAACCAGGTAAAAAATAAATTATTGTATATTAATATATTAATTTATTTGAAGTTAATAACATATATTTTTTAGTAAACAGGTAATATATGTCAACATATAATAGTTATTTAGGATCAAATAAATGTTGTAATACGACTGGTCAAGAAGGTCCACGTGGACCTCAAGGTTTTCAAGGTCCAATTGGTTCTATTGGACCGATTGGACCAACTGGTAAAACTGGTGCAACAGGATCAGGTGCAACAGGAGCAACTGGAAAAACTGGTGCAACTGGACCATCTGGATCAGGTGCAACTGGAGTAACTGGAGCAACAGGTCCAACAGGTCCAACAGGTAGCACTGGACCAACTGGATCAGGTGCAACAGGAGCAACAGGCTATACAGGAGCAACAGGCTATACAGGAGCAACAGGCTATACAGGAGCAACAGGCTATACAGGTTACACAGGTTACACAGGCTACACAGGTTACACAGGTTACACTGGTTACACTGGTTATACAGGATATACAGGATATACAGGTTACACAGGTTACACCGGCTATACTGGTTACACAGGACCAACCGGACCAACAGGACCATTAATACAAGCCACTAATTGGGGTGATTATTTATTTTGGAATAATCAGTTAAGCACACCTGCATGGGCAGTTGGAGATGAAAATATAACTCTTGGTCGTAATGCTGGACAAACTGGGCAAGGTCAATATGCAGTTGCATTAGGAGCTGAAGCTGGACGAATTACTCAAGGAACTCAAGCAATAGCTATAGGAAATAATGCTGGTTATTATAATCAAGGAACAAATGCGGTTGCGATTGGTCGTAATGCTGGACAAACTGAGCAAGGTGAATATGCTATTGCATTAGGAGCTGAAGCAGGACAAACTACTCAAGGGTTTCAAGCAATATCTATAGGAAATAATGCTGGTAATTATAATCAATCACAGCAATCAATTGCTATTGGAACTTCAGCAGGATTTTCAAATCAACAAGCTAATGCAATTGCAATTGGTCTACAATCAGGAGTATCATTTCAAGGACAAAATTCTGTAGCAATTGGTAATAATGCGGGAACTCTCAATCAACTCACTGCAAGTATTGCAATTGGTAATCAAGCAGGGCAATATAATCAATACGAAAATTCTGTTGCCATTGGTAATCAAGCAGGTAATAATTCTCAGTTATCTTTATCTGTTGCCATTGGTAATCAAGCAGGTAATAATAGTCAACAAGAAATCTCAGTTGCAATTGGTAATTTAGCAGGTAATAATAATCAACAATCATTAGCAGTTGCCATTGGTAATCAATCTGGTCAAACTAATCAAGGAAATAATGCTATTGCAATTGGTAATCAAGCAGGAAATACAACTCAAGGAAATAGTGCTATTGCACTAGGTTATCAAGCTGGTCAAATTATACAAGGAGACCAATCAGTTGCACTAGGTTTTCAAGCAGGTCAAACTAATCAAGGAGTATCTTCTGTTGCAATTGGTACATCTTCTGGCAATCAAGATCAAGGACCAAATTCTGTAGCAATTGGTAATAATGCCGGAAATTACAGTCAGCAGTCATCTGCAATAGCTATTGGTTATCGTGTAGGGTTTACTAATCAAGGAACAAATGCTATTGCACTAGGTAATAATGCTGGGTATGATAGCCAGAGTATTGAAGGTATTGCACTAGGTTATCAGGCTGGGTATCAAAATCAAGGAACAAATTCTATTGCAATTGGTAGTGCAGCAGGTAATCAAATTCAAGGAGATAGTTGTATTGCAATCGGCAATCAAGCTGGACAAAATAATCAAGTAGATAATTCTATTGCAATTGGTCATTTTGCTGGTCAGTTTAATCAAAATACTGGTGCAATTGCACTAGGTTATCAGGCTGGTGAATATATACAAGGAATAAATTCTATAGCAATTGGTAATCAAGCTGGACAAACTAATCAAGGTTCTATTTCAATTGCTATTGGTGATCAAGCTGGACAAACTAATCAAGGACAATATAGTATAGCACTTGGTGAAAATGCAGGTAGTCAATCTCAGCAGTCAGCTGCTATTGCTATTGGTTATAAATCTGGACAAACTAATCAAGGTACTGATTCAATTGCTATTGGTGACATTGCTGGTCAAAATAGTCAAGGCAATTATAGTATTGCTATTGGAACTCAATCTGGTCAAACAAATCAATCACAAATAGCTATTGCAATTGGTATTAGTGCTGGAAGCATGAATCAAGGGAATCGTTGTATTGCAATTGGTTCAAATGCTGCTGCAGTAAGTCAAGGTTCAGGTGCTATTGCTATTGGTATAGATGCAGGTTATATTAATCAAGGAACAAATTCTATTGCTATTGGTAATTTTGCTGGAAATAGTGGACAAAATATATCGGCAGTAGCAGTAGGTGATGGATCTGGACAACAAAATCAAGGAACATATTCAGTAGCAGTAGGTTATAATGCTGGTCAAGTATTTCAAGGATCAGGATCAGTAGCAATAGGTGGTTCTGCAGGTGTTCAATCTCAAGCATCTGGATCAGTTGCAGTAGGTTATCAGGCGGGTCAATCAGGGCAACAATCAAATGCTATAGCAATTGGTAATTTAGCAGGAAATACAGTACAAGGTGCTAGTGCTATCGCTATTGGTTGGCAAGCAGGACAATCAGGGCAAGGGTCTGGTGCAATTGCACTAGGTAATTTAGCAGGTCAAAGTAAACAAGGAATAAATGCTATTGCTATTGGAATACAAGCAGGTCAAGGAACACAATCTAGTGGAGGTATTGCTATTGGATATCAAGCAGCATTTGATCCTCAAGGAATAAATGCGATTGCTATTGGATCATTAGCTGGAAGAACAAATCAAGGTCAAGATGCTATTGCTATTGGTGATCAAGCTGGTATATCTACTCAAGGGTCTGGTGCAATTGCACTAGGTTATCAAGCAGGTCAAAGTAAACAAGGAATAAATGCTATTGCTATTGGAATACAAGCAGGTCAAGGAACACAATCTAGTGGAGGTATTGCTATTGGATATCAAGCAGGATATGATCCTCAAGGA
>Ga0114970_10000469_pt1 | contig 30210 bp, 29 predicted proteins | sample M_140205_XF_Meta_FD_87030 | JGI IMG/M metagenome (GOLD analysis project Ga0114970, IMG submission 87030) | Freshwater microbial communities from Lake Montjoie, Canada to study carbon cycling - M_140205_XF_MetaG | ecosystem: Environmental > Aquatic > Freshwater > Lake | place: Lake Montjoie...
ATTATGGCCTTGGCGATAGGTGCGGTCATGCTGCGGCCCCAACTGCGCTTGGAGGTTGGCGAAACTCCGCGCAAGACAAGCCGGTGGAAGCCAGGTGGCGACCAGCGGCGTTAGACCTTTTTAATTCCTATAATCCCGCTGGGCTATAGAGCTTTCTTGTTACCAGCGCGAAAATTTCTCTCTAGCCGCCGACGATCGCTCGTACCGCCAGAAATCCGATAGACGGGGTGACCAAGCAGCCAATGCCGGTGTGAAATGTCGCGGTAAGGGCACCGTAAGGCACCAGCCGCGGGTCATACGCCGCAAGCCCACCGGTCACGCCACTCACTGTGCCGACGCAGCCGCCGAACGCCATAGCGCTCTGAGGATTGTTGACCCCAATCAGCTTGGCAAGGAACGGGGTGACGATCATCACGGTCACCGCCTTCAAAACGCCGGTTGCAATGGCGAGCGCCATGACGGCCGAACTGGCGCCCAGGGCCGCACCCGTCACTGGGCCAATGATATATGATCCCGCTCCGGCACCAATGGTGGTGATAGACACAGCATCGCGATAGCCGAAGGCCCAGGCTATGCAACATCCGAAGATAAACGGCACCACCGTACCGAACGCCAGCGCGATCGCGCCCAACATCCCGGCCTTCTTGGCCTCGTCGACATCCACCTCAAAGGCGGTGGCGGTAATGGCAAAGTCGCGCAGCATGCCGCCGCCTAGCAAGCCCAGGCCAGCGAACAACTTTATGTCTGCCAGACCCTTCGTGCCGCCAGATTGAGTGCCACCCCAGTAGGCCAGGGCCAGGCCGATCATGATTGCGATGGCTGAACCATGGATTCGACCCATCGTCAGGCGACGTGAGACGAAATAGCTGACCATCATCACAGCGCCGACCATGAGGAAGGCACCGACTAAGCCATTTTCGGCGAAGACCTTGGTAATTTCTTCTAAGAGGTTCATGTCGGCTACTCCGGATCGCCGCTAAGCACGCTCTCAGCGTGCGGGTCCCAGTTCGTAGAGCCGCGCACGAACCGACCCAGCAACGCCGTGCATCCGAAGACCAGGGCTACGGTTCCAAAGGCGGCAATCAGCACCATCGGCCCCCCATCGACGGCTGCGATCACATTCTGGATCGAAGCCATGGCCACCACGATGGGAATATACAGTGCTGCCCAGAACTCGATCCCCAGCTTGAGAGGGTGAGTCAGTTTGCCTGATTTCTTGAGCCAAGTGCGCGAGATGATCAGCAGCAGCATGGCGATGCCGACACCGCCCACATTGGCCTTCACATGCAAAAGCATGCCCAGTGCGTCGCCGAGAAAGCTCCCCACCATGTAACAAAGCGCCAGCAGCGCTACACCATAGATCGTCATTCCTAGGCCCTCCCCGGCGTCATCGATGGGTCTGCGCCCGACTCTACCATATTAACATTGCTAGATAATGCGGCCGCGGGCAATGGGCAGCGTTAACGCAGTTTATGCGATCGTGATGATCTCGGCATCGCCGCCTGCAACCTGGACCTCGTCGCTAATCCCTCTTCCCATCAGAGCTTGAGCCAGCGGAGAGATGTACGAAATCGCCCCCGCTGCCGGATTGGCCTCGTCCTCACCTACGATGCGGAACATCTGCCGTCGGCCATCTGCGCGATCGAGCGTCACCGTCGAGCCGAACCGCGCGACACCGATTTCGTTTGAAGGCTCCACCAGCTGGGCGCTGCCACGCCGGGCGGCATAGTAGCGCAGGTCGCGCGTTGCGCGCGCCATTGCCGTTCGGTCAGCTGAAACCCCGTCGCCGGCACTTCGTGCGGCGGCATAGGCCGAACGCGCCTGCCCCAGCGCCTCATCAAGCAAGGCCAGGCCACTAGGTGTGACGAGGTTCGGATGCGACGAAATCGGACGGTCTGGCAGGTCGGCGGCGACCGACTCCGCGTCCGCTTCCTTTGTGAAGGCTACACTCATGGACTCAGTCTACCGCGCAGGTAGCCGTTCCGTCGCCTGGCTTGTTGTCAGCGCGATCGCCACCAAGGGCGGGGCGGCGTCAGCCTCGGGCCCGAAAAATTGATATCAGTGAAAACGGCTCGTGGCTGTCAGCCGCACTTTGCGAAGATTGGAAGTTAGTCGAGTGATTTAGTTTCGAACGTCAAGCGCCATCCCTAGAACGCGGGCCTAATCCCGCTACACTTAGCAGAATGAAACGCTCCGCAACCATTTTACGACACAAAACGTGCCGTCCGCGTGAGCGAGCAGACGGGGCTGCCTGATGTCGCTCTGGGTCCTACGTCTCGCACTGCTGCTGGGCCAATTCGTGCTCAGCCGCGGCGTCCTTTTGATAATAAGGCGGATGGGTCATACTTTCCCGCGGCTGATCATAACCCAGGCGCTGGCATTCGCCGTTACAGCATTCGTGTGCGCCGGCATCGCGGCAGGCGGCCTGCGGCACCTCAATCTGGCGGCGACCGTGGTCCCTGGCCTGATCGTGGCGGGTCTCTGGTTCATCGTTGACGCCCTAGTCCTGATGCGCCGCCGCGCCAAGATCAGGGATGCCGTCTACATCTCACGCATGCGCTAGCGCCGGGCCTGTCGCCGCTTCCGCCGCCGGCACCAAAGCCGCCGCCTTGGCAGCCTTCGCCAGCGCTACCATCACGCGTCAGCTTTCGAATTTTCTAGGGACCGACCGTTAGCACTTCGCGACAGTGGATTGGGTCGGGTGATTTGCTTTCGACCGTCAAGCCCGGCAGCGACGCGGTCCTACCGCACCTCGATGACACTATCGGGCAGTTCGTTGCGGTCGTCGTCCTTGCGCGGCAGGTATGCGCTCAGAATCTCCCCGGTCCGGTTCACCGCGCCGACAAACCCGTCCGCCGCATGGCCGCGCTTGAGGCCATCGATCAGCAGGGCCGTGACCTCGTCCCATACCTGGTTGGGGGCCTTGTCATAAATGCCGATGTCGGCCAGCACCTCGGCCCGACGCTCGGCCAGGCTCACATACAACAGTACACCGGTGCGATCTCGCGTGTAGGTCAGGCCGAGAGCCACAAATTTCGCCTCGGCCGCCTTGCGCGTGATCCGCGCGCGTAGCGCCGGTGGGGTCAGCCACCGCGACAGGGGCGAAACGCCAACACCCAGGGCGATCACAAACAACAGCGCCTGCAGCGCGACATAGATCAACAACCCCTGTTCCGGAGCCGGATCAATTACGGCCCAGCCGCCGGTCGGCAGCACCACCTCCCAAGGCCGAAAGCCGAAAAGCAACGCCACACCGGGGAGCACAAGCGCCCCTGCCGCCGACAGGAAGGCCAGTTGCATCAGGTCGCGCTTGTCGGCCAAGACACAACGGATCTCGCCGCTGGTTGTCCCTTCCGCCGCCGCTACCGCCGCGGCAATGCGGGCGTGATCCTCTTGCGACAGCTTCATCACCAGCTCCCCGAAGAGCCGCCGCCGCCAAACGAGCCGCCGCCGCCGGAAAAACCGCCGCCACCGCCGCCATAGCCACCGCCACCCCAGCGATCGTTACCGCCGCTACTCATGGCCCCCAGCAGCAGCCAGGGCATCACACCCCCGCCGCTCCCGCGGCTAAACAGGAAGATCAGCACAAGAATGATCAGCAGCACCGGCAGTCCGGTGCGTGCACTGCCTTGCTGCAATGCCGGCTTCGCTGCCGCCTTAACCTGCGCTGCAGCTTGGTCAGCCGGCAGGGTCAACTGGGCGATGATTCCATCGGCCCCGGCCATCACCCCTCCTTCCATGTCGCCGGCCTTGAACTGCGGCAACACATTGGTCTGCAGGATCATGCTGGAAAGCGCGTCGGTTAGCACCGGTTCCAGACCGTACCCGACCTCAACCCGCACCTTGTGTTCGGTGGGGGCCACGATCAGCAAAGCACCGTTGTTCAGCTTGGCCTCGCCAATTCCCCAGGCCCGGCCGAGCTGATAGCCAAATTCCTCGATCTCATAGCCTTGCAGGGACGGCAGGGTCACAACCACCAGCTGCCGGCCAGTCTGCTGCTCCAGGCCCTGCAACTTCGCGTCCAGCGCCTGCTCGGTCGCCGGCGACAGCATCTGGGCGTCGTCGACCACCCGGCCTGTCAGGACCGGGAACTTCGGCGCAGCCAGGGCAGCGCCGTTCAGCAAGCCGATCCACAGTAGGGCGGCTGCGGCCAGGCCGCCCGCCGCCCTCAGGCATCGCCAGAGCATCAGGGTTTTGCCGGGGCGGACGCCGGGGCCGTTGCTGGCGGGGTGGTATCGAAGCTAACCGTCGGCGCAGCCTGGGCGCTGGCCTGGGCCTCGAACGGCAGGGCCGGCTTCTGGCTGGAGTATAAGATCTTGGCCCAGAGAGCGGTGGGGAAGGTGCGCAGGCTGATATTGTAGTCCTGCACCGCCATGTTGTAGTCGCGCCGCGCGATGGTCACGCGGTTCTCTGTGCCTTCAAGCTGGCTTTGCAGAGCCAGGAAGTTCTGGTTCGACTTCAGGTCCGGGTAATTCTCGCTGATCGACAAAAGCCGCCCGAGCACGCCCGAAAGCTGGTTCTGCGCAGCCTGATATTTCGCGAACATTGCCGGGTCCGTAATGGTCGACGCATCCACCTTCACCTGGGTGGCGCTGGCCCGCGCCTGCGTGACAGCCTCAAGCACCGAAGCCTCCTGCTTTGCGTAGCCCTTCACCGTCGCCACCAGGTTCGGGATCAGGTCGGATCGGCGCTGATACTGATTCTGCACCTCGCCCCAGGCCGCCTTCACCTGTTCGTCGCGCGTCGGAATCGTGTTCACGCCGCAACCGGTCAGCATAAGCGCCAAGGCCGGGATCAGCATCAGGCGGTTGAATTTGAAAGCCATCGTCAGTTCGTCCTCCGTGTGCGCCTACGGCCGCGCTTATGCGAATGAATGTCGGTGTCCGGAAGCCTTCGCGCAAGGCCTGCACCGTCGAGTGCACCTTAATGATCCTTGGCGCTGCCGGTTTGATGAAGATCAACAGGCTTGAGGCCCCAAAACGCCGGCCCAGCCGCGCGCCTCGCGGGTACCATAAATGCTAACGGCGGCCCTTTGGCCGCCGTTAGCATAATCCTCAGAGGGCCCAGGCGAGGAACCTGGATCTCCTGTCTAGTCGAAGGCTAGCGACTCGACCGTTCTTAGCTCGAGCGCAGCTTCACGATGTCCGGGAATTTACCCCAAAGCGCCTTGCAGGCGGCGTCTGCGGCGCGATCCTCAGCGCTCTTATCGAAGCAGATTTGCATCTTAGTGATGTCCGCTTCCTGCATCGACTTCATCTTCAGCAGCACGTGACAGCCGGGCGTACGATCAAGCATGTACATCGGAAGGTTCAGGCAGCTGCCCAGTGTCGGAGTGGTCCAGGTTTCCGGGCCGGGGACGGTGGCCGTCGGGGAGACGATATTCGGATTCACCGCCGTTTCGGGACGGTCAGGCGTATAGGGGGTCAATGCGGAAGCCTGCGTCGCGCCCAGAGCCATCACGGCGGTAAGAGCAAGCGCAGCAAATTTAATCGAATTCATCAGTCCTCCAATTTATTCTTGTCTTGGGCCCGCCAGTCAGACAGCCTGAAATATCGAGACGCGGAGCATAAGCACGGCTAGCTTTCGGCGTCAAAAGGCCGTGTGCGTCAAGGCTGAAAAGCCGACTCAGTATCCCTTGAGCGCTAGAACAAGCCACCCTTGCCGTTGGCCTTGCGCTTCTTGGCTTTCTTGGCCTTCAACACCTTTACGGGTGCCCCGTCCCCGCCGTCCAGGGGCGGGGTCCAGGGCGCAGAATCCTTGGAGGGTGGTTTGAATCCCCCCTTTTTGAATCCGTCTTTTTTGAAATCCGGCTTCCTGGAATCAAGTTGCTTGAATTCTGTTTTCTTGAAGTCAGCCTTCTTGAAATCCGGGCGCTTGAAATCCGGCTGCGTCACCGACTTGGCGAATTCTTCGCGCAGGAATTCGTCGTTCCGTGCTGGTGCAGCGGGCGGACTGGCGCGCTTTTCCTTGCGATCGGCATAGTTCGGCTTCGCGCGAGGCGCGAGCTCTTGCGGTGCATCGTTCTCGCCCGACATCGCCCGGTGCCGTGACGACGATATGTTCCGATCCCGCGGCGGCGGCGGGGCGTCCTGGCCCAATCGTTCGATATTGCCGCCGTCACCGCCACCCTTGGCTGCCACGGCCTCAAACTGCTCGACAACGGTTCCCGCGATCTGGAATCGGGTTTCGCGCTCAAATATGCGAATCGCACCAATCTCGTTCTTGGTCACGTGGCCGCGCCGGCAGATCATCGGCAGAATCCAGCGCGCTTCGGCGTTCTTGTTTCGCCCAAAATCGATGCGGAACCACACTGCATCCTCGAACCCTGGTCGCGGTGGCTCGACGCGCGGTTCATAGGAGCCGTTACGGTTGCCGGGTTCAGCGCGCCCGCCATAGGGCTGCGGCTCGGGGCCGGAGTCCGAAAGGTCTTCTGGGGCGGGCATCTGCGTTCGCGCCAGCTTGATATAGGCCGTGGCGATATCTTCCGGCGACCGCTGGTCCATCAGCACCCGCGCCGCGGATAGCTCCTCCTCGGAGGCCTCTGCCGCTGGTTTGACGTCCGCGATCACCCGAGCCTCGTCCTGCGCCCGGATGTCCTCGGCCGTCGGCGCGGCCTGCCAAACCGCCTCAATCCGTGCGGATTTCAGCAGCAAGTCCAGACGTCGCCGCCTGGGGTGCGGCACGAGGATCACGCAAACGCCCTTGCGCCCGGCACGCCCCGTGCGGCCCGACCGGTGTTGCAGCGTATCCTGGTTGTTGGGCAGGTCAGCCTGGATCACCAGGTCCAGGTCTGGGATATCAATGCCACGTGCTGCGACATCGGTCGCAACGCACACGCGCGCCCGGCGGTCGCGCAGGGCCTGTAGGGCGTGGGTTCGCTCGTTCTGAGTCAGCTCTCCAGATAGGGCAACGGCGCTGAATCCACGTTCCACCAGACTGGCGTGTAGTTTTCGTACCCCATCGCGTGTGGCGCAAAATACGATGGCCGCGCCGGATTCGAAAAACCGCAGCACATTCACCGTTGCCAATTCCACCTCGCTCGGCGCGATGCGGATGGCGCGGTATTCGATATCGCTATGACCTTCCTCACCCGAGCCGACGGTCAGCCGCAGGGCATTGACCTGGTAGGCTCCGGCCATGGCGACGATGGGCCTGGGCAGAGTAGCCGAAAACAGCAGGGTGCGCCGATCCTTGGGCGCAGCGTCCAGTATTTCCTCCAGCTCTTCCTTGAACCCAAGGTCAAGCATCTCGTCCGCCTCGTCCAGGATCACCGCCTGCAAGCTGTCGAGCTGCAATTGGCCGCGTTCCAGGTGGTCGCGAAGACGCCCAGGCGTGCCGACCACGATATGGCAGCCCGCCTCCAAAGCGCGTCGTTCCGCGCGTGGGTCCATCCCGCCGACGCAGGAAACCACTTTCGCCGCCGCATAAAGCCATTGCAGCTCTCGCTGCACCTGCATGGCCAGTTCACGGGTCGGTGCGATCACCAGCGCATTCGGGGCACCAGCCCGTCCCAGCGTGCCGTCGGCGGCCATCAGGGTCTGGGCCAGTACCAAGCCGTAGGCGACGGTCTTGCCGGAACCGGTCTTGGCCGAAACCAGCAAGTCGCGGTCGGATGCCTGAGGTTCCAGGACCGCCAACTGCACGGGGGTCAAGGTCGAATAACCGCGCGCGGCAAGAGCCTGCGCCAGGGCCGGATGAATTTGTGTGGGGAGCATTAGGGCCTTCTAGGCCCAAAACATCGTCACTGATAGGTACCCAGCAAGACTCAGTCCGTCAGTCGCCTTACTGCAACTATGGCGACTCTCGCGTCGTGACTGATGCCACTGCACCGTCTCTACCGCCAGCGACAGTCGCACGAGCTTTGGCGTCATGACGCCCTGTTAGCCAAGTTCGAATCCGATTTTGCGCTTTCCGTGCCCATCAGACGAAAGTACTAGCCGGAACGGCAGGCTATCTCGCCGATGCCACCGACAGTTCCGTCATCGGTAGCTTGCCGGTCCGGCCTACATTCACCGACCATCGCGGGAGAACCAACTGGTCTAGTGTGGCCTAGCGTTGACCGTTGATCGCCATGTCGAACAGATGCGCCTGGTCGCGCGGCTGAGACCGCCAGTACTGCGGCGGTGCCTGCACCGTGGCACCCAGGGCCGCCGCGGCATGCCACGGCCAGCGCGGGTCGTAGAGCATGCCCCGTGCCAAGGCGACCATGTCCGCCTGGCCGCTGGCCACGATATCTTCGGCCTGATGGGGATCGGTAATTAGGCCGACCGCCATGGTCGGCACGCCGACCATGGCGCGGATATCCTGGGCGAACGGCACCTGATAGCACGGGCTCAGCGTTATCTTCTGCAACGGCGAAAGGCCACCCGACGAGGCATCGATCCAGTCGACACCGCGACCCTTAAGCGCGTGCCCAAAGGCCAGGCTCTGTTCAAGGTCCCAGCCGCCCTCCACCCAGTCAGTTGCCGATATCCGCACGCCGACGGGCCGGTCTTCGGGGAAGGCGTTCCGCACGGCGTCGAACACCTCCAGCGGAAAGCGCATCCGATTCTCAAGCGTCCCGCCGTAGCCGTCGTCCCGATGGTTCGACAACGGTGAGAGGAATTCATGCAGCAGATAGCCGTGGGCGGCGTGTAGCTCGAGACCGTCAATACCCAGCCGCGCCGCGCGCCGCGCCGCGGCCGCAAAAGCCTTACGAACCCGATCTAGCCCAGCGAAATCCAGGGCCGCTGGCACAGGCTCGCTCGCCTTGTAGGCTAGAGCCGACGGCGCAACCGGGGTCCAGCCACCCCCAGATACGGGGATTAGCGCCCCACCTTCCCACGGAACATGGCTCGAGGCTTTGCGCCCGGCATGCCCTAGCTGCATCGTCACCGCGATCGGCGAGTGGGTTCGGATAGCCGCCAGAACGGGCACCAGAGCCTCCGTGCAGGCATCGTCGAACAGGCCAATATCAGCCGGCGTGATGCGGCCCTCAGGCTCCACCGCCGTCGCCTCGATGCACAGCATCCCAGCGCCAGACAGGGCCAGTTGTCCAAGATGGATCATGTGCCACGGCTGGGCATGCCCGTTCTTGGCCGAGTACTGGCACATTGGCGAGACAACGATGCGGTTACGCAGGGTCATGCCGCGCAAACTCAGAGGCGAAAAAAGAGCGCTCATCTTTAGTCCTCGAACCGTCTTTACCTCACACGATGGAGGAAGTTGGTAGGCCGGGAGGGGTTCGAACCCTCGACCATTCGATTAAAAGTCGAATGCTCTACCACTGAGCTACCGGCCCACTCGCAGCCAGGCGCTAGCCAAGCCGAAGCGGTGCGGACCATAGTGGCGCCACCCCCGCCGGGCAAGGCATCGCCCGCCTTTTGCACCAAACGATCTCAGCTAATCGCTTAATGTGTTGAAGCCCGCACCCGCGGTCTAAGCTCCCCAGATGAACAGGCTTGCCGCCCTCGCCTGCGCCGCACCGCTGCTGCTGGCCGCCTGCGCCAGCACGCCGCGACCCCAAGGCTATGTCATGACAAGCGCTCAGACCAACACCGCCGACCTCGGCGGTGCCCTCACCGCCCCCCCTGCGCGATCTCGCCCTCCTGCGCACCCAAATCCCGCCAATTCTGCTCGAAGCCCTGAAAAATCCCTACCTGCCGCCCGATCCGTACAACTGCGCTGCGATCAGCACACAGATTGCCACCCTCAATGACGCCCTAGGTCCTGATTACGATCAGCAGGAGGCCACCGCCGATCCCGGCCTGCTGGCCAAGGGTAACAAGGCCATCCTCGACGCCGCTGCTGGCGCGGCGCAGGACATTATCCCGCTGCGCAGTTGGGTCCGCCACCTCTCCGGCGCGCAACAACACGACAAGCTTGTCGCTGACGCCATCAAAGCCGGCGGCGTCCGTCGCGGCTACCTCAAGGGCGCTGGCGAAGCCAAAGACTGCGGCACAACAATCCAAAAAGCGCCGAACCCGCCGCCCTTTTGAGACCTAGACGCGCACCCGCTGTCGCGCCTTGAAATCACGCCTAAACGCATCCAGACGTCCCTCGGCGATCGCCGCCCGCAGCTCGGCCATCAACGCCTGGAAGAACGCCAGGTTGTGCCAGCTCAGCAGCACTTGCCCCAGAATCTCCTGGCTCTTCACCAGATGGTGCAGATACGCCCGGCTATAGGCCCGGCTGGCCGGGCAAGCGATAGACGCGTCCAGCGGCTGGTCATCATCGGCAAACGGCGCATTTTTCAGGTTCACCGGCCCATCCCAGGTCCAGGCCTGCCCATGCCGGCCGCTGCGGGTTGGCAGCACGCAGTCAAACATATCCACCCCACGCGCCACCGCCTCGACGATGTCGATCGGCTTACCTACCCCCATCAGGTAGCGTGGACGGTCAACCGGCAGCATGCCCGGCGCATAGTCCAGCACCTCGCACATCGCCTCATGCCCCTCGCCTACCGCCAACCCGCCGATAGCATAGCCGTCAAAGCCGATTTCGGTCAGGCGGTCGGCGCTTTCCTTGCGCTGGTCGTGGAACGTCGATCCCTGCTGGATACCAAACAGCGCCTGGCTGTCCCGCGTCCCGAACTCAGTCTTGCAGCGCTGCGCCCAGCGCGCCGACAACAGCATGGCCTCGCGCGCCCTGTCAGGTTCCGCCGGCCAGGAAACGCATTCATCAAGCTGCATCACGATATCACTGCCCAGCAGATCGGCCTGGATCGCAATACTGCGCTCGGGGCTCAGCACATGGCGTGAGCCGTCGATATGGCTCGCGAAGGTGACCGCCTCCTCGGTCACCTTGCTGATGCTCGACAGGCTCATCACCTGAAAGCCGCCGCTGTCGGTCAGGATAGGCTTCTCCCAGCCCATGAATTTGTGCAGCCCGCCCAGCCGCTGCACGCGCTCGGCCGTGGGGCGCAGCATAAGGTGATAGGTATTGCCTAGGATGATGTCCGCGCCCGTCACGGCGACCTGGTCGGCGGTCAGGGCCTTTACCGTCCCCGCCGTGCCCACCGGCATGAAGGCAGGCGTACGAATTTCCCCGCGCGGGGTGCTCAGCACCCCGATACGCGCTGCGCCGTCGGTCGCCTTGATCTCAAACGGAAATGTCATCGCGCCGCGCGCCATAGCAGGCTGGAGTCGCCGTAGGAATAAAAGCGGTATTCGCTCTCGATCGCATGCCGGTAGGCGGTCTTCATCGCCGTCTCGCCCGCGAAGGCGCAGACCAGCATAAACAGCGTCGATTTGGGCAGATGGAAGTTGGTCATCAGCCCATCGGCGGCTCGAAAACGATAGCCAGGCGTGATGAATATCGCGGTCTCGTCCATGAAGGGTGTCACCGTGCCGTCGTCGGCGGTGGCGCTCTCGATCAGCCGCAGCGCCGTGGTGCCGACGCAGATGATCCGCCCACCGGCCGCCTTGACGCCATTCAGCGCCGCCGCAGTCTCTGCACTCACTTCGCCCCATTCCGGATGCATGCGGTGTTGCGAAACGTCATCGGTCTTCACCGGCAGAAAGGTGCCCGCCCCCACATGCAGGGTCACAAAATGCGCCGAAACCCCGCGCGCCGCCACGGCCGCCAACAGGGCCGGGGTGAAATGCAGTCCCGCCGTCGGTGCCGCGACTGATCCCTGCACCCGCGCATAAACCGTCTGATAGTCGGTGTGGTCGCGCTCATCCTCGCCCCGCTTTGCGGCGATGTAGGGCGGCAGCGGCATATGCCCCTGGCCGGCAATAGCCAGATCGAGATCGACGCCAGCGAGATCAAACACCAGGGTCACCTGCCCGTCCTCGGCCTTGGCCTCCACCGTGGCATCGAGGTGCGCGAGGTCACAGACGGTGCTGTCCAGGTTGCCAAACCTTACCCGGTCGCCCAGCGTCAGCCGTCGGCCTGGTTTCATCAGCGCGGTCCAGCGATGGCCGTCCAGCCGCTTGAGCAGGGTCGCCTCAACGGCTGTCACATGCTCGCCGCGTGTTCGCACGCCATTCAACCGAGCCGCAATCACCTTGGTATCGTTGAACACCAGGGCGTCGCCAGGCTGCAACAGGCTGGGCAGATCACTAACCGTCAGGTCCGCCAGCGTCCCGTCCGCCGTTACACCCAACAGCCGGGCGCCATCGCGCGGAACCGCGGGCCTCAGCGCGATACGCTCATCGGGCAGGTCAAAATCGAATGACGACAGCTTCATCGTCCCCGCTGGGCCATGCCCTTAGGCGAACGTCAAGAGGCCGCGTGCTAAGTTTGCCGCATGAGGTCTCAGTCAAAACCGCTGCTCTGGCTGGCCACCGCCCTCGGTGTGGGTTGCGCGACCACTGATCATGGCCCGAAGCGCCCGCGATCAGTCTTGGGTACAACCTAAGTTGACTTTGTAGCGGTCGCTATTTCGGAGTTTTGGGCCTGCAAACGCGCCAAATCCCTTCACGCCGCCCATCATCGGGCAGGCGTGCGGCTCTCTTAAATCAAGATGAAACCGGTCCCGAAACCGGGCCGTCAGGATGGTATACCGGCTAGAGGTCGGCTTCGACCTTCATCGAGGTGATCTTGCCGGGCGTGCGCGGCGGCTCGCCCTTGGGCAGGGCGTCAACATGCTCCATGCCCTCTGAAACCTCGCCCCAGACGGTGTATTGGCCATCGAGGAAGCTGGCGTCGTCGAAGCAGATGAAAAACTGGCTGTTGGCGCTATTGGGGTCGTTGGTGCGGGCCATGGAGCAGACGCCGCGGCCGTGCCGATGGCGGCTGAACTCGGCCTTCAGGTTGGGCTTCTTGGACCCGCTCATGCCCGTGCCGGTCGGATCTCCGCCCTGGGCCATGAAGCCCGGAATCACGCGGTGAAAGACCACACCATCATAAAAGCCTTCGCGCGACAGCTCCTTGATCCGCGCCACGTGGCCGGGGGCCAGGTCAGGGCGCAGGCGAATCGTCACCGGGCCGCCGTCCAGCGTCATGATCAGGGTGTTCTCGGGGTCGTCGGCCATGGCTGCCTCCACAAAAATGTTCGGAGGGTTTAGCGCGCCTCGACCGGAACGTCGACCGAACAAGGCCGGAAAACCAGTCCGCGATCGACAAATATCTCGTTCATCCGTGCTTTGAACCAGGCACCCTTGGTATCCACCACCCGAATTTTCGGTCGGTCCGCCGGCGGCATGTCGCTGGCGACCTGCACCTTGGTCAGGGTATCGCGGGGCGGTGCCACGGGCTCGCCGGTCTTGATCGACTTGACCACGTCCAGGCCCGCCAAAACCCGGCCGTAGCCTGTGTAGGTCTTGTCCAGGCTGGGATTGTCATTCCGCATCAGGAAGAACTGGCTATTGGCGCTATCGGGATCGCCGTTTCGGGCGGCCCCAATTACGCCGGCGCAAAACGCAGCCCAGGCGGCAACCTTTTGATCCGCGTTCAGCGGGGCCATCATCGACAGTTGGCTCCAGACCGGCAGCGAGCCCTGATAGCCGGTTTCCATCGACACCACCGTTCCGGCCGAGACGAAATCGTCGCCCGGTGCCCGGCGATAGGTGAACTCGGCCTTCAGATTGGGCAGGTCGCTGCCGCCGGTGCCGTCATTCTTCGGATCGCCGGTCTGGTCCATAAAGCCATCGACCACGCGGAAGAACTCCAGCCCGTCATAGAAATGCCGGCGCGCCAGGGCCTTGATCCGCGCCACCTGGGTCGGGGCGGCGAATGGGGCCAGCTCAACCACAACACGGCCCTTGCTGGTGTCAATCACCAGAAGGTCATCTGGATCTGGCGTGCGCCAGTCATTAGCGCCGGGCGGGGAAGCCGGCGGCGGCGGCGGCGGAGCCAGCGGCAGGCGGCGGTTGATCTGGGCGAATGTGTCTTCGGAGCCGGCCAGCAAGGCCAGGGCGGTTAGCGCCAGCAGAAGCCGTTTCATGGGTGCCGCGCCCTTTCCATCAGCCGCGTGGCGACGGGCTTGGACACAAAGCTGGAAATATCCCCGCCCAGCACAACGATTTCCTTCACAAGCCGCGAGGCGATGGCCTGATGGCGCGGATCGGCCATCAAGAAGACGGTCTCTATATCTCGATCAAGCTGCTGGTTCATCGCCGTCATCTGGAACTCATATTCAAAGTCGGCCACGGCGCGCAGACCACGAATGATCATCTGCGCCCCAACCTGCCTGGCGAAATGCATCAGCAGGGTCTCGAACGGCAAGACCTCAATGACCGCAAATTGTGTCAGGGGCGCAGTCTGCTCCTCCAGCATGGCCACCCGCTCCTCCAGCGAGAACATCGGGCCCTTGCCCGCGTTGATGGCCACACCAATCACCAGCTTATCGACCAGCTTCACCGCCCGGTGGACGATGTCGAAGTGGCCATTAGTCACCGGGTCGAAGGTCCCCGGATAGAGGGCGATCCGCTGCATTTGCTGTTCCCCCGTAAGGTGCCAGGCCTAAGGCTCGTCGGGCTCTGGAGCGTCTTGCACCGCCCCTTCCGCATCGTCATCGCCAGACCCAGCTTCCGCCAGTCGCTCGACCGATACCACATGCTCGTCTTGTGCGGTGCGGAAGACAATAACGCCCTGGGTATTTCGCGCCGCTGTGCGGATTAGGCCCACCGGACAGCGGATCAATTGGCCCTGGTCGGTCACCAGCAGCAGTTCGTCGCCATTCTCAACCGGGAAGGCCGCGACCAGCTTGCCACCTTTGCGGGTCAGGTCCTGGGCCAGCAGGCCCTGGCCGCCACGGCCGGTGCGGCGGAAATCGTAGGCGCTGGAACGCTTTCCAATGCCTTCCGACGATAGGGTCAGGATGAATTCCTCGGCCGCGCCCAGTTCGATCAGGCGCTCAGGCGATAGATCCGCCGCCCCCTCGCCGTCGTCCTCGTCGTCCGGCGCGGCAACAGCCTCGTCGCTTTCCTCGCCAAGAGCCCGCAGCTGGGCGCGCGACCACCTCAGATAGCCCGCCCGCTCGGCCGGCGTTGCCTCGATGCCATGCAGAATGGCCATGGAAATCACCCGATCCCCCTCGGCCAGCCGAATGCCACGCACGCCAGTGCTCTCGCGCCCGGCGAAGACCCGCACCTCATCGACCGAGAAGCGGATCGCACGGCCCAGCGCCGTGGTCAGCAGCACGTCGTCACGGGCGTTGCATAGTGCCACCCCAATGATGCCATCGCCTCCGCCCAGGCTTTCTGGACTCAGCTTCATGGCGATCTTGCCGTTGCGGTTGATATTGGCGAAGTCGCTCAGCTTGTTGCGTCGCACATCGCCCGAGCGGGTGGCGAACATCACGTCCAGTCGATCCCAGGTCGCCTCGTCTTCCGGCAGCGGCAGGATAGAGGTGATCGCCTCGCCGCTTTCCAACGGCAGCAGGTTCACGAACGCCTTTCCCCGTGCATTGGGGTCGCCCAGCGGCAGACGCCAGACCTTCAGCCGGTAAACCTTGCCTACTGAGGTAAAGAACAACACTGGAGCGTGCGTCGAGGCACTGAACACGCCGGTAACAGCGTCTTCTTCCTTCGTCCGCATACCGGCCCGACCCTTGCCGCCGTGGCGTTGGCTGCGATAGATCGCCAGGGCCGTGCGCTTCACATAGCCGCCGTGAGTCACGGTGATCACCATGTCCTCGCGGGCAATCAGGTCTTCGTCTTCCACGTCGGCGTCGCCGTCGACAATGGCTGTGCGGCGCGGCACGGCGAACTTGGCGCGAACCTCGGCCAATTCCTCGCGCACCACCGCCATGATATTGGCGCGGTCGCTCAGCAGGGCCAGGAAGCGGGCGATATCGCCCGCTAGACCCTTTGCCTCGCCCTCGATTTCGTCGCGGCCCAGGCCCGTCAGGCGCGATAGGGTCAGCGACAGGATGGCACGAGCCTGCTCTTCGGTCAGGCGGATATTGCCGTCCGCCTCCAGCACCGTCCGTGGGTCGGCGATAAGGTCGACGAGCGGACGCATCTCGCCGGGCGGCCAGGCCTTGGCGGTCAGTCGCTCGCGCGCTTCGCTCGGATCGGCCGACGACCGGATGATGTGAATCACTTCGTCGATATTGGCCACGGCGATCGAAAGCCCGACCAACACATGGCCACGGTCGCGCGCCTTGTTCAGCTCGAACCGCGTGCGGCGGAACACCACCTCCTCGCGATGGTCGACAAAGGCGGTCAGCAGTTCGCGCAGGCCCATCTGCAACGGCCGGCCGTGGTTTAGCGCCAGCATATTGACGCCAAAACTGCTTTGTAGCTGCGTGTAACGGTAAAGCTGGTTCAGGATCACATCGCCGGACGCGTCCTTCTTCAGCTCGACCACGATCCGCATACCATTGCGGTCGCTCTCGTCGCGCAGGTCGCTGATCCCCTCGATCCGCTTATCGCGCACCAAGTCGGCAATGCTCTCCACCAGCGTGGCCTTGTTCACCTGATAGGGAATGGCCGTGATGACGATGGCCTCGCGCTCCTTGCGCACGGTCTCGATACTGGCGATGCCGCGCATGATCACGCTGCCGCGCCCGGTCAGTAGGGCCTGGCGCGGTCCGGTCCGGCCGATAATCTCGCCGCCGGTCGGGAAGTCGGGGCCCGGCACAATGTCCAGCAGGGCGTCGGTGCCGATATCGGGATTGTCGATCAGGGCTAGGGCGGCGTCGACCACTTCGCCTAGGTTGTGCGGCGGGATATTGGTCGCCATGCCCACGGCGATGCCGCCAGCCCCATTGACCAGCAGGTTCGGAATCCGCGCCGGCAGGACGACCGGCTCTTCTTCCTTGCCGTCATAGTTCTCTTGGTAGTCGACGGTGTCACGATCGATGTCGGCCAGCAGAGCCGTTGTCGCCGGGCTCATCTTACACTCGGTATACCGCATGGCGGCCGGCATATCGCCGTCGACCGAGCCGAAGTTGCCCTGGCCATCGACAAGCAGCAGGTTCATCGAGAAGGGCTGCGCCATCCGCGCCAGGGCAAAATAGACCGCCACGTCGCCATGCGGGTGATATTTGCCGATCACATCGCCCACCACGCGGGCGCACTTGGAATAGGTTTTTTCCGGCGTCATGCCGCTCTCGTGCATGGCGAACAGAATGCGCCGGTGCACGGGCTTTAGACCGTCGCGCGCGTCGGGCAGGGCCCGGCTGACGATTACGCTCATGGCGTAGTCAAGGTAGGAGCGCCGCAGCTCCTGTTCGATGTCTATCGACGCAATACCGGCACCGGGGGCACGCGGACTATCGGAAGGCGGGAGGATTTCGTCGTCCAAGGATCAAATGCCGGGGGAATCGGACACAAATTGCCCACACCCTTCATATCACATCCGCCATGGCTAATGCCACTTTTGCGAAGACCCCTGGGCGTTTAGCGGCCGTGGCCCAGGGTTTGAGCCACAACCCCGGTCAGCCAGGCCAGATCCTCGTCTCCGATGACCAGCGGAGGGGTCAGGTATACCACCTTCCCCATCGGCCTGATCCAGCACCCGCGCTTGGCGAACTGACGGGTGAGACCCTGCACGTCCACCGATGTTTCAAACGCCACCACCCCGACCGCGCCACGAACCCGCACATCGACCACGTCGCTTAGCGCCAGGCAGGGTTCAAGGCCGAGCCTGAGCCCGCACTCGATCCGCGCCACATTTCTCTGCCATTCGCCCGTCTCGAACAGGTCCAGGCTGGCATTGGCCGCAGCACAGGCCAGGGGGTTGGCCATGAAGGTCGGGCCATGCATCAACGCCTTGCTCGGGTCAGCCGAAAAAAAGGCCGAAAACACCCGCTCATTGGCAACGGCGCACGACAGCGGCAGGGTCCCGCCGGTGAGGGCCTTAGACAGGGTCACGATGTCTGGCTCGATCCCAGCCGCCTCCATCGCAAAAAGGGTCCCGGTCCGACCAAAGCCGGTGAAGATCTCGTCGAAGATCAGCAGCACGTCGTGCTTGTCGGCCAAACGCCGCAGCCGCTTGAGCACAACGGCGTCATGGAAAATCATCCCGCCTGCCCCCTGGATCAGCGGCTCGACCAAGATGGCTGCAATCCGCGGTCCCCAGTCGGTCAGGATGCCGTCCAGCATCACCTCGCTGGCATCATTCATCGGCAAATCAGCCAAGACCTGGTCTGGAAACACGCTACGAAACAGCGAATGCATCCCCTCGTCCGGGTCGGACACGCTCATCGTCGCCAGGGTGTCGCCGTGATAGCCGCCACGGAAGCTCAGAAACTGGCTGCGGCCGGATACGCCCCGATTGAGCCAGAATTGCACCGCCATCTTCATGGAGATTTCCACTGCCACGCTGCCGCTATCCGCGAAGAACACATGGTTCAATTCGCCTGGCAGCATTCGGGCCAGCCGGGCCGCCAATCGATAAGCCCCCTCATGCGCAAGCCCGCCGAACATCACATGCGGCATTCGCGCCGCCTGCGCCTGGATGGCCGATAAGATATGCGGGTGATTGTAGCCATGGCAGGCGGTCCACCAGCTGGCGATACCGTCGATCAACGCCCGCCCATCATCCAGCACCAGCCGTACCCCCTCAGTGCGGGCCACGGCCAGCGGCGGCGCGCCACCCAGCATCGCCTGATAGGGCCGCCAGACGAAGGGCGCGCCCTCCTCCAGCCAAACCGGGCCGTCCGTCATTCGACTCTCTTTCGCATTATCGAGCGTACCAGACTAAAGTGGGGGATGTTTTGCGCCCAACGCGGCTCGAAATCGGAAATATTTGAGCGATCTGGCGATTCCATCTGATCCCATTGTGCTCAAGGCTTAGTATGCCGGTCAGGATGGACAGCCTGCAAGCCTTCGCGCGCCACAAGCTCGCCGGTCTCGACGCGCTTCATCTGCGCCGCACGCCGGTGGTGACCGTCCGTCATGATGGGCTGTGGGTGACGCGAAACGCTGCCCGGCTGCTGTCCTTCTCTTGCAACGACTACCTGGGCCTGACCCATCACCCGGCGGTCAAGCTCGCTGCCACCGCCGCAATCGAAGCCCATGGCACCGGTGCCGGGGCCGCGCGCCTTATCACTGGCGACCACCCGCCGCTTGAAGCGCTTGAGGCCGCCTTGGCCGACCTCAAGACAACAGAAGCCGCTTGCGTGTTCGGATCCGGCTTCCTTGCCGCCATCGGCACCATCCCCGCTGTTGTCGGCTCGGGTGACCTAATCCTGCTCGATGCGCTAGCCCACGCCTGCCTGTATTTGGGCGCGAAGCTGTCGGGTGCCACCGTGGTGAGATTCGCCCACAACGACGCCGCCGACCTTACCCGCCAACTGGCCACCCATCGTGCGCAAGCCCACCGCGCCCTCGTTATCACCGAGGGCGTCTTCTCCATGGACGGCGACCTTGCCCCGCTTGATGCCATCAGCGCCGCATGTCAGGGTAACGAGGTCTGGCTTATGGTCGACGATGCCCACGCCGTCGGAGTTATCGGCGGTGGGGCCGGCTCCGGGGCGGCCTTCCCCACGGCCAAGATTGACCTTGCCATGGGCACACTGTCCAAGGCCCTGGCGAGTTATGGCGGCTACGTATGCGGTGGTGCCGAGATCATAGCCCTGTTGAAAACCCGCGCTCGGGCCAGCGTCTTCACCACCGCCCTACCGCCCACCTGCGCCGCTGCGGCCCTGGCCGCGATCGAGGTTATACGAGCCGAACCTGCGCGCGTCGCCAGCGTTCTGAGCAAGGCGCGCGCCTTCACCGACGCTGTCGGCCTGCCCCCCGCCCAGAGCGCCATCGTACCCATCCTGCTGGGGTCGGCGACTGACGCCCTGGCGGCACAGGCTGCGCTTGAGGCTAAAGGATTCCTGGCAACAGCCATCCGTCCACCCACTGTGCCTAAGGGCACCGCGCGCCTGCGCCTCGCCTTCAGCGCTGCCCATGAGGATCAGGACATCCAAGGCCTCGCCGCCGCTATGAAATCCCTGTGAGCGCCATCTTCGTCACCGGTATCGGCACGGGGGTCGGCAAGACCCTGACCGCCTGTGAGATGATCGGCGCTGCCCGCGCCGCCGGTCAGAATGCCGATGCCTTCAAACCGGTCCTGAGCGGCTTCGATCCCGCCCGCCCCCAGCAATCCGACGCTGGCCGCTTGCTTACCGCCCTGGGCCGTCCGATAACCGCCCACGCTCTCGACAACCTCGCCCCATTGCGCTTTGCCGCCCCGCTGTCACCGCCTGACGCCGCCTTGCGCGAGGGGGCCAACCTCACCCTGGCGACCATCATAAGCCTCTGCAACGCCCGCATCGCTCATGCCCCGGGGCTGCTGCTCATAGAGGGCGCAGGCGGGGTCATGTCGCCGATCGCCCAGGACGGACTAAACATCGACCTGATCAAGGCTCTGGGCCTGCCTGTGGTCCTGACTGCGGCCAACTATCTGGGCGCAATCAGCCACACCCTGACCAGTCTAGAGGCTTTGCAATCGCGTGGGCTGACCGTGATGTCCGTGGTACTGCGCGATCTGGGCAACGATGGTCCGGCGATCGTCGATACCGCATCGGCGATCGGCCGTTACGCAACCGGCGCGACCGTCCTTATCCGCTGAGCCTAGCGGCCAGGCACCCTGCTTAAGCCGGCGTGAACCCTTAGAGGCCATGGTCACGCCAACGATCGCAGCCTCGCCCAGTCAGTCAGAACGACAGGTCCCTAACCGACTGCTGCCGCTGGTTTTGGGCCTCGCCAATGTGGCCTTGGTGCTGGTTTCCCCGGCTGTGCTCAACGACGGTGATAGCTGGTGGCACGTCCGCGCCGGTCAGTGGATGATCTCCCAACGCGCCGTGCTTTATCACGACATCTGAGCGGCCTTGGCCTTGCCTCGACCGCCATCGTCGCCCTCGCCGTCTGCCTGGGGCGTGGCGTAAAGGTACCGACCGTTCAACTGGGCGTTCTGTTGCTGCTGCTGCACATGGCCCTGCAGCATACCCGCCACCAGCTGCTTCTGGCCGTGGTTGGCACCTTGATCCTGGCCGAACCGTTCGCCGTCGCCTTGGGCCCCCCGCCATCCGCACCCAGCCCGTGCTCAACGAATACGGCCAGAGCGGCTATCTGATCTGGCAGGGGATAAGCCCCTTCATCGACCGCCGCACCGACCTCGATGGCGACGATTTCATGAACCGTTTCAGCGCTGCCACTGCGCCGGATAAGCCCGCCCTCGATACTCTACTCGGACAATGGCGTGTGCGCTGGACCCTTCTGTTGCCCGGCAATCCGCTAGTGGCGGTCATGGTTCAGCGGCCCGGCTGGCATCGGATTTACGCTAACCGCTATGCGGTCGTTCTTATCGCCGATTAGAGCAGGGCTCCCCGGCCTCTCGTCACCTCGTCATAGCGGTGCACCCGCACCGCCATCACCAGTCCGAACCCGATCATCACCGTCAGCATGACTGTACCGCCATAGCTCAGCAGCGGCATCGGCACCCCCACCACGGGGGCAAGGCCCATCACCATAGCACCGTTAATCATCACATAAAGAGCGAACGTCGCCGTCATCCCTGCGGCAGACAGGCGCCCAAAGTGGCTGTGGCTGATCGAGGCGATGCGCAAGGCCATCAAGATAATCGCAGCATAAAGGAACAGCACGCTGATACAGCCCAGGAATCCGAACTCCTCGGCGAGGGTGGCAAATATAAAATCGGTCTGCTTCTCGGGCAGGAAGTTGAGCTGGCTCTGCGAGCCCAGTCCAAAACCGCGCCCCATCAATCCACCCGACCCGAGCGCGATCTTGCTCTGCAGGATATGATAGCCCGAGCCGGACGGGTCGCTCTCCGGATTCAGGAATGTTAGGATTCGTTTCCGCTGGTAGTCATGCAGCACGAAGGTCACGAACGGCCAAATCGCCAGCAGCACGCCCAATAAACCCATCCCGACCAGCCGCAGCGACAACCCGCCTAAGATCATCAAGCTCCCGCCCGTCAGCACGATCAGGACCGCCGTCCCCAGGTCGGGCTGGTGCGCCACAAGCAGGGCCGGCAGGGCGATCAGCGTGGCCGGGATCAGCAGCCGCCAGGACAGCTTGGCCATCTCGCGCGGCAAGCCATGGTAGAGCCGCGCCAGGGCCAGCACGAGGCCGATTTTCATGATTTCAGAGGGCTGAATGCGCACAGGTCCCAGGTCCAGCCAGCGCTGCGCGCCCAGTGATATGTCGCCTTTCAGCTCCACCGCAACCAGCAGCGCTAGGCCAATCGCATAGACCGGATAGGCGGCCACGAACCAGACACGCAGGCTAATCATCGCCAAGACGATCATCAGCACGAAACAGAGGGCGAACCGGAACAGGTGCGGTGCCGCCCACGGCGTCCATGACCCACCGGCGATGGAAAACAGCATGATCCCGCCAGCCCCGGCGATCAGGCAAAGCGCAAGGCAGAAGGTCCAGTCAATTTCCAGGAACTTGCTTATTGGCCGATCGCGTTCGCCAGGTCCCATCAGGGCGCTCGCCGTCATGGGATCATTCCGGGAATGGGGGTCGGGTCGGACGCAGGTGCCGCCTCGTCGATCGCGCCAGCGTCGACATTCGGCGCTGCGGCGGCGATCCCCCGCCCAGACGCCTCGATGCGTTTCACAATTTCGGGGTCCTTGAGCAAGGTCGTCCGCATGATCTCGCGCGCGCGCGGCGCGGCAGCCGTAGCACCAAAGCCGCCGTGTTCGACCAGGACGCTCAGGGCGTAGCGCGGATCGTCATAGGGGGCGAAGGCAACAAACCAGGCGTGGTCACGCAACGCCCAGCCAAGATGCTCGGTCTTGCGAGAACCAGAGGCATAGGTGTGCGACTGCGCCGTGCCGGTCTTGCCCGCCATCAGGATCGGGCCCAGCCCAAGCGCACCGGAACTGGCCGCCGTGCCGCTTGATGTCACCGCGGCCATGGCATCGCGAACGAACTGCAGATGTTCTTTTGAAACCGGTAGGTCAGGCACCGCCGCCCCCGAAGGCTGGTCTACCCCGCCCACGGACTTGACCAGTCGCGGCAACAACGCCTTCTGACCATTGGCTAGCCGTGCCGTCATCACGCAAAGCTGCAGCGGATTGACGTTCACATAGCCCTGACCGATGCCCATACTTGGCGTCTCGCCGGGATACCAGACCTGCTGGTTGGCAGGCTGGTTCGAAAAGTGAGCCTTCTTCCAGGCCCGATCCGGAATAACACCGCGTTTCTGACCCTCGATACCGAGGTCGAACATCTGGCCCAGGCCAAAAGCGCGCGCCACCGCGGCGATCTTATCGGGGCCGCAGCTCAAGGCCGCCTGATAGAAGTAGACATCACAAGAGGTCTTGATCGCGTCGTGCATGTTCAAGGTGCCGTGCGACTTGTCACAGTGGAACACCCGGTTACCAAACGGGAAAACACCGTGACAGGTGTAGGTCTGATTTGGGTCGAAGCCGTTTTCCAGCGCCGCCAGCGCCACCATGGTCTTGAAGGTCGAGCCGGGCGGATAGGTGCCCGACAGCGCCTTGTCGAGCAGCGGCTTGCGCTCATATTCTGACAGCGCCTTGTATTCCGCGCCGAGCAGTCCGCGGACAAAACGGTTGGCATCAAAGCTGGGCGCCGAGACCATGCACAGCACGTCACCGCTGCGGCAGTCCATCACCACCGCCGCCCCACTCTCCTCGCCAAACACCTCCAGGGCACGGTTTTGGATATCGGCATCCAGCGTCAGACGGATTTCCTTGCCCTTGGTGGCCGGAATGTCACCTTCCGGGTCCATCTTGACCACACGGCCCTGGGCGTCGACCTCGGCTTTGGTCGCGCCGGCGCGGCCGCGCAGCGGTTGGTCGAAAGCGCGTTCTACCCCCTGGCGTCCAATGCGAAATCCCGGATTGAGCAGCACCGGATCAGGGTTGGGTCCTGCCGCCGCCAGATCTCGGTCGTTCACCTTGGCCACATAGCCTATCACATGCGCGAAGGCCCCGCCGTAGAGATAAACACGCACCTCGCCCATGTCGGCGGTAACGCCGGGCAGTTCGGGCGCGCGCACATTGACGCGTGAGAACTCCTCCCAGGTCATATCCTCCATAACAAAGACGGGCTGTTTGAGCGGTGCGCGCTTGATGTCCCGCTTCAGCCGCAGGATGCGATCTGGCTCGAGAGGCACTAATTGCGCCACCTCATCGACGGTCTTGTCGACATCTATTCCCGGCTCGCGGGCCACCAGCAGGCGAAAATTGGGGCGGTTGGAAGCCAAATATACGCCGTTGCGGTCCAGGATCAGTCCACGCGGCGGTGAAACCAGCTGAAAGTTGAACTGATTGCCGGCGGCGAGTTTCTGGTACCGCTGCGCCTGGATCAGCTGCAGATAGGCCAGCCGGCTCACCAGCGCCGTCATGCCCAGGGCCGAGACCCCACCCATCAGGAAAGCCCGGCGGTGGAAGATCCCTTGCCGCTCATTGACCTCACTGAAGAAAATAGAGGGCTCTGACATCTACCGAAATCTAACGTCCGCATCCTCAAACTGATCGACGAGGTAATCAGCGAAAGGAAACAACAAGACCGTAGCTAAAAATTGCCACAACACGCCCACCAGGCTGGGGATGGCTAGGCTGTCCAACATAGTGAAAAAAAACCCTGCCAACATCGCGATTCCGGTCGATCCTGCGAACCACGCCCACATCATCGCCCGACTTTGGCCGCTCATCAATTTGCGCATCAAAAGCACGGTGGCATAGGCGGCCAGCAGCGACAGGCCCCACAGCCCCATCGGTCCGCCCAAGAATGAGTCCAGGAAGAGCCCCAGCAACAGCACCCCGAACGGTGCCAAAACGGAGGGCCGGATGACCGCCCAGGCGAAGGTCGGGACCATGGCGAAAATCGGCTCGGGCAGTTGTAGCCCAAACACCCGGAACGGGGCGGCGAACAGCATAGTCGCACCGATACAGATCAAGGCCGGCAAGGCCAGCCAGCGCCAGGGATTAATAGGCCAGGCCGCGCTCAGGCTCATCGGCGGCCGTTAAACTGCGGGGTGGCGGGCGAAATCAGCTGCGTGGCAGCCATAGTTGCCGCCACGGGGGGCGGCGGCGGGGCGACGGCCTGCACAGGCGTTAGGGGCGAGACGGGTTTCGGCAAGGGCCGAGGCACCGACGCCAGGGGTGCAACGATGGCCGTCACCTTCGGTGAATTCAGTGCCTGGGGTGCCTGCATGGCGGCATTGGGGCGCAACACCGTGGCCTGGGGGTCTTTGGTCGTCACCGGCGGCATCTCAGCCTCCGACAGGGCCTTGATGTCGGCCAACTGCGAGAAATCGACGAATTTGATGATCTGTACGAAGTCGATCGAGGTGTTGTCTGCCGCCAGGGCAACGCGCCAATTGCCGCGGATATCCTTCACCGCCACACCGACCGGCAGGCCGCGGGGCAACACCCCACCATCGCCCGAGGTCACAACCAGATCACCGGCCTTCACTAAATCATCGCGGCGCAGGTACTCCAGTTTAGGATTGGGCCCACCGTCGCCCGTCAAAATGGCGCGCGCGTTGGTGCGGTTGATCATCACGGGCGTGCGTGAAGCAATGTCGGTCAGCAACAGCACGCGGCTGGCAGAATTGGTCACACCCGCCACCCGGCCGACGAGGCCGCGTTCGCTCACGACCGGATTGCCCACCGTCACGCCGCGCGAACGCCCGGTGTCGGCGATGCGGGCATTGGCGAAAGGACCGCGGCTATCGGCCACCACGCGCGCGGCCACCATCGGGATCGGCGGGTTGAGCTTCAGCCCAAGCAGGGCCTGATAGCGGTCATTTTGCTCTTTCAGCCCGATGGCGGTGTCACGCCAGCTGCGCATTTCTTCCAGCTCCCTGCGCAACTTGCGGTTTTCCGAAGCCGTGAAGAAATAGACGCTGATCCAGCTGAGACCTTGGCCGGTCCAGCGGCCGGGGGCTGCAATGGCCCCGCTAACAGGAGCGGCCACAGTGTCTACCGTCTTGCGAGCAGCCCCATAGGCCTCTTCCTGAAGGGTTTCCCGACGATCACTGACCAGCAGGGCGACAGCAATAATGCCCGCGACCACCACGGCCACGGCGGCCGTCCAGGTCAGCGGGACCTTCAGCTCACCGAGCGCACTTTCGCGAAAGGCCAATTTGGCGCCTCCGATCGCACTCTATCAACCCTATGCTAGGGTGGATTCGAGCACGCCCTTCATCCACCGGGGGTGTTCAAGAACCTTGCCACAGCCAAGCGCAACGCAGGAGAGTGGATCGTCAGCTACGGTCACCGGCAAGCCCGTGTGGTCTCGGATCTCGTGATCCAGGCCGCGCAACAGCGCGCCGCCACCGGTAAGCATTATGCCCTTGTCGGCAATATCGCTGGCCAGTTCAGGGGGGGTCGCTTCCAGCGCCACCTTCACCGCGTCAACGATCTGGCTGACGGGATCGGCCAGGGCTTCACTGGCCTGTTTCTCGGTGATGCGCACCTCACGCGGCACGCCCTGCATCAGGTCGCGGCCCTTGACGTCAATCGACAGACCTTCGCCGTTGGCCGGCGCACGGGCGGTGCCGATTTCCTTTTTGATACGCTCGGCGGTGGTCTCGCCAATCAGCAGGTTATGGTGACGGCGCATGTAGCTGATGATGGAGTCATCCATCTTGTCACCGCCAACGCGAACGCTGCGCGAATAGACAATGCCCGACAGGCTGAGAACCGCCACTTCGGTTGTGCCGCCACCGATGTCGACCACCATCGAACCCGTCGGCTCATGGATCGGCAAGCCTGCACCGATCGCTGCGGCCATCGGCTCGTCGATAAGACCCACCCGGCGAGCGCTGGCGTTGAGGCAGCTATCATTGATGGCGCGACGTTCCACGGCAGTCGCGCCGCTGGGTACGCAGACAATGACCTTGGGGTTCACGAAGCCTTTGCGGTTATGAACCTTCCGGATGAAATACTTGATCATCTCCTCGGCGACTTCAAAGTCGGCGATCACACCGTCCCGCATTGGGCGGATGGCTTCCATATGGCCCGGCGTGCGGCCCAGCATTTGCTTGGCCTCGATGCCCACCGCGTGCACCACCTTGCGGCCGCCGACATTACGCAAAGCCACCACGGATGGCTCGTTGAGCACGATCCCGCGCCCCTTCATGTAAATCAGGGTGTTGGCCGTGCCGAGATCGATGGCGATATCGCTCGATATGGCGCCGAACAGGGATGCAAACATCTATGGCCTTGGGGTGTATGCGCGCGAACTATAGGTGCGATCGCTTTGCACCTCCCTCATGTTGATTTCAAGGCTAAACACCGGCTCAGTTCAAACGCCTTAGCCAAAGGCGGTCAGGGCCGCGAACGGAAAGGCACATAGGAATCGTACCAGGGTGGCCCCCAGGGCCCCCATCGCCCATCATGCCGCGCTGAACGGCATTGCGGGCAACCTGAAACGCGGAAGCCGCACAGACGATCAGAACCGAAAGCATGCCGCTTAGACTATCTCGGCTCCACGGCAGGCGGCGGCCGTCGCAAGTCGGGCAGCAAGATCGCCGCCAGGCCCAGCAACGGCAAGAAGGCGCATACCTGATAGACCGTCTCAATGCCGGCGATATCGGCCAACTTACCCAGGGCCGCGGCCGATATGCCGCTGATACCGAACGAGAAGCCAAACATCGTCCCCGCCACCATGCCGACATTTTTGGGCATCAGCTCCTGAGCGAACACGACGATGGCCGGGAAGGCAGAAGCCATAATCAACCCGACCAGAACGCTCAGCACCCCGGTCCAGGCTAAGCTGGCGTGCGGCATCAGCAGGGTAAACGGCAGCATACCCACGATCGACACCCAGATCACGTGCTTGCGGCCAATCCGATCACCGATGGGTCCACCGACGAAGGTGCCAACCGCAACGGCAGCAAGGAACGCAAAAACATGCAACTGCGCACTCCGAACCGACACATTGAACTTCTCAATCAGGTAGAAGGTGAAGAAGCTGCTGATACTGACCAGATAGACGTATTTGCTGAAGATCAGGACGAGCAGGACGCCCATCGAGCGCGCGACCTGGTGCTTTGACAGCCCATGCGTCACGGCCTTGGCCGGCGCGCTCAGCTTGGCCTGCGCCCGGTGGGAGGCGTGCCAGGATGACACCCGCCACAGCACTGAAAACCCGATCAGGGCGGCCGCAGAAAACCAGGCCAGGCTGGTGCGACCAAACGCCAGCACCACGAAAGCGGCCATGAGCGGGCCAAGCGACGAGCCCACATTGCCGCCAACTTGGAACATCGACTGCGCCAGTCCATGCTGCCCCCCGCTCGCCAAGCGCACTACGCGCGAGCTTTCCGGGTGAAAAATCGCCGAGCCGAGACCGAGGAAGGCCGCCCCGGCCAAGAGCAGCGGGTAGGTCGGCGCGTAGGCCACAGCGATCAGGCCAAGCCCGGTGAAAATCATGGCGAAGGGCAAAAGGCGGGGCACAGGCCAGCGATCACCCACCGCCCCCATCAACGGTTGGCAAAGCGAAGCGACGATCTGATAGGCCAGGGTTACGAACCCTACCTGGCTATAGCTGATTTGAAACTCGGCCTTGATCTGGGGATAGAGCGCCGGCAGGAGCGCCTGCATCTGGTCATTCAGCAGATGACAAAAGCTGGCGGCAAACAGCACTGGGAAAACGGTCGTCGCCGCAGCAACGGCAGGCTTTGTCGTGGTGGTCATTGGGTATCCCCCGCAAGGCAGCGACTTTTCCACGCCGCCGGTAAAACGTCCGCCCATCCCTGCGACCCAAAGGCCAAACCCGACGCCCCAGGGGTTCAGGCCTTTTTCGTTTGGACTTCGCTGGAAAGACCTATGTCCCCGCAATCGAGGGATGAGCGGTTCTAAAATCTATAACCCGCTGACCTTCAAGCCGGTAAGAGCGCTTTTTTCGCATCGGACGATGAGGTTATTGAGCGCGTGAACATAGGCCTTGGCGGCAGCGACCAGAGTATCGGTGTCGACGGCAGCACCGCTGCCAATGCGGCCATTTTCTTCAAGCCGAACCGAAACCTGCGCCTGGGCGTCCGTGCCCTCCGTCACCGCATGCACCTGAAACAGCTGCAGTACCGCAGTATGAGGCACGATGGCGCGGATCGCGTTGAACACGGCATCGACCGGCCCATCGCCGGTGGCGTCGGCCGACTGGCTTTCGCCATCTACAATCAGGGTCAGTTCAGCCGACTGGCCTTCCGTCCCGGCCACCACGCGCAGGCGTTCAACCTTAACCCGATCGGTCACCCCGCCCGCCAGGGCGTCGTCCACCAGGGCTACGATGTCATCGTCGTAAACGTGCTTCTTTTTATCGGCCAAGGTCTTAAAGCGGGTGAAGGCATCGTTCAGGGCGTTGTCGCCCAGCTCGTAGCCCAGGCCCTTCAGCTTGTCCTTGAAGGCATGTCGGCCGGAATGCTTCCCCATGACCAGGTTGGTCTGACCTTGCCCCACCGACTCCGGCGTCATGATCTCATAGGTGTCACGGTTCTTCAGCATCCCGTCCTGGTGGATGCCACTCTCGTGCGCAAAGGCGTTCTTGCCGACGATGGCCTTGTTGTACTGCACCGGGAACCCGGTGATGGCCGAGGTGTAGCGGCTGGCGCGCGTGATCTGTGTCGTATCGATCTCTGTCTCATAAGGCAGGGCGTCCTTGCGTACCCGCAGAGCCATCACAACCTCTTCCAGCGCCGCATTGCCGGCGCGCTCGCCCAGACCATTCATAGCGCATTCAATCTGCCGTGCACCGGCTTCTACCCCGGCCAGGCTGTTGGCCACGGCTAAGCCCAGGTCGTTATGGCAGTGGGTTGAGAAGACCACTTGGTCCGCGTTGGGCACCGTCTCGATCAGCCAGCGAAACAGCGAGGCGTATTCGGTCGGGTAGGTATAGCCCACTGTATCGGGGATATTGATCGTCCCCGCCCCAGCTTTGATCGCGGCCTCGACACACCGCGCCAGGAATTCCCGATCCGACCGCGTGGCGTCCTCCGCCGACCATTCGACATCCCCGACCAGGTTCCGCGCATGCGCCACCGAACGGCTGACATGCTCCAGCACGGCATCCGGCTCCATGTTCAGCTTGTGCTTCATGTGCAGGGGGCTGGTAGAGATGAAGGTGTGGATACGGCCGCGAGCCGCGGGCTTTACCGCCTCGCCAGCGCGGTCGATATCACCCAGGGCGGCGCGGGCCAGGCCGCAAACGGTGCTTTCGCGCACGATTTTTGCAATCTCGTGCACAGCCTTGAAGTCGCCGTTACTGGCAATCGGAAACCCGGCCTCGATCACATCGACGCCCATCTCCTCCAGGATCTTGGCTAGCTCGAGCTTTTCGTCATGGCTCATCGAGGCGCCGGGCGATTGCTCGCCGTCGCGCATGGTGGTGTCGAAGA
>Ga0114970_10000470_pt1 | contig 30201 bp, 22 predicted proteins | sample M_140205_XF_Meta_FD_87030 | JGI IMG/M metagenome (GOLD analysis project Ga0114970, IMG submission 87030) | Freshwater microbial communities from Lake Montjoie, Canada to study carbon cycling - M_140205_XF_MetaG | ecosystem: Environmental > Aquatic > Freshwater > Lake | place: Lake Montjoie...
AATCTGCAATTTGCCAATTTGTAATCTGCAATTATTTCACCGTTACTGAAGCGAATTTAAACAACTCGTCAAACAATAATTTCAATCGTTTTTTGTGCAGTTGAGATGAACCTTCTGCGCATGCTGCGGATGGATTTCTTGAAATACCTATAATTGGCAAGTGTCTCAATGCCATTGCGAAGTACGTCCAAGCTCCCATGTTAGCAGGCTCTTCTTGAGCCCATAAAACATTTGAAGCATTTTTATATTTAGCAAGAATTGCATCAATTTGAATCTTTGGCAAAGGATATAATTGCTCGACACGAACGAAAGCCATATTTTCAACTTCCAATTCTTTTGCTTTTGCTTTCATTTCATAGTAGAACTTACCAGAACAAAAAACAACTGTATCGATATTTGCAACAACTGCTGCAGTATCATCAATGACCTCCTGGAAACCACCTTTCGCCATTTCATCTAAGGTAGAAACTGCTTCTGGGTTACGTAACAATTGTTTTGGAGAGAAGACAATCAAAGGTTTTCTAAAATCACGCTTCATTTGTCTTCTTAATAAATGAAAATGATTCGCTGGTGTCGATGTATTAACAACTTGAATATTGTCATCAGCACATTGAACTAAAAACCTTTCCATCCTTCCACTTGAATGTTCAGCACCCTGACCTTCGTAACCATGCGGCAATAATAACACCAAGCCACTTTGCGTATCCCATTTATCTTCTCCAGCAGTGATGAATTGGTCAATCATTATTTGAGCTCCGTTAAAGAAATCTCCAAATTGTGCTTCCCAAATAGTTAACCCTTTTGGCGAAGCTAATGAATATCCGTATTCAAAACCAAGTACTCCGTATTCAGATAATAATGAATTATAAATTGAGAAAGGAGCTTGCGTATCATTTAATAAATTCAACGTCACCACTTCTTCTTCTGTATCTTCCGTTTTTACCACAGCATGTCTGTGAGAGAAAGTGCCTCTTTCAACATCCTGACCTGAAACACGAACAGGATGACCTTCCTCTAATAAAGTAGCATAAGCTAACATTTCAGCAGAACCCCAATCTAATTTATCTGTTTTGATAGCGTTTAATCGATCATCAAATATTTTAGAAATTTTACGGAAGTATTTTTTTCCTTCGGGAAGTGTGGACAATTTTATGCCCAATTCCAACAATTTCTTTTTGTCAACTCCTGTATCAATAGAAGAATCAAAATCAGAAGGAACACTATGTCTATATCCTTCCCAAGTTTTACTCAAGAAATCATACACCAATGCTTTATCATTTTTACGCGATATTTCATATTCAGCATCTAAATGAGTATTAAAATCTTCTTCCAATTTTTTTGCCACTTCTTTTGTGATAACACCCTCTTTCTCTAATTGATCAAAATAAATGTCTTTTGGATTCGGATGCTTTGCAATTAAATCATATAATTTTGGTTGAGTGAATTTAGGTTCATCACCTTCATTGTGTCCATATTTTCTGTAACACAACAAATCAATAAAAACATCTCTACTAAATTGTTGACGGTATTCCATCGCGATTTCCATTGTTTGCACAACCGCCTCCACATCATCGCCATTCACATGAAAAACAGGGCACAAAGTTGTTTTCGCAACATCTGTACAATACGTTGAAGATCGACCATCTGTGAAATTCGTTGTAAATCCTACTTGGTTATTGACAACAATATGAATGGTTCCTCCAGATCTATATGCATCTAATTGAGCCATTTGCAATACTTCGTAAACAATTCCTTGACCTGCAACAGCAGCATCACCATGAATCATTACCGGACAAATTTTAGTTTCGTCTTTTAAAATATGATCTATTTTTGCACGTGCAATTCCTTGTACAACCGGATCAACAGCTTCTAAGTGAGAAGGGTTAGGTGACAATGTTAGACCAATCGTTTTGCCATTTTTTAATTTTACTTCAGAAGTATATCCTTGGTGGTACTTCACATCTCCATCAAACGTATGGTCGATATCAAATTCTTTTCCTTCAAATTCAGAAAAAATATCTTTGGGTCGTTTTTCAAAAATATTAATTAATGTATTTAAACGACCCCGGTGAGCCATTCCCATTACGAAATATTCAATTCCTAGGTCTGAACCTTTAGAAATTAATGTATCTAAAGCAGGAATTAAAGCTTCTCCACCTTCAATAGAAAAACGTTTTTGTCCAACAAATTTCTTTCCTAAATACGCTTCGAAATTCGTTGCTTGATTTAATTTTTTATAAATTTCTATTTTTCGATTTACATCGAATTTCGGACGATTTTTTAATTCAACTTTGTGCTTTAACCATTCTACTCGATCGGGAGCGCGTATGTACGCAAATTCTATTCCAATCGAAACACAATATGTATCTTCTAGATGAGAAATAATATCTTTTAAACTTGCTGCACCAATACCCGTTTCTTCACCTGCTTGAAAAACAGTATCTAAATCAGATGCTTCTAATCCAAAGTTTTCAATTGCTAAAGTTGGGGTGTATTGTCTTCTTTCACGAACAGGATTTGTGTGTGTAAATAAATGTCCACGTGTTCTGTATCCATTAATGAGATTAATAACCTTGAATTCTTTCTGAAAATTTTCAGGAATTTCAACTCCGTCTTCATAATTAGTACGAGCAAAATCAAAGCCTTCAAAGAATTTTTTCCAGCCTAAATCAACGCTTTCTGGATCTTGTTGATATGATTTATACAAATGATCAATCGCTGTGACATCTGCATTCCCTACGTATGTTACTTTATCCATATCTATTTTATGCTCAATAATAGACCGTAAAGTTAAATAATTCTATGGTTATAAGTAAGACATTTTGCGATTTAATTTATTGGAATAACATTGCAGCTAAAATTGAAGGTAAGTTGTGTCAATAAATTTATTTCAGTAGTAAGCTCAATCTTCTGCAAAGTCTAACGCTTCTTATTAAAAACGAAACGTCACCCCGCCCATCACTTGAAAGCCTTGAACAGGAGTGTTATACCACCTTTTATAGCGCTGAGCTGCTACATTGTTACATTGTAAAAAAGCTGAAATTCGAGGATTATATCGATATTCCATTCCCAGATTAACATCGGTTATAAATCCAAGACTTTTTGCGAATTGACTATTTTCCACAACGACATTATCCTCCATTTTATACACTAAGGCTTTTCTTCCTCCTTCTAAATTAACCTCTAAATTCACTAAAAATTTATCGTATAAATTATAGCTAGCGCGCGTAACAATTTGTAATTGAGGTAAGTTCCATGCGTATGAATTGTTTTTTAAAGAATAAGAATAATAACGCCCAATTGCGTCAATTTTTAACTTCTCAAGTAATTGATACGACATTGATCCTTCAATAGTTGCGAGATTCAACGTGTCAAAAATAATATTGAATTTGTTTCCCAATGAATAGGTTGTATCCGTTACAAAAAGCGCTTTATTTTTTATATGAGCAAAACTAGCACTCGCATTAAAGCTCATTCTTTTGGACAACGTCCCTTTGATACCAAAATAAATATCTGCTACTCTATTCTCATTTTTCATTGCCACATTGGATAATAAAAATTCATTCTCCAGTGTAAGTGTTTTGTAAGTATTTTGCTTCATACCACCTTTTACCCCAAGATAAGGAATAAACATATCGCTGAAAAAGGAGTATTTCACTTCAGCAACTGGATAAATATAAAACTTGCCTGTAGCATTTACATCAAGGGTAAGATCTATCCCAATTTTCGCCTTAAATCTATTGTTTTTTGCAAACGTTGCAATGGAGGGAGTTAAATTAATTATGGTATTATTTAGTACAATTCCAGTGTCTAAGATTGAAATACTTGTATCAGCAACTCCATATTTGTAGCCATTGTACCGCACATTAAAGTCAGTAGAAAATAATTCTTTTCCTTGTTTATAGCTGATCGTTGAAGATAGTGCAAAATAATTTTCACGCGCTCTCCACAGGGCCAAACTATCTTGCAGAGGTTTCTTCGATTGAAAATTATTATAGGTTACTCCAATTTTATACTTTACAGAAGCACTGTCCTTTTTATGAGAAGCAAACGAAAATGTACCACCTGCATCACTAAATCGTTGAGCAATACTATCGCGATTTAAAGAATCATTTTTTATTCCATAGTAATGAAATCCTTTATTGTTGTAGTGGGCATCTCCACTTAAGGTGTAATTTTGCTCGTTGATACCTCCAAAAAGCTGGATGGAATTTCTATCAAATTGAGCGGGCGCATATCCGGGAATTTTTGCAAAAGAACTTAAATGTTTTAAATGTGCTCCGTACACAAATTTGCGAGAACGCGTGCCGTCAAAATAAAATTCTCCAAGAGGCATTAAAGCGCTGCCAATACCAGCTTTGACATATGAATGATACAACTGCTCTATCTTTGGTTCTAATTTTACTTTTGCTGGTTCAATTTGTTCTAATTCAATACTCGTTTTTTGCTGCAATAGAAGCAAAGGATACGATGTTACTGGTGTCGACAAAATTGTGTCAATAATTTTAGGGCTTCCCGAAATTCGAAAAGCTAGCGGCACAATTCGATTGGCATCAATATCTATAATAACGGGCTTGTCACCTTGTGTAAAAGCACAATTTTCAATCAAAATAGTAAAACTGAAAAATAGATATACGAATATTAAGGTTTTCTTTCTCATTTGTTTTCTTCGATTACTTCAATTTCTAACGCACTTTTTTCAGGAACTTCCTTTTCTGTGTTTTTCAATTGCATTAATTCATTCCACATACTATTCGCCTCTTCAATTATACCATCTGTTTGGTTCGTATAATGATCAATGATTGATTGTAATATTTGTTCAGCCTGAAATAAATCCTCCTTTATTATTTGAATTTCTGCTTGTAAAAGCAATCCTTTTGCCACCCAATAATTATAGGTTGGTTTCATTTTAATCAAACTTTTTATTTCCACGTCCGCTTTATCATACTCTTGTTCAAGGAAAAATATTTCAGCGATTAAAAATTTTGCTTCAGCACCTTTTTCTGTAGTTGTATTTTTAGTTATCCATTCCAATGAATTTTTTGCGTCTGGATAATTTTTTAATGAGTAATTTGATAGGCCTTTTATGTATTCTGACTCCAGTCTTATTTTTGAATCAATCTGAGAGTTTTCTACTATGATTTTAGAATAATTTACTGCCTTTTCCCAGTTTTCAAGTAAGAAATAACTGCGCATTAAACCTAATTGTGAATTGTAAATAATCCCTGGAGTAGAACTTGACTGCTCTAATCGCTCATAATAAGGAATCGCTTCTAAATATTTATCCGAATTGAATAAGTATTTTGAAACTCTCAATGCAGCAGTCTCTGTGTATACATTATTTGGTTCTTCCAATGTTTGCTGATATAGCGGAATAGCAAGTTCGAAATTATCTTGTTTATAATAACAATTGGCAAGATAATATTTTGAATCTATAGCATACAAACCTGTTGGGTATTTTGTTAAGTACTTTTCAAACAACGAAATAGTAGTGGCTAGAGGTTTGAGCGTATCTCTATAACTTGCTAGTGCAGGTGCATAATAAAGGTCCTCTTGTTGATCTTTCGTCAAGCCTGCACATGGATATTGTTCATTGACTTCGATTACTTTTTCAGGCTGATTTAATGCTTTATAAATCGCCATTAATCCTTTCGCTCCTTCTTCACAAATATCTCTATCCGAACCACTTTCAAGTAAAATTTGCTTAAACGCTTCTTCAGATTTTGAATAATCTCCCTTTTTAAAATAGATATCTGCTACTTCTATTTTGGCTTGTTTTACTAAAATATTTGAGGGATAATCCGTAATTATCAATTCAAAATAAAGTTTTGCTTTGTCATATTCTTCAATTCCTTTGTAGGTAGTTGCCAAATTTTCAATCGCAGGAAGCACATATTTAGATTCCTTGTGATTGGCTATCAAGTCTTGAAGGTGAGCTATTTGATTGGCTGTTCCGTTTCCACTTTCTGTAAAGGAGTAAGCTTTTGCAACGAAAAACAACGCTTGGTCCTCATATCCAGATTTTAATTTTAATACTTCTAAATAATACTTAATCGCACTCTCATTCTGTCTTGTTGCATAAGCCCCATCTGCAATCCTCATATTTGCATCCGCTAATTTCCGCTTATCTTTTAAGTTGGATTGTTGTGTATACAGAATAAACGATTCCATGCCAAGTAAGGTGTCATGCTTTGCAAAATAAGCATAACCAATGTTGTAATAAGCATCGCATTTAAGGGCATAAGCCAATGTCGCTGGTAAAACCAAAAATGCTCTAAAACCTTGTATTGACTTATCATATTTACCCATATGAAAATAAGCATCTGACGCCCAAAATTTAGCTTTTCCAATTAATACCGCATCGATAGGGTATTTCTCCACCAATTCGAACGCTACAATTGCAGAAGTGTATTCTGCCTTTTGGTACAACTCAACACCTCTATTGTATGCCACTAATTGGTATGCAGACTTTAACCGTGTATCTTTATTTGGAATATTATCTAACGACTGCAGTGCCTTTGCGTAATTATTTGTGGACGTGTAAACATTCACTAAATATTGGTAAACATCATTTTTGCGTGTCGAATTTGGATAATGTTTTAAATAATATTGAAGCGCTGTAACAGCCTCATCATAGGGATTAACATCTAACTTATATGATAAAATGGCGTAGTTGTAGGAAGCATCTTCTTGGATTTTTTTATCTTTATCTGACTTGGATGCTGCTTCAAATGCTGCACGAGCAGGAGCTAACTGGTCTTGCTTTAAATAGGATTCGCCTATGTGATAATACGCCGTTTGACCAATGCTATCTTTTATTTGTGCTACTTTATCAAATAATTTTATGGCATCTGAATACTCTCCCGCTTTATAATAACAAAAACCCAATTGATAATCGTCCTCACGTGTCGTTTTTGTTTTTTTATTATATTCTAGCAGATATGGAATCGCTTCATCGTATTTTTTTAAACGGTAATATGCATCGCCTAACAAGTGGTTCATATCATTCGAATTGACTAAATTACTAGTATCCAAAGCACTTGGCGCAAATTTTATCACCTCATCGTACCGTCCTTGTAAATGATATATTTGAACGATGTAATAAGGAACTATTTTAGAAAATCGATTATTAGTTTGGAGCTTCAATAAACCGTCTAAAGCAATTTGATAGGACTTATTTTGATAAGCAATGTGCGAATAATAATACAAAGCTGGTGATGAATATTGAGAACTATCGTCCTTTATTTCAAAAAACGCTTTTCGCGCATCTTCGAACTGCAACTCCTGAAAATTAGCAGAACCCAATTTGAAGTAAAATTCTTGCACATCTTCTTTTTCAAGATCAAATGCTTTCAATTGATTGAACCAGACCAAAGCTTCTTTATTTTCTTTTTTCTGATAGAAAAATTGGCCTAAACGGAAATAAATAGCTGTTTTAAAAACACTTTCGGGATAATTTTTATTAAAATCTTTTAATAAAGTAACGGCATCATTATTAAATAGCTCTAAAGCGGAAATGCCTTCATAATAAAGTGCTTTTTGATAAAGCGGATCATTTTTCTTGTCGAACTGATTAATAAATTCACGAAATTCATATTTGGCGGCTCCAAATTGCTTTTTTGAATACAACTCTTCTCCCCTATAAAAGGAAGCGTAATCACTGTTATATTTGTCGGAAGTTTGTCCAAAAAAATGTGCAGTGATGCACAAAAAAATAATCACCAAAAACTTATACATAATTGTGTTTCGTTTAATCTAGTAAAATTAATCGACTTGTCTTTGTTGCTGGAGGAGATTTCTAAAAGTTTTACACGTGATTCTGTTGAGATGTTGCACAGAAAGATTCGTCGAGTTAATTTTTTGGATAAAAAAAAGCCTGCGAAAAAACGCAGGCCTCAAATCTTTCTGTGAATGAAGAGAAGGTTAGTTAACCAATAAATTTCTCATGTTCACTTTTTTATCGATAATCACGAATAAATCGTCAATTGACACTCTTTCTTGAAGCATCGTGTCTCTATCTCTAATTGTTACCGTATTATCTTCTAATGATTGATGATCAACGGTCACAGAATAAGGCGTTCCAATGGCATCTTGTCTTCTATATCTTTTCCCAATCGCATCTTTTTCATCGTATTGACATAAAAAATCGAATTTCAATTTGTCAATTATTTCTCTTGCTTTTTCGGGTAAACCATCTTTTTTCATCAATGGTAAAATGGCCACTTTATAAGGAGCTAATGCGGGAGGTAAATTTAAGACAACCCGTTGTGAACCATCTTCTAACGTTTCATTTTTGTGAGAAGCGCTCAATACTGACAAGAACATTCTGTCTAATCCAACCGAAGTTTCAACAACATAAGGAACATAGTTTTCATTTAATTCTGGATCGAAATATTTTAATTTCTTCCCTGAAAACTCTTCATGTTGTTTTAAATCGTAATCCGTTCGTGAATGAATTCCTTCCAATTCTTTAAAACCCATAGGGAAATCGAATTCGATATCGGCAGCGGCGTTTGCATAATGTGCTAATTTGATATGGTCATGAAAACGATAATTTTTATCTCCTAAATTCAAAGCCTTATGCCAAGCAATTCGCGCATTTTTCCAGTATTCATACCATTTCATTTCTTCCCCTGGACGAACGAAAAATTGCATTTCCATTTGCTCAAATTCGCGCATTCGGAAAATAAATTGTCTAGCGATTATCTCGTTTCTAAACGCTTTCCCAATTTGTGCAATCCCAAAAGGAATTTTCATTCTCCCTGATTTTTGCACGTTCAAAAAGTTGACAAAAATACCCTGAGCGGTTTCTGGTCGTAAATAAATTGTCGAGGCGTCTCCCGCAACAGAACCCATTTCAGTAGAAAACATTAAGTTAAACTGACGAACATCTGTCCAGTTTTTAGAACCACTAACAGGACAAACAATTTCTAATTCTTCAATTAAACTTTTCAACCCTGCTAAATCATTGCTTTCCAATGTTTCCCGCATGCGATCTTCAACCGCCTTTATTTTCTCAACATTTCTAAGAACATTTGGGTTTGTCGCTTTAAATTGTTCCGTATCGAAGGCATCGCCAAAACGTTTCAATCCTTTTTCAACTTCTTTGTCAATTTTTTGACGAATTTTCTCCATGTATTCTTCTAAAAGTACGTCAGCTCTGTACCTTTTTTTAGAATCTTTATTGTCAATCAGTGGGTCATTGAACGCATCAACATGTCCAGAAGCTTTCCAAGTTGTTGGATGCATAAAAATAGAAGCATCAATTCCAACAATGTTTTCATGCATTTGCACCATTGACTTCCACCAATAGGTTTTTATATTGTTTTTAAGTTCAGAACCCAATTGACCATAGTCGTATGTTGCAGCTAAACCGTCATATATTTCTGAAGAAGGAAATACAAAACCGTATTCCTTTGCGTGAGAGATTACCTCTTTTAATTTATCTTCTTTTGGTTCCATGGAACAAAGGTAATGTAAGAATTAAAATGGGGGATATTTTTTGTTGTAAAATTGAGCGATAAGAGTTCAATTCGTGAAAAAGCGACTATTGCATACAAATTGGATGCAAAAGGCTCGAAATACTAGCTTTTAGAACCTTCTTTTAATTTTTTAAATCTGCGCAGAAATTCACGTGTCCAGAGAAAGATTAAAATAGGTAGAACAATAAAAGATAATTTATTGTACGCATAGGCGATCGAAAAATCTAAATGTATGAGGTGCTGAATCCCTCTGGTGATGCCGCAACCCAAACACTTTTGATTAAAAAGAAGAACTGAAAGGCACATTGATTGGCCATGGTCAAAAAAAGAAGAAGGAATGATTAACAATACCAATGGTAAAGTAATCATTCCTCCCAAAATAATTATAGTTCCAATTTTTTTCAAAATGGGAAATTAAGCTTCTCTCTTAACAACTATGATTGCGTGAATAACACCAGGGATACCACAAAGTAAAGTCCATAATAAGTTATAAATCATTGGCATCAAATCCCAATCAGTAGCTAAACCAACAGCAATTACTGGGAAAAGAAAACATAAAAGATACAAAACTGCAATTGGAACACCTCCTCCTTTGCTTGAATTCGATTTTTTAGCTTCTTTTACAGCTTTTTTTAATTCAGACTTGTTAATCACTTTTTGATCAACAACATTTTTTGATTCTTTTACATTACTTTTAATTTCAGTTTGTTGAACATCACCAGAGTTGTTAACCGGAAAAGATGCATAGACAGAACCTGTCATTAAAATAATACTTACAATTACAATGGATACTAATTTTTTCATGTCTTAAATTTTTATGGTTGACAATAAATTAATTAAACAAATATAAAAATAAAACGGATATTTGCCATATTTTTTATTTTTTTATGAAAGTGCTTCTTTTTATTCTATTTTTTCAGTTGTTCTCCTTCTCTATTTATCATGCTCAAACATCTGAAAGCCTAAGTTTTACCGGAATTTTGAAGAGTTCAAACAATGATATTATTTCATATAAAATAAATTTTAGAAGTACTGGTAACGGTGCTATAGTAGGAGAATCATTTACCGATTATAACGGACAAAACAGTACAAAGTCAAAAATTAAAGGAACTTTAAATCAGAATGAAAATAAACTATCGTTTCATGAAATAAGCAATATTAGCACTAAATCAAGTGCTGATGCAAATCAATTTTGCTACATACACGTGGAAAATTTAAAAATAAATGAAATAAATGGGCAAAACATTATTCAGGGAAAATTTAAAGGTTTTTACTCTTCAGGAAAAAAGTGTGTAGATGGTTTTATATACTTAGCTGGGTCTGATCTTATCGATCAAGTAGAAAAATACAAAGAATTAGATTCAACAAAACTTAAAGATTCCCTGAATGCGCTGTTAGAACGCCAATCATATAGTTCAGCGAAAAGTGCTAGAGTTGCAAGCAACGAAACTTTGGATGTAAAATGGAATTCCAATAAAATTGTACTAGAACTTTGGGATGAATTTTCAATTGATCATGATATAATCACTGTATTATATGGAGAAAAAAAGATTTTAGAAAACTATGAGATAAGTAAAGAGAGAAAAATAATTGAAATACCTTTTACAGAAGCAACTGGGAAAATAACAATAAAGGCAGTTAATGAAGGTATTTCTCCGCCAAATACAGTTTGTATCATGTTAAAAGATGGAAAGAAATTAACCCGACTAATTTCAATTTTACAAAAAGGAGAGGTTGCTTTTATTTCATTCGATAAAATTAAGTGATTTTTGTATTGAAAATACAGACTTAAATTTCTTTTTGACACCTAATTTTCTAGCTCTATTTGCTAACTTTGTTATATGAAAGAAAATAATATTCAATTTATTCTGACTGACATCGAAGGGACAACTACATCTGTTTCTTTTGTTTATGAATCTCTTTTTCCCTATTTTAGACATAATATTGGCACATTAAAAAACCTACAGCAATTGCCAGAAGTTCAAAAAGCTTTTGAACAAACGGTTGAATTAGCTAAAAAAGAAGGTGTTTTCTTAGATGATACAGATCAAATTATTCAACAATTATTGGATTGGAGTATAGCCGATAAAAAAATAACCCCGCTTAAAACTGTCCAAGGAATCGTTTGGAATGAAGGGTATAAATCCGGTGAAATAAAAGGACATGTCTATTCTGATGTGCCACCCAATTTACTAAAATGGAATAAGGAAGGAATTCAACTAGGTGTTTTTTCTTCTGGTTCAGTTGCCGCTCAAAAATTGATTTTTGGATATAGTGAAAAAGGCGATTTAAGTGCTCATTTCAGCGTTTATTTCGACACAAATACAGGAGGTAAAAGAGAAGTAGACACCTATGTAAAAATAAGTCAAGAATTACAATTTGATCCTTCTCAAATTCTCTTTTTATCTGATATTAGAGAAGAGTTAGAAGCTGCAGATCAGGCTGGATTTCAAACGATTCAATTGGTGCGAGAAGGCAATGTGAAAGCATGGAAAAAAAGTGTTTCTAGTTTTGATGAGATTGATTTATCTTTGAATAATTAGAACGGATCTTTTAACCTGCGTATGTTGTATAATTAAATAGATGTATAAAAAATTCAACTAAAAATGACAAAATTTCGAACCATTTGGCCTACAGAAGATAAATACGTAGAAGTAATTGATCAACGAAAATTACCGCATGAATTTGTCGTTGTAAAATTAACTTCCTACAAGGACGCCGAATTTGCGATCAAAGAAATGACGGTTAGAGGAGCTCCCTTAATTGGGGCAACTGCAGCGTATGGAATTTATTTAGCAGTCCGTGAAATGATTGAAAAACAATTAGATGGCGCTTTTTTAGACCAAGCTTTCTCTGATCTTCGGGCTTCTCGGCCAACGGCTGTAAATTTATTTTGGGCATTAGATAAAATGCTCAATGCGCTCGATACTTGCGAAGGAGATTTTCTCACTACGAGTTGGGAAGCGGCAGCTGCAATCGTTGAAGAAGATGTAGAAACCTGTCGAATGATTGGTGTACATGGTTTACCTATAATTGAAGAAATAGCACGCAGAAAAAAAGGGGAGGTTGTCAATATCTTAACCCATTGCAATGCTGGAATGTTGGGCTGTGTTGAATGGGGAACAATTACTTCTCCGATTTATCATGCGATGAACAAAGGAATAAAAGTACATGTTTGGGTGGATGAAACTCGTCCGCGTAACCAAGGTTCAAATTTAACCTGCTACGAATTAACAAAACACAGCGTCCCACATACTTTAATCGTAGACAATGCTGGAGGACATCTAATGCAGCATGGCATGGTTGATATGGTGATTGTTGGCACAGACAGAACAACACGTCAAGGAGATGTTGCCAATAAAATTGGTACCTATCTAAAAGCGCTTGCGGCCAATGACAATAATATCCCTTTTTATGTCGCGCTTCCTTCTACAACTTTAGATATGACGATTCATAATGGATTAACTGAAATTCCAATTGAGGAGCGCAACCAAGATGAGGTTAGATATGTAATCGGAAAAGGAGCAGATGGGAAAATTGGAAATATTTTGATTTGTCCTGAAACTACTCCAGCAAGCAATTATGGTTTTGATGTTACCCCTGCTCGTTTAGTCACCAAAATAATCACCGAAAGAGGCGTGTGCGATGCTTCAGAAATGGGTCTTTTAAGTTTATTTCCGGAATTTAAATAATTTTTTTCGTGGTAATTATAGGATGAGTTCTCTGATTTAGCGATTTATTAAAAATTATCCTCTATGTTTGTATCGCATCAATAAAACTATGAATTTTATGTCTTGTAGTAGCAGATTCAGCCGGTTTAATAATTTCTCTATAAAATTAGTCAGGAAAATAATTTTATTTTCTTTGCTTGTTATTTTTTCAACGTATTCAACAGCTCAATCCACATCCCTTTGTGCAGGAACGACGCAAGTGCTAGAAAATCCGAATCCTGGAGGAGATTGGACTAGCTCAGATATATCCATCGCAACAGTCGACAACGCGGGTATGGTGACTGGTATTTCCTCTGGAACCTGTGACATTTATTATACAGATGCAAGTTCAATCGTAACTAATTTTCCGATTATAGTCGATGAAATGATTCCAATAATTCCCGTTTCTGGACCTCCTTTTGTGTGCTTAAACGGTAGTATTATTTTATCTACAACCTCAGTTGGAGGATCATGGTCGACATCCAACCCCTTGGTTATTGATGTTGATTTGGATGGTGTTGTGACAGGAGTATCAGAAGGCACTGAAGTGATTAGTTATACCATTACGAATGGAAGTTGTCAATCTATCGATAACATGAATATTACCGTACTTCCTTTACCTATTGTAGCAGATATTTTTGGACAAGATCCATATACGGGTGATGCTACTATTTGTGTAAATTCCTCTGTCTCTTTATTAAACTCAACTCCAAATGGAGAATGGTTGTCATCAGACCCTTTAACTGCCGCTGTTGATGGCGATGGTTTTGTAACTGGTATTGCAGAAGGGAGTGTTATTATTTCATATACAGTCACTATAAATACATGCACTGCTTTTGATTCTGTTGTGGTAAATGTTGCGGCGCCGTCCTCCTTGTATTTAACTTCTGCCTTTCTAAGTGATTCACAAACAGTTTGTTTGACCTCATCGATTTCTCCCATTACATTTGGATTTAGTGGTTCAAGTTCTACGATTGGGGTTTCTGAAGGAAGTGTTTCTGGAGGACCATTACCGTCTGGGGTAACAGGAACTTTCTCAGGGGATCTTTTTACTATTGATGGAACTCCCACTCAATCTGGGACATTTATTGTTACCATCTCCACCTCTGGAGGTATTTGCGATTTTGAAGCCGCCGCGGATATTTATATAATCATTGATTCATTGCCAAATATGAGCTACACCTACACAATGAATGGATTACAAGTTGATTTTACGAATACATCGAGTAACACTGATTTATCGTATTATTGGAATTTTGGTCCGGAGAATTCTATCTTGGAAAGTCCAAGTTATACTTTTCCCTCATTTGGTAATTATACGGTTACTTTAGCTTCTCAAAATCACTGCGGAACACAAACTGTATCACAAATAATAGGTGTAAATGAATTAATGAATGTGAATGATTCAGATTTCACTATTCAACCAAACCCATTTGAAAGTCAGTTGAATATAAAATTAAAAAGCAGTGAAACTACTGAAATAAGAATCGTAGATGTAAGTGGAAAAGTTCTTTTCAGACAAGAATATTTTGAAGATTCAATCTGTTTGAATGTAGAAGAATTGAATGCAGGATCGTATATTTTATGGATTAAACAAAAATCAAACAATACGATTAAAAAAATTATTAAACAGTAAAAGCAGAATACAGAAATTCAATTAGCTACTTTTCGATGCGATGTCAATTAACTTTTTAACCGATTGATAATTCCTGTTGTAGAAAATCCATCTACTAGAGAAATCGCTTCTACTTTTCCTCCATATTGATGAACAATATCAGAACCAACAATGTATTTTTTTGAAGTAGGATCTGTTTCATTTGGGTCATAGTCAGCTCCTTTAACCAAAACATCCGGTTTCAACGCTTCGATTATTTCTAAGGGCGTATCTGTATCAAAAAGAATCACCATATCCACAAAGCCTAAAGCAGAAAGTACAAATGCTCTTGCATCTTCAGCGTTTACGGGGCGATCATCTCCTTTTCCCAATCTTTTTACAGAGGAATCCGTATTTACCGCTATGATCAATTTTTTTCCGAGTGCCGCCGCCTGTGCTAAATACGTCACATGTCCTGCATGTAAAATATCGAAACAACCATTGGTAAAAACGATTTTATCATTTTTTAATCTCCACAATTCCACTTTCTGAATTGCTTCAGATATCGTTGTTCGTTTCGCTTGTATGTATTGCAGTCTTGACATTTCCTTGCTTGAAATTATTTGGTAAAAGAATGAATGAAATGATTCCTAAAATAATCATTAATAATGTTTGAGAAAGCCATAAAATCCAACCCAAAGCATTCCCAATGCCGAGAGCGTCTTTATATTCATCGCCAATATAAAAAGCGACTACTAGACTAACTAAAACAGGATATGTCCCAATTCCGCCTGGTGTAAGCACAACACCTATTGCACCCGCAATAAAGCCAAGGAAAATACCTGTTAAAGGGAAATGATCTGTTTGCTTTAAAGCGAAAAAGGGCAAGGCAAACATTAAAAGATAACATACCCAAATGAATACCGTGTGCCCAATGTAAGCAAGCGGTTGTTTTAGTTTAAAAATTGAAAATAATCCAGCGAATACATCCTTTATAAAACCGATCAATTTTGCACGAAAAGTATGTTTTTTAATAAGAAAATAGATTAATGCAAGGCATAAAACACATATCGTACTTACAACTACTATTTTCCAAGGAAACCCATCCACTGCGGGATTTGCTCCAGAAAAATTGTAGTTCTGAATTTGCTTCATGATCTCAAAAAAATCATGGTAACCAAAATAAGCGATTAATAATGTTAAAATCAGCAGAATAAAAAAGTCAACTGCTCTCTCGGCGATTATACTCCCAAAAGAAACAGAAAATGGGATTTGATCAGACCGATATAGCATCGCTGCCCTGGAAGCCTCCCCGGCACGTGGAATCGTAAAATTGACTAAGTATCCAATCATTATGGCATGATACCGGTGCCAAAACTTAGGCGAGTATCCAAGCGGTTCGAGTGCATATTTCCAACGCTGAGCGCGCGAGATAAAAGCCACACAACTCAATAACATAGATGCAATAATCCACAGATAATTTGCTTCCCGAATGGCAGTATAAAACTGTACTTCTTCTTTAGCCGACATATTTGAAAATGAATGCCAAATCAAATATCCTCCAACACAAAGAGGTAAAACTGTTTTTATAAGCGTTAGAAAGCTTTTTTTAGACATCAGTCTAGAAGATTCGTTTCTTCATTAGGAAAAACAAGAGAAGGTTTAAAAAGCTTTGCTTCTTCGAAATCCATATAACCATAGCCAATAATTATGATCACATCTCCAGTAGCAACCCTTCTAGCAGCAGGACCATTCAAACAAATAGTTCCGCTATTACGATCTCCTTTTATCACATACGTTTCAAATCGTTCGCCATTATTAATGTTAACAATTTGAACTCTTTCTCCCTCAATTAGATTGGAAGCAATCATTAATTCTTCATCAATAGTAATACTACCAATATAATTTAAATCAGCTTGTGTAACTTTAACACGGTGTATTTTGGACTTTACAACTTGAATCAACATTTATTCTAATAATTTTCAACGGCAAAAGTAATGAATATTTGGAGAAAAGATGGAAAGATTCAAGAAAGTAAGACATGGTAGGTTCAAGATGGGGCTTCCAATTATTTCTACGTTTGCCATGAGACACATATTATTTTTGGATACGGCCTATAAAATTATAGCGGGTGAACTAAGTCAAACCTATATTTTATAATAAATGCATTAAAGCCTTTTAATACAAGATTCTGTATCTAATTGTGTTGGGAATCTCTTTTAACTTTTTCTCTAAATCGAGATTATGCATATTATCAATATCCGTAATAACATACCCCATACTTTCATTTGTTTTCAAATATTGCCCGACAATATTGTTATCAAACTCCGATAAAATTGTATTTATTTGCGCTAATACTCCTTTTACATTTTCGTGAATATGTATAATTCGATGTGCACTTTGGAATTCAGGCAATTGAATTTCAGGTAAATTGACACTACCGAATGTAGTTCCTGTGTTAATGTATTGAATAATTTTCCTTGACACAAAATTTCCAATATCAAATTGCGCTTCCTCCGTGCTTCCTCCGACGTGTGGAGTCAAAATTACATTCGGTATACCACATAATTCAGAAATAAAAGGCTCTTCCATACTAGCTGGTTCTTCCGGAAACACATCAATCGCAGCACCTCGCACTTTTCCAGATTTTAAATGGATAATCAAAGCATCTAAATCCACAACATTTCCTCGCGAGAGGTTTAAGAAGATGACACCATCTTTCATGTTTTCAAAGGAATTCGCTGTAATTAGATGATCATTACTTACTCGTTTGTCAACATGCAAAGTAACCACATCTGATAGCGCTAACAATTCATTTAAAGAGGAACATTTTTTTGCATTTCCTAAAGCCAGTTTATCCGTAATATCATAGAAATAAACATCCATCCCCAAAGCTTCTGCAATGACAGAAAATTGGGAGCCAATACTTCCATAACCAATAATACCTAACTTTTTCCCTCTTATTTCTACACTTTTAGAAGCCGATCTATCCCAAATTCCGTTGTGCATTTTCATACTCTTTTCAAAAGTATTACGGATCAACATAATCATTTCTCCTAACGCTAATTCTACAACGGACCGAGTACTACTATACGGTGCATTAAATACTGCAATTCCTCTTTTTGAACACTCCTCTAAATTCACTTGATTAGTCCCCATGCAAAAAGTTCCAATGGCATGTAATTTATTTGCACAATCTAAAATTCGCGGCGTAATTTGTGTTTTAGTGCGGATTCCTAGGATTGAAACATCTTTAATTCGCTCACATAATTCATCTTCGCTTAAAGGTTCACTAATCGTTTCTACACTGTATCCCTCTTTTTCAAAAGAGAGAACCGCATCTGGGTGAATATTTTCCAATAACAGCACACTAATTCTATTTTTAGGATAGGATACCGATGCTTTGTATGAAAGATCAAATAATATTTCATCTAATGATGGCGCAAGTCGATCCGCTTTGTCAATCACCACTTTTCGACTGACATTTTCTGTGTAGGCATAGAATTTTGTAGCAGCACCTCCTTCTAAGGTTTCGTAATCTGTATAACCGTCGCCAATCATAATTACTTCTCCTTCAAGGTCAAGCGACTTTATTTTTAACACTTTTCCCTTATTCTCGCATAATTCATCTTTTTCATCAAAACCGATGATGTTTCCAGTATGATCAAACCGAAAAGTATTTGCCAGTACTTGATCTGGTTTTATACCAAATACTTGCACAATAGGAATAATTATTTCTTTGAATCCATTGGAAATGATGTAGATATTATCTGCATTTTGCTTGAAAAAACTACTATTTCGAACAACAGAATCGGAAACTTTATGCCGCAATGCATTAATAACATTTCCTAAATGATCGCGATTTGCCGCCAACAAAGCGATTCGTTGTGTCAGTGATTCCTTCAAAGATAATTTCCCTTCCATACCTAAGTTGGTAATTCTTTGAATTTCACTTAAAACATGAATTCCGCGGGGATTATTTTCATACACTATTTCACATAAAACATCTAGAGCTTCAACTTGAATGAAAGTGCTATCAAAATCGAAAATAAATGTTTCTTGACTTTTCATTATGTTAATTGTTTTATAAAAAAAGATTAAATTGAGGTGCAAAAATACTATTTTTAATAAGGATATCCCTTTTCAGATGTATGAAACCTTTCAACTTGTTCCTTTTTTGATCGATCTGCGAGTGTTTTTTCATATTTGACATAAAATTATATATAATTACACCCATTTATAAAATAATGTTTTTATATTTGTTTACATAATGTATATTATATGATTTTTTTAATCAATTTGATATTTGTAGAGAACTGGTTTGTCTTTCAAATAATTAAGTTGAAATAATAGTTAAATTTTACGTGGATATGGAAGTTTTACATCAATTAGATTTTATAAATAAAGAGATCATTAGAAAATTAAGTGAAGACGGGAGATTGCCTTTTTCTGAATTAGCAAAACAATTAAAAATTTCCAATTCATTAGTTCACCAACGTGTTAAAAAACTACAAGAAGCAGGAATAATTACAGGTTTTTCAGTTCAATTAGATGAGAAATCAATGGGTTTTGAGTCATTTACCTATACTGGAATTGTAACAAAAGAAGCTCGATTTGCTTATTCCATAGCAGAAGATCTAAAGAAAATACCAGCGGTTGTTGAGTGTCATTGGGTTTCGGGAAAATATGCCTTATTTATTAAAATCGTGGCTAAGAATAATGAAGATCTTAGAAAAATCCTATACGAACAAATTCACAATATTGAAGGAGTTGGAAGCACCGATTCATTTATTTCTTTTGGAGCCGCATTTGAAAAAAATGTAAGTATATAAAAAACACCCATTTTCTAGTCATTTTTTGAAGGTTTGCTATAAATCTGTGATTTGAATCCTATTTTATGAAAAATAGAGGATGTACTTTTGTTTATTCATCGGCTATCTATGATTGAAAAGGAGTAAACTTGGCCAAGGAAAAAATAATTATCCAAACTTATTTTTTTGGCTGCGTTGTTCTTTGTTCGATTCTTTTCTCAAATTTTTCGCCTTTAAAAATGCGTTGAACAAAAATACCAGGTGTATGAATATCATTTGGGTCTAATTCCCCAGCGGCTACTAATTCTTCTACTTCCGCAATTGTTATCTTCCCTGCCGTCGCCATCATTGGGTTAAAATTTCTGGCTGTTGCCTTAAAAATAAGATTACCTTCCGTATCCCCTTTCCACGCTTTTACAATCGCAAAATCTGCCGTCAAAGCTTCTTCTAAAATATGAGGTTTTCCATTGTATATTCTCATTTCTTTCCCTTCTGCGATTTCAGTTCCATAACCAGCAGGCGTATAAAATGCAGGGATTCCAGCACCACCTGCTCTACATCTTTCTGCCAAAGAACCTTGAGGAATTAAATCTACTTCCAATTCACCGGAAAGCATTTGTCGTTCAAACTCTTCATTTTCACCAACATACGAACTGATCATCTTCTTTACCTGTTTGCTTTCAAGTAGTAAACCTAAGCCAAAACCATCAACACCAGCATTGTTTGAAATACACGTTAAATTCTTAACTCCCATTTTCACCAATTGAGCAATAGAATTTTCTGGAATTCCACAAAGACCGAAACCGCCTAGCATTAAGGTCATATTATCTGAAATTCCTACCAGTGCCTCTTCTACATTATTTACAACTTTATTCATACGTACTTTATTTTAAGCGAATCGTAGTATCGACTTTTCGACATCTTTCATCAATTCTCATGATTTTCGAGAATTTTACCTACGAAACAAATTTATATTCCAAACAAATTTTCCACCGCTGCTGCTGTTGTGTCATCAACGACCGGTTCTGGTAAATATTCTCCAGCGCAACCATTTATTTGTTCATTGAAATTTTTTGGTTTTTCAAACGCTGTTGTTGAAATACCGATTTTTGGATCTTTGTATACCTGTTGCATATAATATCCATATATCGGCATTGCGGTTCTTGCTCCTTGACCTTGATCTGTCGATCTAAATCTCACTCCCCGGTCTTCTGCACCAACCCACACACCAGTAACCAATTCTGGAGTTAACCCCATAAACCACCCATCTGAATTATTTTGAGTCGTTCCCGTTTTACCTGCTGTTGGGGCTAATATATTGCCATAAGAAGCACCGCCTCTTAATCGACTTGCTGTTCCTCCTTGAACAACACCTTCCATCATTTTAATCATGGTATACGCAACATCTTCACTTAATACTTCCTTAGATTCTGATTTAGCGCTAAAAATTACATTTCCATTTCTATCTTCAATTCTCAAAATGGTTGTTGGTTTTACAAAAACGCCGTGATTGGCAAAAGTAGCTTGTGCGCTAACCATTTCATAAAGAGATAAATCCATTGATCCCAAACACATGGATGGCACAATATCATTTTTATTTAGTTTGATGTCCATGTTTTCCATGGTTTTAGCTATCGTTTGAGGACCTGCTTTTCCTCCCATTGCTTGCATGACGGCAACCGTAATATTGTTTTTAGAAAGAGCTAATCCTTTGGAAACTGAGCACATTCCACCTGATAAATTTCCAGAATTTTTTGGGCACCATCTTCCATCGATGTTACCTTCAGGATCTATCAAGTCTACGCAATGTGCCACGTCAGGAAATAGAGTACACGGTTTTACAACTCCCATTGCAATCGCTGAAGCATAAACAAATGGTTTCATCGTTGAACCTACCTGTCTTCTTCCTTGACGAACATGATCATATGCGAAATGATCGATATTAACACCACCCACCCAAGCTTTCACAAAACCAGTTTGAGGTTCGATTGACATTAAACCAGAATGTAAAAAAGACTTATAGTATCGAATAGAATCATTGGGAGAAATGGTTGTATCTTTTTCTTTCACAAATCCAGTCGATTTATCTCCGTTCCATGTAAAAACACGCATGCTGACGGGCGTATTAAATACTTTTTTTATCTCAGCTTCAGCAACTCCAGCATCAACAAGAGATATATACCGTGGGCTATTTCTTCGAGCGCTCGACATCAAAGATTCCGCTTCAGCATCTGTTAAATCATTGGAAAAAGGGTAATTCCTTAAACGTCTATTGTTTTGATCAAATTGAGGCTGTAATGTTTCACTTAAATGACGTGCCATTGCATCTTCAGCATGCTGTTGCATATTCGCATCAATTGTGGTGTAAATCTTAAGTCCATCTCTGTATATATCCCATGACATTCCATCAGGGTTTTTATATTTCAAACTTCCATCAGAATTTTTTTCAGAAAATAAATTTGTTAGTTCTTTTCTTAAACCTTCTCTAAAGTATTGAGCAACCCCTCTTTTGTGATCAACTTCCTGATAATTGCAAGTGAGCGGTTTTTTACTATAGATTAAGTATTCTTCATCTGTTATTGTTACGCGAAGAGCAGAATTTTTAGATTTACTATTCTTTAACCATTGAAAAAGCACCTGATTTCTTCTTTCAAAAGCCCTAGTGCTATCTTTTTTTCTAGCTTCTGCTATTTCTTCCTTTGTTATGGAAGAAGGAGAAACCTCATTTCTATTTGCTAGGTAGGTTCGATAATTTTTAATTTGAAAAGTATGAGGATTGTACAATGTTGGATTTTTACACATTCCAATCAACATCGCTGCTTGATCCTTTGTTAGATTTTTTGGCGTTGTGTTAAAATATACTTTCGCTGCATTTTCTATCCCAACCGCGTTATATAAGAAATCAAATTGATTCAAATACATAGTGATTATTTCCTCTTTCGTATATCTTTGTTCCAAGCGGGTTGCAATAATATTTTCTCTTGCTTTTTCATTGATACGACTGAAAATTCTACCAATTTTTCCACCACCAGAAGAAGAAAAAGCAACTCCATTTGCTCTAGCAATATCTTCTTTTTCACGTTGCTGCAAAGTAAAAAGAAGTTTGGCTAATTGCTGCGTAATTGTTGAAGCACCGCCTGCACCGCCTGCACTAACAATCGCTCGGCCTATTGCCTTAAAATCTGCACCTGAATGCTCTATAAAACGTTCGTCTTCCGTAGAAATTAGAGCATCAGTCACAAATGGAGAAATTGATTTATAAGGAACACTTGTCCGGTTGATTTTCCAATACCTTCCTAATTCTGTTTCACCATCATCGGCTAGTACTACCGAAGCTAATAATTCAGGAGGCGTTTCCAAAGAAGCCACGGTAGGTAAACTATCATTGGGCTGCAATAACAATAGGCAAGTCACTAAAATGATAGGGAAAAGCCCTAAAACCCAAAAAATACGAGTGACTTTCTTCTTTTCTTTATCAGAAAATGCAGGCTTTTGAGCAGTGTTTTTATTATTCATTGAGTTGGTACAATTTACTGTAAAAATAAAAAAATCTTTGATTCAAATTACATTCTAGAAGAAACTTGAGTTATTGCAAAATATAACTTCGTTGACTATCTAGTTTTAATAAAATAAACATAAACATTGAAAAAGACATCATGGAAGATCCGCCATAGCTAAAAAAGGGTAGAGGAATTCCTATAACTGGTGCAAAGCCAATATCCATGCCAATGTTTACGGCAAAGTGATAAAATAAAATCATGGCTACCGTGTACGCATATATTCTAATAAATCGTGATTTTTGTCTTTCTGCAATCATAATAATTCTGAATAGCATAAACATATATAAGCACACCAAAATGAAGGAGCCTAAAAAGCCCCATTCTTCAGCAAATGGGCAAAAAATAAAGTCGGTTTCACTCTCGGGTACGTGGTTACTTTCTACACTTGAAACAGAAGCTTTGTTATACCCTTTTCCTAGAAATCTTCCAGAGCCTACCGCAGCCATTGCCCTATTTCTATTATAATCATCCCCGTCAATATCTTCTCTTAGACCTAATAGAAGTTCAATTCTATCTTTTTGATGAGGTGCCATACCCTGAAATAGGGTACTGACACTTAAAGATATAGAAGTACAAAGAGAAAAACCAATAGCAATAATAAAGAGTGCATTTTTTCTATCTCTTTTTGAACCAATATACCTTAATAGCATCAAGACAACAATCGAAATCGTCGCTATGGTTAAAATAACACCTGCAACCCCCGGAATTTGAACTCCAGGTAAAAAATCAAAAGTAATTTTATTATTACTGACTAAGAGTGTTGCAATGCATAAAAACACAACAGCAAATAAGATTGGAATAAAATGGCTACCCACCCAAGTTTGCTTAAATTTTATACCAGGAATTAAATTAACAACCTTTAAAACTAGCGGATCGTATGACAAACCTTCTCTGTACATGACGAATAAAAAAGAAGTATAAACGACAAAAGTTCCAGCATCAGGTTGCAGGAGTATCAGAATCATTGGTAATAGAATAATCAAGTTAGCGATCATTACCGTTTGCAGGTTTTGTAATTTAATATTTACGCTACTGATATATTTTGCTAGTAAAAGGGCGGTTCCAATCTTAGCAAATTCGGCGGGTTGGATACCTAATGTACCGATGCCTAACCATGCTCTTGCTCCAAATCTGGCAGGCATAAATAATACGACTACCAATAAAACAATTGTAAAGAGATAAATAGGAGTTGCAAATTTTCGATAAATATCAGCATCTATTAAAAGGACGAGAAGTCCCAAAAATAAGGAAACGATAAGCCAAACAACTTGTTTCCCATATTTTTGCGAAAAATCAAATAAGTTCGGTGCATCTGGATTATAGGCAGTAGAATAAACAGTTGCTAAACCCAAACCCATAAGAATCATAAAGACAGCAAAAAGTGGCCAGTCAATATTTGTGGTTATTTTTTCACCTTTTCTCATGGTTTTTTCGTTCCATACACATTAAACTCAAGCATTCTTCTTTCTTTTACAGTGTCCGTGACGTGTCCTTTCACATACTTTTCAATCATCAATCCAGCAATAGGAGCGGCCCAAACACCACCAAAACCAGCGTTCTCAATAAAAACTACAATCGCTATTTTGGGCTTGTTCATCGGTGCAAAAGCTAGAAAAACAGAATGATCTTTTTTTGGTTTATTCTCAACAGTCCCCGTTTTACCGCAAACAATAATATCAGGCAAACGTGCTTGTCTTCCAGTTCCTCCATCGACATAAACAACTCTTCTCATACCTTCATGAATAGCATCGAAATGACGTGGCTCTACCATCGTAATATGCTTCTTTTTAAATTGGGGCAATGGTCCACCGTTTCCTATTGATTTTACAAAATGTGGTGTGTAAAACCAACCCTTATTAGCAATCATAGCGGCAACGTTTGCCATTTGCAGTGGTGTCAATAGCACTTCACCTTGACCAATTGATATAGACCGGATTGTTGAAAACGCCCATCTATGGTGCCCGTACCATTTATCATAATACGTCGCATCAGGAATTAAACCCGAAGTAAGTCCAGTAATATCAGTATCAAATTTATAGCCTAGACCAAAGCTTTTCATGTATTTAGCCCAAATTGTCAATCCTCGCTCTGCATCAATAAAATTATTTGTACTTTTTCCTTGCTGTATTATTTTTTTTGTTACGGCATAAAAATAAGGATTGCATGAAAATTTTATACCATCTGATAAGTTCCCAGCGGAAGGATGATTATGACACCCAACCATGCTTTTGTTACAGCCAAATGCAAATTCAGGCGTGATTACTCCTTCTTGTAAACCAATTAATGACTGTAATAATTTAAAGATAGAACCAGGTGAATAATTAGCTGCTAATGGTCTTGGGTATAAAGGTTTATCAAGATCTCTAGCGAGTTTTGGATAATTTTTAGAAATTTTACGTTTCCCAACTAATAGATTTGGATCAAAAGAAGGTGCAGAAACAAGGGCTAAAATCTCCCCTGAAGAAGGCTCAATAGCTACAATACATCCTCTTTTGCCTTTCATTAATTTTTCTCCATACTCTTGCAGATTGATGTCAATACCTAAATTTAAATTGGGACCTTGTTTAGCAATTGTATCATATTTTCCTTCCATATATGATCCAACATCATTATTCAATGCTGATGTAACAATATACCGAATTCCTTTTTGTCCTCTTAATTCTTTTTCGTAAAAGCGCTCAATACCGGCTCTGCCCATATTATCGCCTGATTTATAAAAATGGTCGGCTTCAATTTCTTCCCTATACACTTCGGAAAGGTATCCGAAAATATTTGCTCCATTCGCATAGGTATAACTTCGCATACTGGTTACTTCCTCATAAAACCCGGGAAACTCTTCGAGATGCGCTGCAATATTAGCTATTTCATCCAAGGTCATTTCTTTGATAAAAGGATAGGGTCTGACTTTTTGATAATTGGAAGTTGTTTTGTTGGTGTGTCTATTATGGTATCTGCCTTCTCCTTTTACAATTTCAATAAATCTTGCTTTTACTTTATTCACTTCCCATCCAATCAATTTTGCAAAAGCTGCCGTATCTAAATTTTTAATATTGGCTTCCACCATCATTAAATTATAATAGGTTCTATTCGAAACTATTTTAATACCCTTTCGATCATAAACCGCACCTCTTGGGGGGCTTATTTCTTTTCTTTTTTCAGCAATTTCTTGCGCTCTTAAAGCCCAACTTCCATCAATAACTTGCATGTATAGAAGCCGAAAGGTGTAAATTACCCCTACCACGAGAATAAAAGAAATAATTACATATTTTCTAGTATCGAAATTCATCGTTCTTTCGGCTTAGTCACAAAGACAATCTGTAATAAAATACAGAGTAAAAAGGATAATGGAACACTAAGTATGGTTTTTTGTAGGATCAACAAAAACTCAGACATTTTAAACATTTCTAAAATAAAAAACCAAAAATGATGTATGAGTAGGAGTAATCCAAAAACAGAAATAAACCACCTTTGCCCCATTTCAAATATGGTAGATTCTTTAATCGAATCATATCCTTCGCGTGGCGAGAAAACGCCAAAAATGATTGGTCGAAGATACGCTACCAGCAATAAGGAAGAAGTGTGTAAACCATATGTATCGGAAATCGCATCAATACTAATCCCCATAACAAAAGCTAATAGCAGAAGAACGACAATACTTGTATCAAAAGGCAGTAGCATAAGGAACAGGGGGTACACCATAATTTGCACGCCAAAACCAATCTCTAAATTATTGAAAACGAGAGTTTGAGCAATTATAAATAAAATAAAACGTAAAAATTGAGTTATGATTAATTTCATTATTCTATATCTTCAGGAATTTCATTTTCAATTTTATTTTGTTCTTCTTGTAACAAATTCTTTACAACATATACATTTTGAACGCGCCTATAATTTTCAGAAAAAACAAATGTCACGTCCCAAAGAGGCTTCCCTTCTATTGGTTTTAATGTTTCGATACGACCAACCATTAGACCTCTAGGAAAATTTCCAGCTCCGCCTCGAGTAACAATCTTAGACCATTTTTTTATTTTCATATCATTAGAAATCCCACTTATGGAACCCCTTCTAGGGTCTTTTCCATCCCATTTTAGCAACCCAAAAGCGCCAGAAGATTCAATGATAACATCAATGTTTACGCTTTCGGTAAGAACTGATTTTACAACGGCAAAATGGTCACTTGTATTATGGATAACACCGACAATCCCCTTATCAGAAAACACACCCATGCCCCTTTTGATTCCTTGTTTTTTTCCAATATTAATTGTAAAGAAATTATTTCTTTTATGACAAGCAGAATTAATTACAATAGCAGGAATATAATCATATTGCTGCTGATATAGTGAATCATCAATTTTCACCAACCGATTATCTAATCGAATAAAACTATGAGGAATTTTTTTTCGAAGTCGAATATTTTCTTCTTGAAGGGCTAAATTGTTTTCATTTAACCCCCAATGTTTTGTAATGCTATTTTTAACACTTAGGATAGAGGAAGCTACAACGGAAGAACTCGTTAACCATTGTGATCTTGGAAAATTTAAATACGTGAAATAGTTTGTAAGTGCATAAATTTGTAGCAGTGCAAACAAAATGAAAATACGAAAACGTCTAAAAAAAGCAATTAAATTATGCATTTTTATAATAAGAATAAAGTCCTGATATGCTCCAGGACTGAAAAATTAATCTCTAATTAAGAATTGGTATCTATCTATATTTTTCAACGCGATACTTGTTCCACGAGCAACCGCTCTTAAAGGATCCTCCGCAATATGAACAGGTAATTTCGTTTTTGCTGAAATCCGACTATCTAAGCCTCTTAGCATTGAACCACCACCTGCCAGGTAAATCCCCGTTTTAAAAATATCCGCAGAAAGTTCTGGAGGAGTCATTTCAAGTGCACTGTGAATAGCTTCTTCAATTTTACAAATGGTTTTATCAAGTGCATACGCAATTTCAGAATACGTTACTATAATTTCTTTTGGTATACCTGTCATTAAATCTCTTCCGTGAACAGCAAAATCTTCTGGTGGATAATCTAATTCTGGAACAGCAGATCCAACTTGTATTTTTATTTGCTCCGCTGTACGTTCACCTACTAAAATATTATGTTGACGTCTCATGTATTCTTCAATATCTGAAGTAAAATCATCACCAGCAATACGAATAGATTTATCACAAACAATTCCTCCAAGAGCAATTACAGCGATTTCAGAAGTACCACCCCCTATATCAATGATCATATTTCCCATTGGCTCTTCGACATCAATACCTATACCTAAAGCTGCAGCCATCGGCTCATGAATTAGATACACTTCTTTCGCACCAGCATGTTCCGCTGAATCTCTTACGGCCCTTTTTTCAACTTCTGTAATTCCTGAAGGAATACAAATTACCATTCGAAGCGCAGGATTAAACAATCTTTTTCCAGGATTGATCATTTTTATCATCCCCCTAATCATTTGTTCAGCACATTGAAAATCAGCAATTACACCATCTCTCAGAGGGCGAACTGTTTCAATGAGTTTGTGCGTTTTTCCATGCATTTGTTGCGCTTTCTTTCCGATGGCAACAATCTTACCTGTTTGGATATCACGTGCGACTATAGAAGGCTCATCTACAACCACTTTATCATTCATAATGATCAGTGTATTTGCTGTCCCCAAGTCAATTGCAATTTCTTGCGTTAAAAAGCTAAATAATCCCATTTTTGAGCTGTACTTTATATCGTATAAAAATATTCAGAATTTTGTAATAAATAGGTTTTTACATCTATTTTTTACGAAAATAAGAATTTTAATGTTTAAAATGTCTATTTCCTGTAAAAACCATTGAAATTTCATTTTCGTTACAGTAATTTATTGACAATTCATCTTTGATAGAACCTCCTGGTTGAATCACTGCTTTTATTCCTGCATTTTTTGCTAATTCCACACAATCAGGAAATGGGAAAAATGCATCAGAAGACATGACCGCTCCTTTTAAATCAAATCCAAAAGAATTCGCTTTGTCTATCGCTTGTGTTAATGCATCAACTCGAGAGGTTTGACCTGTACCACAAGATATTAATTGATTATTTTTAGCAAAAACGATGGTATTTGATTTCACATGTTTTACTAATTTATTAGCAAATAATAAATCTTTTATTTCAGCAGCAGTTGGTTTTAAAATTGTTTTTGATTCGAGGTTTGCTTCCGTTTCTGTGATCAAATCTTTGTCTTGTTCTAAAACCCCATTTAAAATAGTGCGAAATTGTCGTTTAGGTAACTCAACTTCTTTTTGCGCCAAAATAATTCTATTTTTTTTACTTTTCAAAAGTTCAAGAGCTTCCGCATTGTATGAAGGAGCAATAACTACTTCACAAAAAAGTTCATTGATTTCTATAGCCGTTTCTATATCAATTTCTCTATTTGCAATCAATATTCCTCCAAAAGCACTCACCGGATCAGTTGCCAATGTGTCTAGATAGGCTTGTTTTAAAGTTGGTCTAATCGCTAAACCACATGGGTTATTGTGTTTTAAAATAGCAAATGTCGGTTCATCATTTTTGAATTCGCTCATCAAATTGACTGCCGCATCAACATCTAATAAATTGTTATAAGACAATTCTTTACCGTGTAATTTGTCAAAAATTGCATTTAAATCTCCGTGAAATATTCCTTTTTGATGTGGATTTTCGCCATATCTCAATACTTCTGATTTCTGAATGCTCGCTTTAAATATTTCTTTTTCTCCTTGGTTGAAATAATTAAAGATGTGTGTGTCGTAATGCGAAGAAACATTAAATGCATCACGTGCAAAATCTCTTCGCTCTGCTAAGGTTGTTGTCCCTTTCGATTGTGAGATGATGTTCAAAAAAGGAGCATATTGTTCCTGACTAGAAAGAATGATGACATCTTGATGATTTTTTGCCGCTGCTCGGATCAGGGAAATACCTCCTATATCTATTTTTTCTATGATGTCTTCATGAGAAGCTCCGGAAGCAACAGTTGCCTCAAATGGATATAAATCAACAATTACTAAATCAATTTCAGGAATTTCGAATTC
>Ga0114970_10000472_pt1 | contig 30154 bp, 33 predicted proteins | sample M_140205_XF_Meta_FD_87030 | JGI IMG/M metagenome (GOLD analysis project Ga0114970, IMG submission 87030) | Freshwater microbial communities from Lake Montjoie, Canada to study carbon cycling - M_140205_XF_MetaG | ecosystem: Environmental > Aquatic > Freshwater > Lake | place: Lake Montjoie...
ATATAATTTAGAAGAAATATTAACACCAGAAGACACTTTAATGATTATTACAAAAGATAATATGAATAAAACAATGACAAATTTATTAAAACATATTTATGAAAAAGATAAAACACATATTATTATTCAAAGTATTAAACATTTACAATTTAATATTTTAGAAAATGTTCTTGTGCCTCCTCATAGAGTATTGACAAATGTAGAATTAGAAGAAATTAGATTAAAATATAATATTACAGATGATGCACAATTCCCAGATATTTCACGATTTGATCCAGTTGCAAAAGTAATTGGTATTCGTCCAGGTCAAGTTTGTGAAATTATTCGCCCTAGTAAAACTGCTATAGAAGGTAAGTATTATAGAATATGTATTTAATCGGAATAATATAACAATAAAAACAATGAATAAAAACAATGAATAAAAGCATAGTATAAGAGTAACAAATTATTATATATTTTTATATATAATGATTACTGGTGGAAATTATGAACCCTTTGAAACTATAAATTCTACATCAAAATATAAAGAGTTAATTGCCAAATTTAAAGATAGGCATCCAGGATTAATTGATCAGTTTAAAGATGCATTTGTATTATTTCATAAAGATACTACTTATAATGAATATCAACAAGGGTATACAACTTCAAAAAAAAATTTAGATGATCAAAATGCAGAAATGTATAGTACTGTAAATGAATTACAAAATAATATAGTTAGTTTGCATAAAGATATAGGAGTTAAAAATAGCCAAATTGGAGTAAGTGCTGTAGAAAATGATGCTGCAGCAGTAGCATTAACTAATTTAGATGGAACAAATAATAGTTCACAAGTATTAATAGATAATTCAAAAGAATTATATAAAGATCAATATATAAATAATATAACAAAAATATTTGGTATTTTAATAATTATTTACCTTTTTTTTAAAGTTTTTTCAAATCCACAAAATAACTTAAAAACTTAAAACTTATATATTATATGTTTAAACTTATATTAAAAATTGTATTAAATTCTGTATTTTATAGACCTGACTATAGACCAACAATATATCTTAATAAAACTAATATAAAAATGCAAGCACTTCGCAAATATTATTTAGAATTAAATAAACAATATTATAATACAATGACAAATGAATTGAAAAAACAATACAATCACAATATAATTACAAGTATAGTAAATAATAATATTCATTTACTATAATGACAAGAGCAACTTCAAATATTGGAAATACATCATTAATAAGTGAATATAATAAAATGTTAATAGAGTATAATCAATCACAAAAAGATATTATAGATGCTATAACTAATAATACAAATAAATTAGTATCAATGGGCGCCAATACAGTATTAACCGGAGGGACTAATTTAGAAACTATTAATGAAGTAGAGAGCGATGAAGATTGTAAAGCAAAATGTAGTGAAAAAACTGGATGTAAAGGTGCAAATTTTTTAGGAGTCTCTAATACGTGTAACTTATTTAGTGGAAATAATACAATAATTTTTGATCCAATCGCAGATAATACTGCAATTATTTCCGAATTGCAATCTAAAATATATACTAGTAAAGGGTTAAATAATAAATTACAAAGTATTAATAAACAAATTAATGATAATTTACGTAGACAACTTCCAGAAACACAAAAACAAATTGAATTAAATAATCAATCTGCTGCCGTATTACATACACAATATAATTCTTTACTTTCAGATCAAGCTGAGTTAACTAGTCAACAATATGCAATGAATGATATATCTACACAATATAGTAATAAAGAAATAAATGTCTCTCAAATAACTGGTCAATATGTTGTTTGGGTTGTTTTTACAGTTATAGTATTAAGTATAACAATAATATTATATGTAGTTCCAGATATTAATATATTAGAAAAATTTCCATTATTATTTTTATTAGTTATATTGTTAACAGCATATTTTATATATACTTATTTACAAAAAATTCATATAACAAATCCAAATGTTGATATGGCTTATAATATAAATAAAATTAATTACTTTAATTATTAATATTTTAATATATTAATGGAACCATTCTCTTTAACTCAAGGAAAATATTTTATAACAAATAAATCTTATAAAGAATCCTTTACTATACCAAATATAAAACATAATACAACTAATGTAGCAACTGCTGATCCGGTAATGGCAACAACAGATCCAGCTACAACAGATCCAGCTACAACCGATGATACACAAGAAGCAATTAATTTACAAACACAAATGGAGGATCTTTTAACTAGGTTACAAAGTGCACAAACTGCTGACGCATCATTTACAGATAAATTTTCTACTTCAGTGAATGCCAATAACACTAATACAAATACATATTTAAATAAAATTATACATTTTTCAAATGTTGATAGATATGGGTATGTTACAAATCAGTCTGAATTAAAAATGTATATTAATGATAATAATGGTAAATCTATTTATGAAACAAATAAAGGAAAACACGGATGTCCTTCTGATTATATAGAAGCCGGATTTGATTTTCCAACTGATCCTGCTCCTAAATTAGGGCAAAGTATAGAAACTAATATATCTGGGGTATTTGTAGCATTAGGATTACCAATAACAAGAGTAGGAGAAAGTTGTGGTTATGAAGGTCAAAATGTATATGTAAATAAATTAATTACAAATACTACGGCTACTTATCAAGGATGTTATGCAGATAATGGGTATTGGAATACTATGGCATTTATTGGAGGAGCTCCCCCAAAAGGTGCACATATTAGTAATGGAAATTTTGAACAACATATAGTAGTTGAAACATATAAATATATTGGAGATTCAACCGCACTACCAGGATGGAATGTAAATGCAGTATTAATTAATTGGACTGAACAAGATCAACTTGGATTTTTAAAACCAATCAGTGGTAATTATTTTATTTGTTTACAAGGATTAAGTAATATTTCTAAAATAATTAATCTAGATGCAGGTGAATATACTTTATCATGGGTATCTATAGGTTGGACGGATCATATTACAAATGAAATTAAAGTATTTTGTAATGATAATAATACACCTATTAATATAACCACATCTACTCCTATTTCTACATATACTCCACCAATAGATGCTTGGACAAATTATTCTGCATCTATAACGATCCCTAACTCTGGGAATTATAATATAGGATTTTTTGGAACAAATCAAACTGATCCAAATAATAGTGCTGCAGGATTACAAAACATTATATTAACAAATACCGGTTTTTCTTCAACTGGAACTTATACATATGATATGTGTAAACAAGTAGCTATAGATAATGGATATCAATATTTTGCATTACAAGATGTAGATAAAGAGAAAAAAACTGGATATTGTGCAATAGCATATGATAGTATTTGGCCAACATGGTTTGGTGAATCTAAGATTCCTGAAAAACTTACAGCAATATGGAGTTCTAACACAACCAATACAGATAACAAAGGAATATATGCAAAATTAGATAGTACTGGATCATTAGGTGTATATAATAAAGATGATGCAGTTATATTTACAACACCTTTATCAAAAGATCAAACTAGTGGATATATTGGTTGTTTTAAAGATACTTTTAGTTCTACTTCAACAAGAGCTATGCCAACTATATCAAATAATCAATATATTGAATTTGATGATTGTCGTCAGTTAGCAATAGATAACAATTTAAAATATTATGCATTACAAGATGTAAAACAAGCAAAGGATGAAAATAATAAGTTAGTTGGTATTGGATGGTGTGCAGGAAGTAATGATTTAAAAAATGCTACAAAATATGGAAGTCTGGATCCTACACATTGTGGTCCAATGAGTAAAACTGATAAAAGAATTGGAGGTAGAGGTTGGTCAAATTCAATTTATAATACTAGTCCAGATGGTCCATATTTTTTAATTCTTGAAAATGATATGAAAATATTTAAAGGTAGTAGAATATTTAATCAAGGATTAGTTTGGGATTCTATGCAAGATACTGCTCATAGAATAGGTGAATATATAATACAAGATCCAAATCCAGATAGAACTGCTGCAAAAGGTAAATTTGGAAAAAATTATATGACAAATGAAGATAATGCATCTCAATTATTAAATGTAGGCGATTTTATAGGATCACCTGATGGTAGTCTTTATTTAATTATGCAAGATGATGGAAACCTTGTATTATATACAACAAAACTAGTAACAAATTGTTCAAAAATGGACTCTAATAATTATGAAGATATTTATGGTGGAGGTATAGGTGCAAATGCATTATATAAATTAGATGAAGTTGCATTTCCTGGTAATATGGGAAAAAATGGATATGTTAATGGTGGATCTAGAGTATCTGAATTTCCTGCAGATATGATGACAATTAGTTATGGTGAACCTATACAAAATAAAATAAGTAGAAATACGCAACTAATTCCTGGATATACTTGGACAGATGGAACAACTGAAGATGCAAAAATTGTATGTGATAATGAATCAACGTGTAATATGATTTTAACTAATACTTCTATACCTGGAAAATATATTATTGCAAAAGGTTCTACTACTGACTTAATTAATTTTTATGGGAATAGTAGTATTTTAAAAACAAATAATGTTGATACAACTCAAATTAATTCTACTTGTAATAAACAATCTCCAATAGGAATTGATACGATTCAATGGGAACATTATTTAAAAGGGTTACCTATGACTAAAGATACAAAATGTAGTATTGGAAAATTAGAATCTTTACAAGGTAAAACAATAGCAGATTTAAAATCACAATTAACAGATGTATCTAGTAAATTAATTGATAAATTAAATAAAATAGAAGATAAAAATAATAAAATGAATGCGCAAATGGATACTGGAGGAAAACAAATAAGAATAGATGTGAAAAAATATAAAGACAATGCACAAAAAATATTAACATATAGTAAATCAATGAATCCAAGAAGAAAAAATGGTTCACAAACTTTAGAAGGGTATACTAATAATGATAATACTGATAATATTGTATCAGATAGTAATATAATTTCAAATCAAGGCGTATATAGTTATATAATTTGGAGTGTTATAGCAACAGTTTCTGTAATAATTACAATAGAATTATTTACAAATGAACGAAATACTCCATTATGGAAATTAGTATTTTTAGCAGTTGTTATAATTATAATGAATGGATTATTTCACGAATATGCTTTATTGGTAAATATAATAATAGTATTAATGTTTGTAATTAGAAAAAAATTTAAATTAATGACTAAAGAGAATAATAATGTTTAAATATATAAATGGGTGATTTAAATGCTACAACTTTAAGTGATATTGAATCTAATAATGAAAATATTCAAACTAATATTACTTCATTAGAAAATTTAAAAAATGACTTAACCGAACAATTATATACTGGTATATCTAATGGTATATCACTAGAAGATCAAAATAAACTAACTACTAAAATAACTTCTATTAATGAAATTATACATAGCTTACATCAAACTTCTTTAAGCACATATAGTTTTTTTAAAACAAATATAGATGCTACATCAAAATCTATAGAAGAACAAGGTTATGCCACTACTATTGTTAATGATCAATCAGTTGGTATGGAATATAAAGTAGGCAGTATGGGTCAAGAAAAAGCAAATAAATTAAGATTAATTGAAATAAATGATTACTATAGTGAACAATATTTAGATAGAACAAATATAATGAAATCTATTATATTAGTATGTATTCCATTAATAATATTAACTATTTTGAAAAATAAAGGACTATTAAGTAAAAATATTTTTACACTTTTGATTATTATAATTATTGTAGTTGGAGGAATTTATTTATTTAAATTATTTTTGAAAGCAATCTCTCATAATAATATGCAATATCAACAATATGATTGGAATTTTAATATAAATGCCGCACCTCCAGTTGATACCACATATCCTAACGGAGATCCTGCTGCTAAATTAACCTCAACTACTTGTATCACACACCCATAATAAGTAATATAAGAATAATAAAAATAATAAGAAAATAATAAGAATGATAATAATTCAACTTAATGGCAAATGGTAATTAAATAATAAATAATATTATTTAATTATATTATGACTAATAAATGTTCACAAGATTATGCAGCTTTACAAAAAAAATATAATTCTATTCAACATAAATATACTATTCAAACTGATGCTGTTAATAGTATGACAAAAATAAATAATTCATTTATACCGACTTTACAAAAAATGAAATGTGACCCTGAATGTGAAAGGCAAAAACAATTAGTTAAATTAAAACACGTGTATGATGATCAATTAAATAATGTAGCAGTTGCACCATCTAAACTAAAAACTGCTAGAAAAGATTATGTCACCCTGGATAAAGGAGAACCTGCATATAATGATATGATTGAAACTGAATTAAAAGCACAAGCAGAAACTATAGCAAAATCATATAATGACCAATATCAAGATAATATGAAACAAATGAGTCAATCATTAATAATACAAGATAGTTTAACTAAAAGTTTAGGTGTTATGGATATGCATAATGATAATTTGCAATCTAGCACTACCTATGGTGGGGCTGAAATAGAATTAACACAAGATGATATTATTATGAATGATCGTAAAACTTATTACGAAACTCAAAATTATAATATATTAACCGACTGGTATATGTTTTTTTCTTGGATTTATTGGTTATTAGGTGTTATATTTATTATTTCTATATTTATAGTAAAAAATGATTTAACTATTAAAACAAAAATATTTTATACTGTTAACATATTGTTATATTTTTTCTTAATGAAATATATAATAATATACTTACTTAAATTATTAGTTTACTTATATAATTTGTTACCAAAAAATGTATATAATTCTATGTAATAATATTATGCTTTATTTAAGCATTATATTATTTTATTTTATTTTATATTATTTTATTTTATTATGCATATGCAGTTAATTCCACTATATCATCTATCGGTGCCTCTCGCACAAATTTAATACCATACCAAATTCCTCCTTTATTTACTCCAAATTTCTTATCCAAATAATCGTGAAGCTCTGCAGATCTTGGAGTAATATTTGTGCGGTTATTACCCATATTTCTAGATAAATTCCATAATTTAAATTCTTCGCTAACTCCAGATTTATTAAGTTTCTTACCATGTTCTTTTTGTATTCTTTCATTTACAAATCCAGAAATATAATCTTGTCCATTTCTATATTTATTAGAAGCTCCCATAACTATATCACAATCAGCTACTTTCCCTTCATTTTCAAATACTCTTTTAACTAACATTGATGCAAATATAGGCGCCCATTTTGGCAATTTCTCCTTCAATGTTTTATCTTTCACGAAATATTTTACATCTGAATCTAGTTCTATATCTTCGCCTGTCGGTAATTCATCTACAAATTTAGACATATAATTGCAAATACGAATTCTTCGCCATGTACCATCATCATTACTTGTAATATCAAATAATGTATTTGTGCATACTGCTAAACTAAATTGTGGATTGAATGTTTCAGTTTCTTTATATAATCCTCTTGCTTGAATAGGATCACCACCAGTTAATTCTTTCATTACTCCTTCATTAATGACTGCATTTTTACTTGGTTCTTGCATTACTGCATATCTAAGTCCTTTTAATTGAATTACTTCTGATGATGTTCCACCAATACCATTTCTTTGAGTAGTTACTAATGTGATTGGAACAGTTCCTTTATATAAACCTAATGTTTGTGACATTAAATCCATTAAAATAGATTTACCATTACTACCACTGCCTACATAAATATTAAATGTTTGATTCATATTTTTTCCTATTAAAACAGATGACAGATGATCCCACATATATTTATTTAATGATACATTTGGAAATAACTGTTCCATAAAAGACAATATATTTTGAACAATTTCATTTTGTGGATCTAAAGTTTCAAAAGGAATATATGGAATTTTCGTTGTTTTTGTAATATAATCTTGAGGATGTCCATCACGGAATACTTTATTTTGGAAATCTACAACACCATTTGAAAAACACATCAAGTATTCATTTGTATCCATTTTTTCGTCAAACTTGGCATCATAAAAGATTTCATGAGCTTCTCTAAAAATATTATTTTTATCACTAGTTTTTTTTAATTTATCCATAATTTTATTTATATGACTGCAATCATCTAGCGCCTTTTGTTTTTCTACACTTCCTGTTACAAATGCATTAGAATTAATTATTATTTTATCTCGTTTATCTTTATAAAGTGCAAACATTTCTTTAGAAATAGCAAATCTTAATCTATCTCCTTTATCTTCTTCCCAACAATGATTATTAAATACATACCATATTCCAGATTTAATACTTGTGCATACATATTTATCACGAAACATATGAAATAATATCATTGCCAAATCCCAATCTCTTGGTTCTAAAATAGTTTGGCCAATAAAATGGTCAATTGTATCACCCTTTACTTTAATATATTCTGCATAGGCATCTTGTCTAGCCCAATATAAAATAGATTTATAGGTAAGTCCAGAATTATGTTCATTTCTATTAAAATATTTCGTCCATTTATTATATAAATCTGGTATTTCAGAATAATTAAAATCATTTGCTTTTGATCGCAATTTAATCCATGATAAAAATAATCTTTCGTCCGTATTTTTTAATGCAAATGCTACTGCTCTATTTTTTTCGTGTGATCCCGATTCATAATATTTTTCAGGTAATATTTGCGTATATTCGTGGATTTCTTTTAAATTATAATCCGTTGAATTAAATGTACTAATCATATATGTAATTGCTTTATCCAACATTTCTGAATCTGTAATATCATTAATATCTACAAACACTGGTTCATCATCTTCTTCTTCTAATAGAGTCACTTTTGTTTTAGTTACTGGTTTTTTCATTGATGGTTTAGATATTTTCTTGTCTACCATTCTTTGATATTCTTCCAATATTTTAGGATTTATTTCAAATCTAGGGTGGTCTTCATATTGTGCACTTAATTTAGTAAAATTTGTCGATAAATCAAACTGAGTTAATTTAACTTCATTAAACATAAATTCGCCATCAGAAAGATCCATAGATACATTATATACGTGGGTTAACTCATACGCCAAATTTCCTGGTTTTCTTGATCCATACATTTGCCAATTTGTTGGCCCTTTGCTAATACCTTCATCCAAAACAGAATCATATGTATTTGTTAATGGTAATCCTTCCCACAAATCACCAATCTTAAGTAATACTTTTTTTCTCAACATTTGCTGCATAATGTGGTCCATTTGAATTCCAATAATAATATGAATGCCATCTTTTGTCAGTTTTTTGTCTTCTACCCTAATTACATCTGGTTTTTCCATAACATATATTTGAAATGGTATATCTTCAGTAAAAATGAAGAATTCCTTAAGTTCTTCTAAATAAACTTGTGACAATAAATCAGTGATATGTTCTTTTGTATGTTGTCTACTGTCTACATCATAACTAAACCTAAAATCTAAATCTATTAACACTGGTCCTTTACCTGAAGTCTGTTGTTTTTCTGTTAAATATTCGAATTTTTTATCAATAAAAATATGCTTATAATATAGACCATAAAATGTCGGTAACTCTTCACTTGGTATGATATAAGCTCCTGCATGTATTTTTAATGACTCGTCTGGGATTCTTGTATGAGTAACTACAGATCCAGTTTTATCATCCTTTGCTTTATGCTTTGATAAAAATTCAAATAAATTATTATAATGTGATGGTGGTAATGATATTACTGTATTTTCCATTGCTATAATAATATTATATATAAATTTATTTCTATTTCAATTTTTATAAATATATATATTTTGAGTCTATAGTCAACCCATTAATAACATAACGCGGTAACTGACATAAATATATATTATTATACTAAATATATGTCTATAGAAAAAACGATTAGTCTATCTAAAGAAACTATTCGTAGGTTATTAAATGATATCAAAACAATTATAACTACACCATTAACTGATCACGGAATATATTATTCTCATGATGAAGATGATATTATGAAAGGATATGCGCTAATAATTGGTCCTTCAGATACGCCTTATTTTGGTGGATTTTATTTTTTTGAATTGCAATTTCCTGCGGATTATCCGCATAGTCCGCCATTAGTTTTATATTGCACAAATGGCGATAATATAAGATTTAATCCTAATTTATATGTGAATGGTAAAGTATGTATTTCTTTATTAAATACATGGCGTGGTGAGCAATGGACCTCTTGTCAAACAATATCTACTATTCTATTGAATTTATGCACATTATTATGTAATAATCCTTTATTGAATGAACCTGGTATTACTATTAAACATCCTGATTTAATTAAATATAATAAAATCATTGAATTTAAAAATATAGATGTTGCAATTATTCAAATGATGATGAAAAAAGTAGGAGTATTTCCTGAAAAATTTGAAGGGTTTTATCCTATTATGAAAGAATACTTTTTAAAACATAAAAATGCTATTCTCTCTTTTATAGAAAATAAAAGTATAATGCAAGAACATTCTGAATGTTATATTATTAATATTTACAATATGAATGTTTGTATTAATTGGTCCAGATTATTGAAAAATTATAAGGACTTAATTAAGGAAATATCTTAGAATAATATATAATGGCAAAAAGTTCTTTAGGAGGTATTGGTGGATCAGGAGTTCACGGATTTTTTGGAACTAGTATAATGTGTCCATCTACAGATACATCAATGTATTGTAGTGTTGTAAAAATGTTTAATGTATTAATAATGGGATTATTTGTGTTTTATTTATTATACTTAGCATATAATTATTTTAGTAAAAATGTGAATAGAAAAAGTAAAAGATAATAAAATGCAATGACGTGTAATAAATAGTATATAATAAAATTGAATTAAATAGTTTTATTATATATATAGTAAATAAGAAATGCACTTTTGTTCTGAATGCCAAAATATGTATTATGTCAGTGTTAGTGCTGATAATTCAAATAAATTAAATTACTATTGCCGTCAATGTGGTCATACCGATGATACATTAAATATGGATAGTGTTTGTGTATCTAAAACACAAATCAAATCAGGTGAACAAAAATATAATCATATTATTAATAAATATACAAAATTAGATCCAACATTGCCAAGAATTAATAAAGTGTTGTGTCCTAATGCGGACTGTGAAACAAATACCAAAGATACACCTCGTGAAATTATATATATTCGTTATGATAATACCCAAATGAGCTATGTGTATTTATGCAGCACGTGTGATACAGTTTGGAAGAATAAATAGTGCAATTCCGCTAGAGGCAGTCGGTCGGTGGAGGCAATTAAATAATATATTTTAGCATGACGACTGCCTCTAGCGTAATTGCAGCATTAGTAGCTTGAATATTGCATCGTAGAGGAAGAAGAACTATTAAATGAATCCAAATTGATAGTTGAGTTAGATGGATTATTATTATTCTCTTTAAATTGCTTTTTCATAAATTGTTTTAATTCATTTTTCATATCTACTGGATCTGGTTGTATTGGAGGAAGTAATTCTTCTAAAGATATATTATTTATATTTACTGAATTTGCTGATGAGGTATTCATTGCACTAAAATTCATTGCATTAAATATAGCATCATATTTTTGTGTTGGTGCATTTACTAAATCTTTTACTTTTGGGGTAGTTAAATTTGTTTTAAAAAATACTAGTAAATGGTGTAATAAAAATATTAATATTATAGATATAAGGGTAACTTGTATTGTCCAAAATAACATACACTATTATAATATTAGTTTAAGAGAGAAAAAACACAGTTATTAGTATTCTATTGGCCACTTAGATAAATTAAAAAATTCGCCAGTTATAACATCTGCTGATTCAGTTACTGAAACAGTGCTTTGAACAGTTGCAACAGTTTCTTGTACAGTTGCAACAGTTTCTTGTACAGTTGCAACTGTCTCTTGAACTACTGTATTTGTATCTCGTATTCCTAATGTTGAATTTCCAATATTTTTTTTATAATTTCTACTATTTACTAATATACGTGATAATACATTCCCATTAAGTTTATTAATAGCTGTAGCATAATCTGGTTTTTTAACTGTCATAGTCATATCCATAGATTTATGTGATACAGCACCGGCAGATGACTGAACTTTAGATGATAATTTATTTGTCTGAGGTTTTAATTTAAAGACTGTATTATTAACCATTTATATATTCTATTGTTAAATTAAATTTAATAATTTTATAAAATTATCTTTATTTAATTGTTCATTTGTTACAAAATAAAAATTTACTGGATTATATTCTTCAATAACTAAATATATATCAAAAATTACTCCATCAATATTTCCTAAACAATAATATTTGAATGATTGCTCTAAAAAAATATGATCAAATGGTATTTGAGAATAGAGCAATTGTTTTTCAAAATAACTTTCATCTATAAGTATAGTTACTCCCTTTTTGTAATTAGTTATTTTTTTAATTGGTTTATCTACCGGAATCATTTTAAATATATTATTTGTTTCTACACTAAAAATACCTTCTGTAGAATAAATCATTTTAGTTGTCTCTGTTTTTTTATAAAACTGTTGTATTTTATCAAATTTTGGTAAAATTCCTTCAATATAATACTTCATAATTATTAATAGCAAAAACTATTTAAACCTATACATAAAATAATAATAATGTCCTTAAGTATTATTATTATTGAAAAAGGCGGATCTTTGAAAACACTTACTGTAAAAGAATATAATGAAAGTGAATTATATAAAAAATGTGGTTTCAAAAAAGATGATGGATTTGCAATTAGAACTGAATGGTCTAAAATTAAAATAGATGGACATCAATATTCTGTTTCTGTTTTTGCAAAAATAAATGGTAAAGCTAATATGGAAAATAAATATGATTTTCCTCCACCAATTGATAATGATCTTTATTTTGGTAGTTGTGCTTTAGTTTGTAAAATGAAAGATATTGAATCTGGGGACTATACATATTGCCCATTGACTATTGATTTGTGGAATAAAATATATGAGAAATTATTTGGCGGTTTTGAAAACTTGGCAGATACTTGTTATGAAGATGAGCACGAGATTGATGAATTGGCAAATATTCCTGCTGATAAAAAGACAAAAAGTGGATATTTAAAAGATGGATTTGTTGTGAGCGATAATTCATCTGGTTCTAATCAAGAGGAAGTAGATTTGGATGTTTCTAGTGAAGATATTGGATCCGAATTAAGTGAAGAAAGTTATGAGGATTGAACCCACCTTTATAGGCGTTAGCTAACAAAAAGGTGGAGCCAAAAATATTTATAGTTCTTCTAATTCTTCATCAATACGATTATCATAAATAAATTTTATACCATACCATATAGGGTTAGTTGCATCATACCTACAATCAAAATTATTATTTATATATGTATGTAATTCATTTGCCCTTGGGATTTGTTTTAGATTGTGATGGTTACATGCCCATATTTTAAATTCTTCGTTTAATTGTGATTTTGTAATTTTATCCTTAGGTTCATCAGTTTTTATTAAATGGGTTTCTTTTACAAATAATTTAAATAAATTATCTTTAATTTCTGTTTCAGTTAAAATATGTGATATTTTTTCGTCATTTTCTTTTATATTTACTATTTCTATTTCATTTTTATCATCTTCATTTACTATTTCATTTTTATCATCTTCTTCTTCTATAATATTTATAATATCCTTTCTCATTAATTTGTAATTGCCAATAAAATATTCATATCCAAATTTTGTAGGAGTATATTTTTGTTTAAATAATTCTTTTATTTTATTTTCTATTATGCTACTATTTTTTACCATAAATACACATACTACTTCAGAACCTTTTGGATAATCATTTAATCTAACTAATCCTTGTCTTATTGATTTACCAAATTTATATATGTCTAAACCAAAAATAATGAATTCTCTTTCACGTAATAAATAAATAGTTTCATATTTTAAATTTTCATAAATTTCAATTTGTGTCTTAGTATTTTCCATATTTTATAATTATAATTATTTATATTTAAATAAATCAATTTTTATAAAAACAAAACTCCAAAATAATTATTAAATAAAATTGATTAAGATTTAAATATAATCCAGTAATTATATTTAAAGAAATGACAATGCGTAAGATCTCAAATCCAGATACCTTCCGATCCAATATTAGAGAGAAACTTGGTGCACTAATTCCAGATAAAAAGTATTGTAAAAATTTAGAAATAGGAGTTTATAATTACTCTTTGAAAGAAGCAAATATGAGAAAAGTCGTTAAAAAATGGGATAACCCTTTTTATGTCCAAATTTATACCGATCATTTAAAAAGTATTTATTCCAATTTGCCGCAACTGTTGGAGCAAATTCGGGATGGTCATTTAGAAGCCAAAGTGCTGGCATTTATGAATCATCAAGAAATGAAACCAGAAAAATGGCAAGCAATGATTGATGCCAAAATACTCAGAGATAAAAATAAATATGAAGTCAATATGGCAGCAGCAACAGATACTTTTACATGCCGCAAATGCCATTCAAATAAATGTACATATTATCAACAACAGGTACGTTCAGCAGATGAACCTATGACAACTTTTGTGCAATGTATCGAGTGTGGATGTAGGTGGAAATGCTAAGCAATTCCGCTAGAGGCAGTCGGTCTTAGTCTTACCTCATTTTATTCGGCAAGACATTTTAATTCATTTACAATTATAATAAATATAAGTATAAATTATGAAGTCTATATTTTGCTCTACTTTTCCTAAAAGTGGATTGAGACACCCTCAACATATATCTAAACTAGCGTTTTATACAATACCGTTAATTTTACTCGCATCACTATTTGCATATAGATCTAATCTTACTTTGTTATCTATATTACTTTTTTGTTTATTTATAACATCAATAATACATTGGTATAAGCATTATAATAATAGTATAATTCGATATATAGATACTTTTTTAGTAATCATATTATTGATCGCGTCGTTTTATTATGTAAAAAAAAATAAACTTGCAGTATGGTTAGCAACTGTAGTAATTATAAGTATAATATTTTTATTAAATAAATTAAGTTATCATTACCATTTTGTAGATAATTCAACTTCATTTTATACTTTACCTAATTCAAAAAAGAGAGAAAATGCACATTATTGGTCAGTATATATTCATTTATTTTTTAATCATATTTGTTTATTAGGGATGGGTGTTTATTGTATATATCTTTAAAAAGATGGAGTCAAACTTGGTCTTACCTCATTTTATTCGGCAAGACATTTTAATATAAATGATTGTGTTAAATAACATAAAAAATATAAAAATAAACCTACTCCTAATGCAGGCAAATATGTATTCATTTTAAAGAAAAGAATCCATTCTAATTTCCAAACTCTTTCTTTTCTCTCTTCCAATTCATTATCTTTATAAATAATATCTTCTAATAAATGATCTGGAAAATCTGGTCCAACTTTTCTCAAAAACATTGTATATTTATTATCTTTGCAGAATTGGTAAATAAATTCTTGATCTTTATTATGATCAGTTATTGATGAAAATACGTGAGGACTAGTTGGACTAGTAGGTCTAGACCAATCTGTTGCGTGCGTAGCAGCGTTAATCAAATACTTAGTCTCTAGTTTTTTTAATATATAAAAAAGAATTGCAAATACACTTTCATTTGCTATAGCACCTTGGCATATAAATCGGTATAAAAAATGTTCTTCCGTTTTTACTGTATATACCTTAATTAAAGATTCAGCATCTTCTCTCTTTAAAAGAAAGTAAGGATCATGACCAAAATGAAATTCTTGTGGAATATGTTTTAAATTGGCGCGTTTACAAAAATTTACATTCCACCAAGGTTTTCTCCAATTTAAAATACTACAATCATAAAAAGAGAGAAAAAGTTCTTTAAATTTTAATGGAGAAATAATAGGTACACAAGATTCAGTTAAAAAAATAAACCATTGATTTTGTTTATCATGTTTGTGAGCATAACATAGTAAAGACATGTATGCAGGAACAACATGATAATAGGATGTCTCTACAATATAGTTTTGTGGTAATGCATTTTTTTTTATCCACGGCGATAAAATAGTATTGTAATCTTTGTAATGAAAATAAATATTAAATAACTCATTATGTTTAAATTCATTAAGCCATTTTATCCAAATGTGTTCTTTATTAACATTTTGTTTTCCACTAATTAAAAAACATAGGGCTACTTTCATTTATTATAATTAATATTATATGTTTATATCGTAGCAATTACGCTAGAGGCAGTCGTAATACCTATTATGATTACTATTTGGCACAACTTTTTCTAAAAGTTGTTTAAACGTAGATTTTGCTCCACTTTTTCTAAAAGTTGTTTAAACGTAGATTTTGCTCCACTTTTTCTAAAAGGTGTTTAAACGTAGATTTTGCTCCACTTTTTCTAAAAGTTGTTTAAACGTAGATTTTGCTCCACTTTTTCTAAAGGTTGTTTAAACGTAGATTTTGCTCCACTTTTTCTAAAAGTGGATTAGAATGCAATATTTTCTAAATCTTTTAAATTCCAATATTCGCATCCACCACCAGCAATAGGTCTGCGAATAATAAAAGGTAATCTTTTTTGAAGTAATTCAACATTGGCAATAATATAACCATCAATAACACCTGGAGGAACTTTTATAAATGCTTTTGCGCCCGTATTTATTTGTTTAGCTCTCTGTCCAAGAATACGTGCTTTTTCATACTTTGTTAAGAATGGAATAGTTTTATGAAGATCATCAATAATATTACCATTAGAATCCCTGACAATTTTTGTTAATCCCGCAATTTCTTCATAATTATTAATTAAACATTCTGGATGAAAATCTGTAATATAATTTTTATTAACTTGACTATTAAATTTTTGTAAATAAGATTCACTATCCTCTTCATCATTATCATCATCATCGTCATCATCATTCATTTGAAGCAATGATTTTGGTAAAGGCGAATCTCCAATAACAATATTTTTATTATATAGAGTTGTATCAACCTCTTCATCTTCTTTAACATGTTCAATGTCATAATCAATATCTTCACGTTCATCTGCACCTCTTGCACCATATTCATCTTCATCTATTTCAGATCCGATAATAGATGCATTATCATCACTATCACTATCATTATTTGTATTTTTAATAGCTGATGATAATTTAATAGGTGGTTTAATTAATTTACTAGTTGTTTCTGGTAATCCATCATCACTAAATACAGAATCATTATCTGAATCAGACCCGGCAAAACTTTCATCATTATCGCTCATTTGTATATATTAATACTAAATAGATATATTTAAATAATATCAATTTTATTAATAATAATTAAAGACAATGCTATATAATAATATAATATGCTACATTTAAACAATGATGAAATTCTACAAAATTTTCCAAATATAGAACTGTGTTTTGAAACTATTATTCATAAAACAGTTCCTGTTCAATATAATTACGTATTAGCAATACCAGAAGGTAGAAAATATTTTGCGTGGTTTACAACATATAAAAATCAAAATGTATGTTTTTTATTAGAGATTTCAAATAATAAACAAATTTGCAATATTGAATGTATATACACGTGTTTTCATAGAGATATTGCATATGAAACAATTCTTTATGGAACAGGTTTTAAACAAATGGGTTATCGTTTTTTTAGTTGTGAAGATATTTACATGTATAAAGGAAATACCTTAACTAAGAACACCCATTATTCTAAAAAATTAATAATGTTTCAAAATATATTTAAAAATGAAATAAAACAAGTTGCGTATAATAATCAAATGATTACTTTTGGATTACCAATTATGAGTGTAAATGTAGATAATTTAAATGATAAAATACGCGATTTATCTTATAAAATAAAATATATACAATTTAGAACTGAACAAAATCAAATATTGAATAAACCTTTAGTAGATGTAGTGACTACAAGAGCAGAACCAATAATACCATTAACAGTAGTAAGACCAATAACAACTATAACTAAATTAGATAATAAAAAAAACGATAAGTTTAAAGAGAGATCTAGAGATAGACCTAAAGAAAAAATATTTACAATCAAAGCAGATATTCAAAATGATATTTATAATTTATATGATGTAGTATCAAATGAATTAGTAGATATAGCATATATTCCTGATTATAAAACAAGTGTTATGATGAATAAGTTATTTAGAAATATTAAAGAAAATCAAAATTTAGATGCGTTGGAAGAAAGTGATGATGAAGAAGAATTTGAAAATGATAAAATAGATAAGTTTGTTTATTTAGACAGATCTTTTGATATGATTTGTGAATATAATATGAAATATAAAAGATGGCAACCTCAGCAATTACGCTAGAGGCAGTCGTCCTGAGCAATTACGCTTGCAGTCGTCCTGAGCAATTATGATTACTATTTGGCACAACCTTTTTTAAAGGTTGTTTTTGCTCCACTTTTTTTAAAAGTGGATTTTTCTAAAAGTGGATTTTATAAAAACTAGATATATATATAATGATTTTTAAACCATTTGTTCCTTTTCCATATGATCCAAAATTTATTAATGTAGATAGTTCTAATTGGTCTGGTAATTTTTCAAGTAAAGTTATTCCATCTAGTAGTTTATCTCCATTTGTTCCAGGAAGTAATGCTTTAGCTGCAGCAGCTTCTGCTTTAAAAGGAGGATCTAGAAAAAATAAGAAAAATAATATGCGCGTATATAATAGAATGAGCAGAACACATAAACATACAAAACGATGTAAAATAAATCATAGAAGAAGAGGATCAAGAAGAGGACTAAGTATGAAAAGAAGTAGAAGTATGGGCAAAAGTATGGGCAGAAGTATGAAAAGAGGCAGAAGTAGATCTATGCGTGGAGGAAATGTAGGAGTTCGTGATTGGATTACAGGAAATTCTTTAAATTATTCATCTTATACAACTCCATTTAAATTGCCACCAACATTATCTGCACTTGCTAATCCAGTTCCATTTCTTTCTACAAGTCGTGAATTGTAATTTATTTCTTTTTTTGAAGAAGTAAGCATGTTCCAGGTAATTCAATATCTTTATCTTTACCTCCTACGGAACCACCAGCAATACCCGCACATTTCTTCATTTTTATAGCAGTCCATTTACTAGTATCCGGATCATAATTTTTACTATCTGTTTGAATTATTTTATAATTTTGTTTTTTATAAAATACTTTTCTTTTTGTCCATTGATTTTGAAAAGGTTGATGGGAATCAATAATATCAACAACAATCGGTTGACTATGTTTTTCTCTTAAAATACGTCCAACAGCTTGTTCAATATCTGTTTTTGGAGTTGCCATCACTAATGTAGTGAGTGTTTTTATATCCAGCGCTTCTGCTGCCATTGAATATGTAGCAAGAATTATTTTTTTAGATTCACTTTCTTTCAATGCTGCTTCTTTCATTCCTCCAACATAATATCCAACTGTAGCAATATTTCGATGTGTAATAGCATCATAAAAATAAGTAAGTATACAACGGTTATGAGCAATAATCATAATTTGTTGATCAGGATTTTCTTTTACCATATCAGCAACTACTTTTAAAATAAATTCACTACGTCTATTATAAGCACATAATTTACTAATCATACTACTATATTGAACATTTCCTTTATAATCAGTAACTACAGTATTAAATTCTGAATCATCTACATCATAAGTTATTCCACGCACAATAACATCATGTTTATCTTCACGTTCACCTTTATAAATCACTTCACCTAAAAACATTTTAAATACTTCTGTAGTACCATCTTTACGATTCATGGTAGCTGAAAGACCCAACATATATTTTGTAACAATTTTAAAAAGAGCTCCAGAAAATACTTCACTAGATATATGATGTACTTCATCAATAATAGTAAGACCAAAAGAATCAAACGTACTAGATGGATATTCTTTCATGGATAATGATTGTAACATTCCAATCACAATATCTTTACCTTCAATATCAATAGTAGGTCCTTGTATTTTTCCAATTCTAGCATTAGGTAAAAACTGTTCAATACGTTCAATCCATTGATTCATTAAAAATTCTTTATGAACAATTACTAATGTTTTAACCTTTAATGCAGCACAAATATATAGAGCCATAAGCGTTTTGCCTCCACCACAAGGGATTTCTAATAATCCTCCACCACATTTATTACTTATATTAGTAACTTTATCAATATAAGTTTTCACTACTATTTTTTGCAAGGGGCGCAACTCCCCAACAAACTCAATATTTATATCCGTTCCTTCAGAAATCTTTACTTCAGAAGGAGCACCAAAATGTTTTTCACCAAAATATCGCGGAACATATATTTTACTAGCAGATTCGCGATAAACTGGAAATACAACTTGATCACCACCACCTGGCGCACCAGCAGTATAAGGTTTGATCATTAATTCTTTTTTAATAAAATGCTCTTGTTGAGGAGATAATTCTTTTTTTAAAAGAGTATATCCTTTTTGTCCAAGATATGTGTTTAATGTGCATGTTAAAGTAGAAGTGTTTAGGGACATCATTGTTATAATACTTGCAATTATATTTATATCATTTCAATCAATTTTTATCTAATATTATGATATATGATGGACTTTTTTAACAAAAAATATGTAAGTCAAAATGTTTTGACAGTGTTATTTGTTATTTATTTAATATTGGGTTTAAATACTCCTAAACCAATAGCTCAAGTTATTGATACATTAGTTGGTAAAATAGTTGTCATTCTTTTGGCAATCTATTTATTTATTTATACAAATCCAATTTTGGGAGTTATTGGATTTTTTGTTGCCTATGATTTAATTAGACGATCTAGTGTTGCAACTGGTAATTTTGGTATTGATAATTATTTACCAACAGAAGAAACGAAACAAGCAAAAATGTCATCCTATAATCAATATCCATATACTTTAGAACAAGAAATGGTAAAAAAAATGGTTCCTACTGTTACTAAAGATATGACTAATGCTAGTTATATACCAATGACAGATGATGTATATGATGCAGCTCCAGCTATTTCAAATTAAAATAGTTTACACAAGCGAATATTTAAGATACAACGTCAGCTCCATATAACATACTAGATACACCTACAAATAAAGCAACAATTATAAGTATAGTTAAAATAGTCCACCAAAAAGTGGCGGCTTCTGGACTTATAACACTACCTCCACTAGGAGCATTATGTTTATTAATTAATTCATCTTCATATGTGCCATCATTTATTGCAGTGCAATCAATTACAATATCATTTGCTAAATTACCATTTATAGGTGGATTTAAACTTTTATATAAATCATTATATAAATAATCAGATGGATTTATAGCGGATGTAGTAGCAGCAGGAGTAAATAATAAGTTTAATGTATTATATGTTTCTTGAGTGATAGTAATAGCATTAGTTGAATCAAATACTACATTTTTTTTATTAGTATTTACTGATGTATAATTGTAAAAAGTATGATCTGGTATAATGTCCATCATTGAAAATTCGGGACTTGTTGTGCTACTAGTAGCAGTATTATTAGGAGATACATTTATAATGTTATTAATAATAGAATTTGTTGATCCTAATTGAATAGGAATGCATACATTTAGTTCTAGTGAACCATTCGTTTTTATATGATTTATAATAATTTCACCTATTACACTTCCACTAAACATATGAGCTTGAGGAGATGTAATAATTTTTAAATTTTGTAAAGTATAATCTTCAGCTGCATAACTTATAGATTTAGAACCATGTATTGTAGGAGTTAATATAAGAGAATTATTAGCATTTGCTATAGAATATATATCATTTACATAATACATTATATATTGACATACTAAATCACAATCTTTACTGTCAACATTTCCGGGTATATTATTACTGCCACTACTCATTTATATTTATACTTTAGAAAAATATATTCATAATATATATTAATGAGCAATCAAAATTCGTCGAATGTTACACCAAGTTTAAATAATGATACCCCTCCTCCTCCTCCTTCTTCTCCGTCTTCTTCTCCTTCTTCTCCTTCTCCTTCTTTAGCATCAACAACTTCATCTGTATTAGATAATGTAGGGTCATTTGTTGAAGGCGCTACAAATAGAGTAAGCGAATTAGGTGATCAAGCAAGTCAAGCATTAGATACTGCAAGTGATACAGTAAGAAGTTCTTTAGGAACAGAAGAACCAGTTACACAAGAACCAGTTGCAACAGAAGAACCCGTAATTAATTCTTCAAATAACACATTAGTTAATCCACCGTCTACAATGTCTACAGATTCATTAGATAATATACCATTACAAGATACATTTGGTTCAACAACACCTAAAAGAAAACGGTGCCGTAATGGAACAAGAAAAGATAAAAATGGTGATTGTCAGCCAAAACAAGCAAAACAAACTAAACATAGAAAAGGTGCAGTTAAATCACATCATATGACAGCTAAATATCACGAGTTAAAGTTAGAAAATAATATACTTATCAGACGACAAAAAAAAGCAATTAACTTGACCAAAAAATTAATGAATTATTTAACAATACAATAATTAATAATATACTTTCTACATAACAGGTATATATCTCATATTATTATTTTGATATAATGTTACTCTAAACATTTGATTATATCCTTCTACATAAACGTGGTCTCTATCACTTAACATATCACATCCATATTCATCAGTGCAATTTTTTCTATTTTTTATTATAGGTAAGCGAATACTATTATTTTGATCACTCATACTATAATATTGCCATTTATCACGATTTGCAAATAAAGGTCGTCCCATTAATGGCAATATTTTATGCTCATTTTTATCATGTAGTGGAGATAAAATACCTACTTGCATATAAGTTGCTTGAGGAATAAACCCAATATTTGTTGGAATATTAATAGGCATAGGCATATTCATAGGTGGATGATGTCTTGGTAAATAATGATCGCGAGATTGTTGAGTTCCTTCTGGTTCTAAATATGATATAGTTTCTTGTTTAGAATAATTAGGTTTATTCATATTAGCTGTAATTAATGATCCTATAACTAACCCAATAATTAAAAATAACATTAACGATAATGAGTTAATTTTATTTTTCATATATATATTTATAGATTATTGTTTTGGCTTATTGTTTTGGCTTATTGTTTTGGAATATTTTGACCAAAACTTTTAGCCATATCTGTTAAACCAGAAATATCCATACCTGCCAACATCTTTTTAGCATCTCCAATTAAAGGACCCATACCTTTTAATGCTTCAGCTAATTGCATTTGTTGATCCATTAATTTTTGTGTATCGCTTGTTAAATTTTTGATGCCATCTTTTCCTAATATATTGTTTAAATCACCATATGCATCTTCTAATGTTGAAGCATAATCAATACGATTATTTTTCTTTTTATAGAGAGACATTTTTTCTTGACTTGCTTCAGTATTACCTTCAGGATCAGTAGTAGCAGAAGAAGTAACTGTTGTAGTAGTATCAGCAGTATCATCAAGAGTAATTGGTTCACTATTTTTAGCAGTAGTTACTTTATCTTTAGCAGTAGTTACTTTATCCTTAATCTTTTCCTTAGCTTTTGCTTTATCATCATCTGATATATCTGATGATTCAAACCCTTCAGACACACGATTACCTACTAATAAAACACTTGTTAAAACTAAAGGCACTGTTAATACAATAATCATATTTTTACTAAAAAATGTCATTAACCCACCAATTAAAATAAATAAAATAACTGCATTCATATTTCCAACAACCATATATCCTAATAAATTAGATACTGCTAAAAATAAAACAAAATATAAAACATATTTATTTTCTAGTAATTTGAATACAGACTTTGGTACTTTCATTATATATATAATGTTTTAAAAAAATTGATATAATAATATATTATTAATAATAGTATATTATTGTGAATGGATTTAATTATATGTGAAATATTTAACAAAAAGATACACGGATTTGATAATAATAATGATCCTACAGTAATTGGTCATTATATGGTTTCTCATAATTTTACTAAGAGTTTTTCAAATACAGAAGATGGAGATTTTGAAGATGGCACCGACTCGGAATATGATACTGATGAAGATATTGATGAAGATATTGATGAAGATACTAATACTAATATTGATTTAAATAAAATCAAAACATCCGTATTTTATAATACAAGTGTCTTTTTAAAAATGTATAAAAACACATATAATAATTTAAATAATAATATGAAAACCCATTCTATTATTCGTAATTATAACCAACTTGTTATTCAACCAAATTATATTCAGTTACATATTGCTAAAGTTATTTATTTATCTGGTTTAGAATGTGTTGCTATATTACAGACATTTTGGATAAAAATAATCCAGAGAACATGGAAAAAAATATATAAAAAACGTTGCACTATAATTGCATTGCGCAAATCACCGATTTCATTATTTTATAAAGAGAGATACGGCAAATGGTCAGATAATTGTTTATATTTACCATCCTTACAAGGTTTATTATCTAACTAAATTATTTTAATTTATGATCGTTTCATTGATCGTTTCATTGATCGTTTCATTGATCGTTTCATTGATCGTTTTCTATTTTTTGTTCTAGATTTTGCTCCTCTACCTTTACTTTTTCTTTTTTTACTTTTTTTATAAGCATCATACCCTCCTTTCAATGAATTTTTCATTATATATTATTAAAATATTTTATTGTTTTTTCTATTTCTCTCTTCTCTCTTTTTAAATTTTGTATATCATTTTTTGAAAGAGTTTTATCTTCTAAAATTGAATTAATATGTCTAGTTAATGATTCAAATGCATTTTTATGTAGATCTTCTTCCTTCATAAGTATTTCATTATATTTTGTATAGTCTTCTAAAACATCTTCTAATAATTCATTTTGTTTAACCAGTTCTTTAAGTCGACTATGATTATTTTTTAATAATTGTTTTTTTGCTTCTATTTGAGCTTCAATATTATATATTGTTTTCATATAATTTAACTAAATATATTAAAATTTAATCTTTACTATAATATAGAATGTCAAAATCCGGATCTAGCACTACTGCAACAATTATGGACCCTTTACTTTGCCCAAACGATAATAGGTTTGTAATGTTTCCAATCCAAGATAAAGAAATATGGGAAATGTATAAGAAACAAGTGGATTGTTTTTGGCGAGCTGAAGAAATTGATTTGACAAAAGATTTAAATCATTGGCTTACCTTAACTGAAGGCGAACAACATTTTATTTCAATGGTTTTGGCATTTTTTGCAGCAAGTGATGGCTTAGTATTAGAAAATTTGGCAACACGATTTATGGTAGATGTTCAATTGGCAGAGGCGCGCGCCTTTTATGGATTTCAAATTGCTATGGAAAATATTCATTCTCAAACATATAGTCTTTTAATTGATACCTATATTAAAGATACTATTGAAAAAAACAAACTCTTTAATGCTATTGCTAGTTTTCCATGCATTAAAAAAAAGAGTGATTGGGCGCAAAAATGGATAAAAGATGGGCGCAGCAGTTTTTCAACACGATTAGTTGCTTTTGCGTGCATTGAAGGAATCTTTTTCTCTGGATCTTTTTGCAGTATTTTTTGGTTAAAAAAACGAGGATTAATGCCAGGACTCACTTTTTCAAATGAATTAATATCGCGTGATGAAGCATTACATACTGAATTTGCTATTTTATTATATAAGAAATTATTGAAGAAAACTAGTAAAGCAAAAGTTTATGAAATTATTAAAGAAGCGGTTGAAATAGAAACTGAATTTATTTGTGATGCATTGCAATGCCGTTTAATTGGTATGAATGCTCAATTAATGACACAATATATTCAATTTGTTGCAGACCGATTATGTTTACAATTGGGATATGAAAAAATATATAATGTTGCTAATTCATTTGATTTTATGGAAGCAATCTCTTTATCATCTAAGACTAATTTCTTTGAAAAAAATGTAAGTGATTATGCTTTAGCAAATAAATCTAAGGATGAGTTGACTTTTGAATTAAATGAAGATTTCTAAAGTAAAAAAGTAGGTAAAGTAAAATAAAGTAAAAAGTTAAAATTTAATCTAATCTTATTATATAAATGATTAGCTCAGTTATTGGATTAATTTTAGTATATTTAGCATATGTATATTTGCGTAATTTAAGCGATTGTTCTTGCGTGAATCAAATTTTTGTAGAAAGATTAAAAAATATTGAAGCTCTTATTTTGACATTATCTTTAGTTAGTTTAATAACAAGTATAATAATTGGTGTATTTATGACTGATTTATATGGATCTATTGAAAAATTTAAAAAATACATCTTATTTGGATTCACACTATTAGCATTATTTATGCTTGTTGTATATGCATATTTTGTATATGATACGTATATGTTTAGTAGTACAATGGGTGTTCCATGCGTATGTGCAAATGGATGGCAAAAATATTATATTTATTTTCAAGCAATTACAATGGTTTTAATTATATTAGGAAGTATTACAACTGGTATTAAATTAGCAATGAATCCTGGTGAAATATTTTCATCTCCGTCTTCTCCATCTTCTGGATATAAAGGAAAACACTATAATAAAAATTATAGAAAAAATAAACGATCTAAAAAGTAATGAAAAAATATGAAAAAATATGAAAAAATATGAAAAAGATAAACAATCTAAAAATAAATCATAATAATATTACATAATGATTACATGTAATATTATTGGTGGATTAGGAAATCAACTATTTCAAATATTTGCAACTATTTCATATGCCCTAAAGCATAAACAAGTATTTTGTTTTACTTATAAAACAATGACTGGTAAGAGACCAATGTATTGGGACAATTTTTTAAAAACTTTGAAATTATTTACTAATGCAAGAATGATGACAAATGTGCAAATAGTAGATGAGCATATATATTATTCTGTTGTGCCAAATAATCAACATAATATAATGCTTACTGGATATTTTCAAAATCCCAAATATTTCAAAGAATATTATGAACCCATTTGCAGAATGATACGACTAGAGGCGCAAAAACAAGAATATATAAATTGCCTTGAGTTTGACAATTCAATTAGTATGCATTTTCGGCGAGGAGATTATTTATTATTACCTGATCATTATAAAATATTAACAACTGATTACTATAAAAAAAGTTTAATTCATATTAAAGAGAGAATGAGAGAAAGAATGAGAGAAAGAATGATTGAAGGAAAAGGAATTCCCTTAATTAAAGTCTACTATTTCAGTGAAGCTGTTGACTCTGTAGCTGTAGAACTTATTATAAAACAACTTAAAGAAGAAGTTGGAGAAGGTTGCGAATTTATTGAAGTAGATTCAGAATTGGATGATTGGCAACAACTGTTAATAATGAGTTGTTGTCAACATAATATAATTGCTAATAGCACTTTTAGTTGGTGGGGTGCTTATTTTAATTCTAATCCGGAGAAAATTGTATGCACTCCTGCAGAATGGTTTGGTCCAAAAATAGATATTAAAATGGAAGATCTGTTACCTGAAGAATGGACTAAAATAGAGGCGGTCGTCATTCCTACTTAGATGATGTAATTATATTTTTTAATTAGTTTATCATACTTTTGTAATAATATGGATCTTTATTTATTGAGCCTTATTATTGATCCTTATTAAACTGCTACCCAATATAAACTAGCAACATTACTAACTGTATATGATCCAATATACAATAATTTAAGTGATGTTGCTGGAGATACTAATGTATAAGTTGTAACTCCTACAGTTGGAACAATACATATTAACATATTTGGTCCAGAAGATGGTGTTATAATTGTTGGATATTGTGCAACTGTGTTAGGACCTAATTGTATATGTATTATTTGACCAACTTTGGCATTTGTTGCATTTGGCAATGTTAATGTAATTGTGCCAATTGATATTACTTGATTTACATTTGTGTTGATTTGTCCTGTTGATGTCATTACTTGAAAATTATTATTATATGTAAATGATTCTAAAATTGGATAATTAAAATTTACTTGTGCATTATACGTAGTTAATCCACTATATGTTGCAGACCCTCCAAAAGATGCATTATTACCTGTAATTGTAGTTGTAGCTGCAGGATTACCTAGTGATGCCCAAGTATTTATTTGGAAATATGCATTTTTAGTATCAAATAACCACACATTTATTGCTGTATTTGATGAGTCTAAGTTTATACTAAACCTTGGTTGATTTGCAGATGATGTTGCAGTATGACTTAATATGGTATTTACAGGAATATTTGTCCAATAAGATGGTATTTGACCAGAATTAACAAAATATTTAAAATAGCATAAATAAGGGTAATTAGAAATAACCATTGAATAACCTACTAGTAAACTTGTTTGTGTATTATCTGTATAACATATTGAAGTTGCATATTTTAGCCCACTACCCCATGTATTATAAGGTGATGTATTATATTGCTGTATTTCTAAAAGTGAAATATTCCAATTACCTGTTCCCATAGTAACTGTTCCAATCCATATAGGTATTATTGAACTGGCTGATCCACTAAATCTTGAAACTACAAAATATTTACCATCTGGAGTTATTTTTAACAAAGCATTTAATTGATTATTTATTGCACCTGTAGTATAAGTTATATTTTTTTTATATAAATATCCAGAACTAGTTCCCCCTCCAGCACCTGTATAAGTATATATTCCAGTTGTTAATGGCGATAATGCCATTGATCCAGTAGTTGCATTTATAGTTGATGGATCTAATTTAAATATGTACATATCCACATTCATATTATACCCATCAACATTATTAAGTAAATACAAATATTGTTCTCCATTATAAACAAACGTTCTTATTGCTATAATAGCACAACAACTACTATTTGCCGATGTCAATCCTGGAAAACTTATCATATTTAAAGTAACTGAATTAATATTTCCATTTGTAATTGTATAACATTGAATATACCCCATCATCGCATAGATTGGACATACTGCACACATATATGTAAATGTATTAAGTCCATAAAAATTATTCATTGAGCAACAATTATTACTACCTATTGCTATTCCAGTTCCATCTGTTCTCACATAATTAGTACCAGAACCACTGTTTCCAAATGATGCAGTATTATAAAAAGAAGTATTAAAATATGGAGCAGAAGCTGTAATTATATTACTAGTGCCATCTATTATTCTATACATTAATAATTTAGTGCTAGTATAGGGTGATGACTCTTGAAGGTCCATTTGAAAAACATAATTATTATCTATATATGAAAATGAAGCAGCAAAAGCACCAGTATAACTAAATGTATATATACTAGTAAATGACAATTTATTTTTACATATATATAGTTTGTATAGTGGTCCTGGATAGGGTATACATATTGAAATAGATCCTGAAGTTTCACACATAACAACTTCATTACCTGCACCTATTGTTATATTATTTCCTACCGGATTATAATTTATAATTTGTGTTGGATCTAATGATTGAGATGGATCTAATAATGGACTTAAAGCTATAGTTGATGGGCTAGTTATTGATATTGAACTTGAACCATTAAATACTCCTGCTGGACCAGTTGGACCCATTAAGCCTATTCCTGTTGCTCCTGTATCACCTTTTGCTCCTGTTACTCCATTAATACCATTAGTTCCATTAGATCCCGTTGCTCCAGTGGATCCAGTGGATCCATTAATACCATTAGTTCCATTAGATCCAGTTGCTCCAGTTGCTCCATTTAAACCATTAGTTCCATTAGTTCCCGTTGCTCCAGTGGATCCATTTAAACCATTAGTTCCATTAGATCCCGTTGCTCCAGTGGATCCATTAATACCATTAGTTCCATTAGATCCCGTTGCTCCAGTGGATCCATTAATACCATTAGTTCCATCAGCACCTGTTGCACCTGTTGCACCTGTTGCTCCATTAACTCCATTAGTTCCATCAGCACCTGTTGCACCTGTTGCTCCATTAACTCCATTAGTTCCATCAGCACCTGTTGCACCTGTTGCACCTGTTGCTCCATTAACTCCATTAGTTCCATCAGCACCTGTTGCACCTGTTGCACCTGTTGCTCCATTAACTCCATTAGTTCCATCAGCAC
>Ga0114970_10000474_pt1 | contig 30070 bp, 22 predicted proteins | sample M_140205_XF_Meta_FD_87030 | JGI IMG/M metagenome (GOLD analysis project Ga0114970, IMG submission 87030) | Freshwater microbial communities from Lake Montjoie, Canada to study carbon cycling - M_140205_XF_MetaG | ecosystem: Environmental > Aquatic > Freshwater > Lake | place: Lake Montjoie...
CCGCCGCCTCCGTTGCCACTGCCCCCTTTGCCCAACACCCTCGCACGTGTGCTGCGCCACAAACCCGACGGCAGCGATCTCGTCGCGACCGAACTGGGAGCCGACGGCCTATCGGCGAAATTTCTGCTGCAGGGCGGCGCGTTTAATCTCAATTCCACCGAGCCCGACGCTTGGGCCGCCGTCCTCCGCTCCGTGCGTTTTCCTGCCGGCCGCGAGTTCAAATACCTCGATGCCGACGAAACGACGGGCACGAACGCCGACTCCGCCACCGCGACGCTCGCGAGTGAGGCAGTGTTTCCTCGATTCAGCCAGTCGGCGCAGGAGACTTACAAAACGACCCCGGATTACGCGCAGTCCGAGCCCGGCACGAGCAGCGGAACGATCCTCCGCACGGATCGCTACCGCCAGGGCTTCCGCACGCTCGACGCCACGACCGTCACCGCGCTCGCGCGGAATATCGGCACGGCAGTGAAGACCCGCCTCGCCGCCGCCGGCCCGTTTCTTTCGCTCGAGGAATTCTTGCGTCCCGCCGACGGTGCCGGCACGCTGAGCCTGCTCGAACAGGCCATCCTCGATCTCAACCTGAATGCCGCCGATGCGAGTGATCCGACACTCGGGAACGTGCCGTTTTCCTCCTCGTTTCTCACCCAGGCGGATATCATGACGGCGCTCGCGCCCGTGCTCTTCGTGCGCAGCGACACCTTCACGGTCCGAGCCTACGGCGAAGCCACCAATCCCGTCACCGGGACGACGGAAGGGAAGGCCTGGTGTGAAGCCATCGTCCAACGCTTCCCGGAGCCCTTTGCTCCCGCCACGGCTGCACAGCCCACGGACGACGAGTACAAGATTCCGCCCGGCGATTTCGGCCGCCGCTTCAAGATCATCTCGCTGCGATGGCTCACCAAGTCAGATATTTGATTTATCTCGGCGCGTTACTCCTGATCGCGCCGTTCGCGCTCGCCCAGCGCCCCGGGCAGATTTCCATCCGCTTTACCGTTTTTTCCGCGCGCCCCATCGAGGGCCTCGCCTACGTCTCGACCACGGGAGCCAAGCTCCCGCTGAAATTTATCCCGACTGCGCGCTCGACGCGCCACACCTACAACGGCGCTTCCCCGCTGAAGTTTGTCGACACCTCGACTGGCACCGTCGTCGCTGAGGCCACCGTGCCACCCGACCTGCGCGAGCCACTGTTGCTGTTTACGCCGTCGCCCGCCGACAGTCCGCGCGGTCTGCGTTACCAAATCTCCGTGGTGGATGACAGCGCGGCCAAACTCGGTGCCAGCCACTTCGCGATCCTCAATCTCAGCGGCCTCAAGTTCACGGGCACGCTCGACCAGACCGAAGTCAACGTCGACGAGGGCTTGAATGCACCGGTGCCCGTCACCCGCCAAGCCAAGCTGACTCTTTTTACGGCGGCGCGCGGCGCGCGCGTCCAGTCCTATTCCGACGTGATCAAGCTGCCGAAGTCATCCCGTCTGCTTTTGATTTTTTTCCCGCCGGCTCGTCCGGGAGCGCTGGAAGTCCAGAGTCGAGCGCTGGTGGACGAACCGCACAAGGCGCCGCCGCTCCCAGCCGGAACCGTGAATAAATAAAAACGCCGCATGATTTTTATCATGCGGCGAAATTGGTGCCAGAGGACGGGATTGAACCGTCGACCAAAGGCTTATGAGTCCTCTGCTCTACCACTGAGCTACTCTGGCATTTCACTTGTATAGCGTTACTTGCAAACACTTGTGAAAAAATTCATTAAGTCGTTTCCTACAGCAAGGGCTCTAAAATCAGCACCCAAAGGAAGACGCAACATAAGGGAAAGAACCTCTCGCGCACTGACGACTCCGCGAAAAACTGGACGCAAGTTACTACGGGCGGTTCATTTTGCACGGCAAGCAAAAATGTTTCCGCGCGACACAGCGGGGGTGAATAATCTGCGCCTCGAAGATTTCCCCGATTCCTATCTCATTTATTTTTCGGGTGGGGCACGACCCTCGAAATGAATGCCCCCCCCGGAAGTAACGGCGAAAGCGAACTCGTTCCGCCGTTTAGCTTCCGCAGCAGGTCGAGGGGCTGGGAGGCTTCAGGAAAACAGATCCGTCGGCGTCCGGCTCATGAAGTCTTCCATGTAGGCCGTGGTCGCCTTGCCCTCGATGAACGTGGGATCGGCCATGATCGCACGATGGAGAGGAATCGTCGTCTTGATGCCGCGGATGAGATATTCGCTCAGCGCGCGATACATCCGCTCGAGGGCCACTTTGCGGGTCGGCCCAAAACTGATCAGCTTGCCAATCATGGAATCGTAATAGGGCGGAATCGTGTAGCCGCTGTAGGCATGTGAATCGACCCGCACCCCGTGACCGCCGGGCGCATAGTACAAACCAATCGTACCGGGAGAGGGGGCAAAGTTACGGGCCGGGTCCTCGGCGTTGATGCGACACTCGATCGCGTGCTTCTCAATCTTAATGTCGCTTTGGTCGAAATCGAGCTTCTCACCATTGGCGATGCGAATTTGCTGCTTAATGAGGTCGATACCCGTGACTTCCTCGGTCACAGGATGTTCGACCTGAATCCGAGTGTTCATCTCAATAAAGTAATAGTTTCCCTTCGCATCGACGAGGAACTCGATGGTGCCAGCATTCTCGTATTCAGCAGCTTCCGCCGCTTTGAGGGCATGCTTACCCATCTTCTTGCGCAGATCAGCGGTCAGGAACGGGGAGGGAGACTCCTCAATCAGTTTTTGGTGCCGACGCTGCACAGAACAGTCACGTTCCCCAAGGTGAACAATCTTACCGTGGCTATCGCCAAGGATCTGGAACTCGATATGGCGCGGTTTTTCGATGTAGCGCTCAATGTAGACACTGCCGTTACCAAAGGCCTTCTCGGCTTCGCCCCGGGCGACGTGGTATTCCTTGGCGAAGGATATGTCGTTGTGAGCGATCCGCATGCCGCGCCCGCCACCACCCGCGACCGCTTTGATAATCACAGGATAGCCAACCTTACGGGCAACCTTCACGGCTTCGGCCTCATTCTCGACCGGACCGTCGGAGCCAGGGACAATGGGCACACCCGCCTTTCGAACCGTGTCTTTCGCGACGGCCTTATCACCCATCATTTTGATGGATTTTGATTTCGGCCCAATGAACTTGATATTGCAGGACTCGCATTGCTCGGCGAACTTGGCGTTTTCCGACAGAAAACCGTAGCCCGGGTGGATGGCGTCCACGTCGCCGATTTCCGCAGCACTGATAATGCGGTCAGCCCGCAAGTAGCTGTCCGCGCTCTTCGGCCCGCCGATGCAGATGGCCTCGTCAGCGAGTTGGACGTGCAGCGACTGTACGTCCGCTTCGGAGTAAACAGCCAGCGTCTTGATGCCCAATTCGCGACAGGCGCGGACAATGCGAAGGGCGATTTCACCGCGGTTGGCGATGAGGATTTTTTGAATCATATCAGTAAACGAAAAGAGGCCCGCGAAAACCGCCGAGCGCTAGGCGCAAACGGTATCGGCCTCGCGTTGGGTTGGTTTTTTGGAGGGGATTAACCCTGTCTGATCTTAAAGAGCCGCTGACCGTATTCGACGGGCTGACCGTTCTCTACCAACACCTCAAGGATGGTGCCTTTGGCTTCGGCCTGAATCTCATTCATAATTTTCATGGCCTCGATAATACAGACGAGCGAACTTTCCACGACTTTGGTGCCCGTGTCCGAAAAAGGCTTACTCTCAGGCGAAGCTGCCCGGTAGAAGGTGCCCACCATCGGTGACTTGATGAAGGCTATGCCCGCATCCTCCTGCGAGGGATTAGAACCACCCGACGTCGGGATTGGATTCTGGGCGGCCGACGGCGATGGCATCGGCGGGTTGATATCCGACTCCAAGAACGGGGAACTCGAACCACGGCCGGTTGAAACGATCGGAAGGCCATTGGTGCCACGCCGAATCTTGAGCTTGAATCCCTCTTCCTCGACCGCGAACTCGGTCAATTCCGAGCGCTTCATAAGGTCGATGATTTGTTTGATTTGTTTTAGGTCCAAAAGAAGCCTTGGTTGAGTTTACGGGCAGCTGCAGCCGTTAGTTGGTGTCGAAGGCAGGTCGTTCAAAAGAAAAAGCTCGATCCACGCAATCTCTGATTTTTTTCACAGAATAGTAAATTTTCGTATTTCGAATAAACCCCGAAATAATGTCAAAAAATGCCATTTTTCACATTAAAATAGCCCATTTTTCGCCTTAATTGTCGATTTTCATGAACCGCTAAAACCCAATCTGTTGAAATAAAATTGCTACATTCGCGTAAAAATCCTGCGGAGCGATGCACGAAAAGCTGACGTGTTGAGTTCCCTCCCAAAGCAATGGTATCGACTCCTCGATCAGGGCGAACCCGTCTTTTTTCAACCCGATCTCCTGCCGCGTTGGATTCGTTCTCAGGTTCGTTCTCGGGTTGCCGGTGGATAAAACCAAACACAAGGGCTCGGCCGGGTTGAACGGAGACGCCACCAGATGGTCATAAAAAAGCCCCGGACCACTCGGTCCGGGGCTGAGATTACCCAAGCTTAGCTTGCCGTGGCTTCGACCACCTTGGGCTCCTCCGGGAGCTCGGCGCCGAACGGCAACGAAATCTTAAGCTGCTTGTAGATCGGCAGGCCTGTGCCGGCCGGAATCAAGTGACCCATAATGACGTTTTCCTTAAAGCCGCGCAGGAGGTCGACCTTGCCCAGAGTCGAAGCGTCGGTGAGGACGCGAGTCGTCTCTTGGAAGGAAGCGGCCGAGATGAAGCTCTCGGTCTCGAGCGACGCCTTGGTGATACCAAGGAGGATCGGCTCGGCCTCGGCGGGTTTGCCGCCCGCTTCTTCGATGCGACGATTTTCCGCGAGAAAATTGGCACGATCGACCTGCTCACCCCAGAAGTTCTCGGTATCGCCCGGATCGGTGATCCGAACTTTGCGGAGCATCTGGCGGATGATAATCTCGATGTGCTTGTCGTTAATCGTCACGCCTTGGAGACGATAGACTTCTTGCACCTGAGAAATCAGGAAGTCGTAGAGCGCGGATGGCCCCAGAATCTCGAGGATCTCGTGCGGATCGGCGGCACCTTCAGTAAGGTGCTGGCCTTTGTGCACGACGTCACCGGGTTGCACAATGATGTGCCGGCCGGTGGCGATGAGATGCTCTTCTTCCTGCTGGGTCTCCTCGTTCTTGACGACGAGCTTGCGCTTGCCACGGACGGTGCCCTCGAAACCGACGATACCGTCGATCCGGGACATTTCGGCGGCTTCCTTCGGACGACGGGCTTCAAACAGCTCGGCGACGCGCGGAAGACCACCGGTGATATCCTTGGTCTTGGACGCTTGACGCGGGGTCTTCGCGAGCAAGGCACCAGGCGCGATCGTGTCGCCTTCCTGCACGGCGATCTGGGCGCCGACGGGAATCGAGTAGGCCGCGAGCGGCTTGTTCTTCGCGTCGCGGATTTCGACCTGCGGATTGAGATCCTCTTTATGCTCGATGACGACCGTGGCGATGCGGCCCGACGCTTCGTCGAGTTCGCGCTTCACAGTGACTCCGGGGATCATGTCCTTGAAGTGCAGCGTGCCACCCTTCTCGGAGAGAACCGGAATGTTATACGGATCCCATTGCGCGAGGACGGCGCCCTTTTCGATCTTCGCGCCGTCGCCGACGTGAAGGAAGGAACCGACCACGATGTTGTAGTTTTCGACTTCCTTGTCCTCGGAATCGAGGATTTGGATCGTACCGGTCTTATTGAGCACAATAGCCGCGCCATCGGCCGTTTCGACCAAGCGCAGCCCCTTGTATTTCACCGTACCGCTGGCCTTGACGCGAATTTCAGGAGTCTTGAAACCGCCGGAAGCGACGCCACCGATGTGGAACGTGCGCATCGTGAGCTGCGTGCCGGGTTCGCCGATCGACTGGGCCGCGATGATTCCGACGGAGTCACCGATCTTCGCGACTTTGTTAGTCGCGGGATTGATGCCGTAAGACTTTGCGTCGATGCCACCCTTGGTCGCGGATGTGAGGGGCGACATGACCTTGATGCGGTCGATGCCGAGCTCGTCGATCTTAGACGCCATATCCTCAGTGATGATTTCACCGGAGCCGACGAGCAGCTCGGAAGGATTAATCGGGTTATAAACGTCGTCGCTCGAGAAGCGGCCGATGATGCGCTCTTTGAGGCCGACGATTTCATCGTCACCTTCGAAGATTGCCTTCTTCCACACGCCGTCGCGGGCACCGCAGTCGTCTTCGGCGATGATGACGTCCATCGCCACGTCGCAGAGCTTGCGGGTGAGATAGCCGGCGTCAGCGGTCTTGAGCGCGGTGTCAGCGAGACCCTTGCGGGCGCCGTGGGTCGAGATGAAGTATTCGAGCACCGTGAGGCCCTCGCGGAACGAGGACAAAATGGGACGCTCAATAATTTCTCCGGAGGGCTTGGCCATGAGTCCGCGGGTGCCGCACAGCTGACGGATCTGCTGCTTGTTGCCGCGGGCGCCGGACTCCATCATGATGTAAACAGGGTTTACCTCGGGCTTGCCATCGTTGTTCTCAAGTTTGGCGAACACGGCCTTGGCGATCTTGTCGGTCGCACCGGTCCAAACGTCGACCACCTTGTTGTAGCGCTCACCGTCGGTGATGATACCCTTGTTGAATTGGGCCTCGACCTCAGTGATTTTCTTCCGGGAGTCGGCGACGATGTCCTTCTTGGAATCGGGGATGATCATGTCGTCGATACCGATCGAGATACCGGCGTGCATCGCAGTGTGGAAACCCAGCTCCTTGAGCTTGTCGAGGGTCTCAACCGTGATGTGGTTACCGGAAATCTTGTAGGTATTGAGGATCAGGTCACCGAGCTTGCTCTTGGGAACGGGGAAGTTCACGAAACCGAGACCGGTAGGCCAGATCTGGTTGAAGATCACGCGACCGACGGTGGTGCGGATGGTCTTCCGCTTCGTGTCGCCGTAGACAGTCTCGCGCGTGTAGTCGGGATTCGGAACCTCGACCCAGTCGTGCATCTTCAGAGCGCCGTCAGCTTTGGCGTACAGCACCTCCTGCAGACCGCTAAGGAGCGGAACGCGGACGCCCTTGGCCGGCTTCGTGCGGGGTTCGATGGTGAGATAATAGGCACCGAGGACGATGTCTTGGGAAGGCGTCAGAATCGGCTTGCCGGAGGACGGCGAGAAGATGTTCGACGTCGCCATCATGAGGAGTTTGCACTCCATGATCGCTTCGAGGGACAACGGGACGTGCACGGCCATCTGGTCACCGTCGAAGTCCGCGTTGTAGGCGGTGCAGACGAGCGGGTGAATGCGGATGGCTTCGCCCTCGATGAGGATCGGCTCGAAAGCTTGGATCGACAAACGGTGGAGCGTCGGCGCGCGATTGAGGAGGATCGGGTGACCCTTGGTGACTTCCTCGAGGATGTCCCAAACTTCCGGAGACTTCTTCTCGATCATCTTGCGGGCACCGCGGACGGTGTGCACGAAGCCGAGTTCTTTGAGGCGGCGGATGATGAACGGCTCGAACAAGACGAGCGCCATTTTCTTCGGGAGACCGCACTGATTGAGCTTGAGCTCAGGACCGATGACGATGACCGAACGGCCAGAGTAATCGACGCGCTTGCCGAGCAAGTTTTGACGGAAACGACCCTGCTTGCCCTTGAGCATGTCCGAGAGGGACTTCAAGGGGCGGTTGCCTGCGCCAGTGACAGGACGGCCGTGACGACCGTTATCGAAGAGCGCGTCGACGGCTTCCTGCAACATGCGCTTTTCGTTGTGAATGATGACGTCGGGCGTCTTCAGCTGCATCAGGTTCCGCAAACGATTATTGCGGTTGATGACGCGGCGATAAAGATCGTTGAGATCGGAGGTCGCGAACCGGCCGCCCTCGAGGGGAACGAGCGGGCGCAAGTCCGGCGGGATCACGGGCAGCACTTCGAGCACCATCCACTCCGGACGGCTCTTCGAATGAATGAAGCCTTGGATGACCTTGAGCCGCTTGGAGAGCTTCTTCTTGATCTGCTTGGACTTCGTCGCGCGCATCTGCTCCTGCAGTTCGGCAACGGTGGCCTCCATGTCGGTCTTCGCGAGCGCATCGCGGACCGCTTCAGCACCCATCTTGGCGACGAACGAGTCATCACCGTATTCGGCGAGGGCCTGACGATATTCGGTATCGGTCAGGAGTTGCTTCATCTCGAGCGGGGTCTTGCCCGGATCGATGACCATGAAGTTCTCGTAGTAGATGACGCGCTCGAGCGAACGAGCGGTCATATCCAGCAAGAGACCGAGCCGGCTCGGCATGCTCTTCAGGAACCAGATGTGGGAAACCGGGACTGCGAGCTCGATGTGCCCCATGCGCTCGCGGCGGACGCGGGCGATCGTGACCTCGACGCCGCAGCGGTCGCAGACGACGTCCTTGTATTTGATGCGCTTGTACTTTCCGCACGCGCACTCGTAGTCACGCACGGGCCCAAAGATCTTTTGGCAGAAAAGACCGCCTGGCTCGGGCTTGAAGGTACGGTAGTTGATCGTCTCGGGATTCTTGACCTCACCCTTGGACCATTTGCGAATGGTCTCGGGGGAAGCGACGGTGATGGAGACGCAGTCGAATGCGTTCTCCTCGATACCGAGTGCGGAACGAACGTCGTCGCGGGAAGAGGCGGCTGTATCAGCGGGTTGAATCATGGTGATGTCTCCCTAAGCAAAATGTCGTGAGAAGGTGAAAAACGCTGCGCCGGTTTAGGAACCGTAGCTGATGGCGTCGCGTTTCTGGAGTTTAATATCCAGCCCGAGGGACTGGATTTCCTTGATGAGGACGTTGAACGACTCCGGGGTGCCGGCGACGAGCGTGTTGTCTCCCTTGACGAGGGACTCGTAGATCTTGGTGCGGCCCTGCACATCGTCGGATTTGACGGTGAGCAATTCCTGCAACGTGTGCGCGGCGCCGTAGGCCTCGAGGGCCCACACTTCCATTTCGCCGAAGCGCTGGCCACCGTATTGGGCTTTGCCACCCAACGGTTGCTGCGTGACGAGCGAGTAAGGACCGACCGCGCGGGCGTGGATCTTGTGGGACACAAGATGGTTCAGCTTCATCATGTAGATGTAGCCGACCACGACCTCCTGATCAATTTTCTCACCGGTGCGTCCATCGAAGAGCGTGCTCTTGCCCGAGGTGGGCAGCTTCGCTTCTTTGAGGTATTCGCGGATTTTCTTTTCGGGAATTCCGTCGAACACGGGCGTCGCAATCTTGAGGCCGAGCTTCTTACAAGCCCAACCCAAGTGCGTCTCGAGCACCTGTCCGATGTTCATGCGGGAAGGCACGCCCAACGGGTTAAGGCAGATTTCGATCGGGGTGCCATCGGGGAGGAAGGGCATATCTTCCTCGGGTACAATCTTGGCGACCACACCCTTGTTACCGTGACGACCGGCCATTTTGTCACCGACCTCGAGTTTTTGCTTCGTGGCAATGTAGACCTTGACCTGTTTGATCGCACCATCGGCCGAGCCTTCGCCCGCCTCGATGGAACCGATCTTGCGCTCACGATCAGTCTCCAGCTCATCGAACTTGGTCTGATAGCCACCGATGATCTCCATGATCTTGATGCGAACCGGGGAAGGATCGATCTGGACGTGCTTGGAGACGGCAGCGAGCTTGCGCAGGAGGGTCTTAGTGATCTTGCGGTTGGCCGGGATGATGATTTCCGCCGTCGCGCCGTTGATGACGTCGAGGGGGATTTTCTCACCCAAGAGGATATTCGAAAGGGCCTCGGTGAGGCCTTCGCGAAGTTTGTCCATCTGAGTCTTGTACTCTTCCTGGATCTGCTTCACCTGGCGACGACGATCAGAGGGAGAAAGCTTCTCCTCCTGATTGTCGATGCGCGAGGAGACCTTCACGTCCATGATAATGCCGGTCACGCCGGACGGAACGATCAGCGACGTGTCCTTTACGTCGGCGGCCTTCTCGCCGAAGATGGCGCGGAGGAGCTTTTCCTCGGGCGCAAGCTCGGTCTCGGACTTGGGCGTGATCTTCCCGACGAGAATGTCGCCGGGCTTCACTTCCGCCCCGATGCGAATGACGCCGTTGTGATCGAGGTTCTTGAGTGCCTCCTCGCCGACATTCGGGATGTCGCGGGTGATTTCCTCAGGCCCGAGCTTGGTGTCGCGCGCGGTGACCTCAAATTCTTGGATATGGATCGAGGTAAAGATGTCTTCGCGGAGGCACTTCTCGGAAATGAGAATAGCATCTTCGAAGTTGTAGCCGTTCCAAGGCATGAACGCGACGAGCACGTTGCGCCCGAGGGCCATCTCGCCCTTGTCGGTCGAGGGACCGTCAGCGATGATTTGTCCGGCTTTAATCTTCTGGCCCAACTTGACGATGGGTTTTTGGTTGAAGCACGTGCCCGCATTCGAGCGCATGAATTTCCTCAATTCGTAGACTTGGACGCCATTCTTGGCGTCGGTCTTGATCGTGCGCGGCAGATCACCGTCACGCGTCACGACGATTTGCTTGGCATCGACGGACGCGACGACACCGGCCTCATCCGCGACCACCACGATTTTGGAGTCACGAGCGACCCGCTCTTCAATACCGGTACCCACGAAGGGCGCCTCAGCTTGGAGGAGGGGCACGCCTTGGCGTTGCATGTTGGCTCCCATCAACGCGCGATTCGCATCGTCGTGCTCGAGGAAGGGAATCATGCCTGCAGCGATCGAAATCACCTGCTTGGGCGAGACGTCCATGTAGTTGACGTCAGCGGCGGGTACCTCGAGGAACTCGCCGTCTTTACGGACGGTGACCTTGCCCACAAAGTGCCCCTTGTCGTCGAGCTCGGAGTTAGCCTGCGCGATGACCTTGGCCTCCTCTTGGTCGGCGGTGAGGTAGTCAATCTTGTCGGTTACGCGGCCGTCCTTCGCGAGACGGTAAGGCGTCTCGATGAAGCCAAACTCGTTAACGCGGGCGTAGGTCGAGAGGGAATTGATGAGACCGATATTGGGACCCTCGGGCGTCTCGATCGGGCAAATACGGCCATAGTGCGACGGATGAACGTCGCGGACCTCGAAACCGGCACGCTCGCGATTGAGACCGCCTGGCCCAAGTGCGGAAAGTCGACGCTTGTGCGTGACCTCGGCGAGCGGGTTGATCTGATCCATGAACTGGGAGAGCTGGGAACGCGCGAAGAAATCGCGGATGACGGTCGTCAGCGCTTTCGGGTTGATCAACTTCTGCGGGGTGATCGAGTCAACGCTCTGGTCATACATCGTCATGCGCTCACGCACAAGACGCTCGGTGCGGCTGAGTCCGACTCGGCATTGATTAGCGAGCAACTCGCCGACGGTGCGGACGCGACGGGAACCGAGGTGATCGATGTCATCGACGACGCCCACGCCACGCTTCAAGCGAACGAGATATTTCGTCGCGGCGACGATGTCGCCGGACTCCAAGATGCGCTGCTCAAGTTCGATCTTCAGACCGAGCTTTTGGTTGACCTTGTAGCGACCAACGCGGCCGAGATCGTAACGCTTCGGATCAAAGAAGAGACGCTTGAGCAAGGCTTTCGCGTTCGCGGTAGTCGGCGGCTCGCCGGGACGAAGGCGTTTGTAAATTTCCTTGAGGGCTTCTTCTTCGTTGCGGGTCGGATCTTTTTTCAGCGCACGGATGAGGGCACCTTCGTCCACGGAGGTATCAATGACGCGCAGCGTCGTGATGTCGTGTTTCTCGAACGTACGCACGATCGCCTTCGTGAGGGGCTCGAACGCGCGAGCGAGCACGACGCCCTTCTGGGCATCGATGGCGTCTTCGACCAAGACGAGCGTGGAAACGTTTTCGAGATCGAGGGCCTTGGAGACCTTCAGATCCTTGATGTCGTAGAAAAGATTCAACAGATCGATGTCCGAGCTATAACCGATAGCGCGAAGGAGCGTCGTGATGAGGAACTTGCGGCGGCGGCGGCGGCGATCGAGATAAACGTAAAGTAAATCGTTATTGTCGAACTGCACTTCGAGCCACGTGCCGCGGTCGGGAATGATGCGGAAAGAATGGAGCGGTTTACCGTTAGGATGCGGCGTGACTTCGAACGCGATACCCGGAGAACGGTGGAGCTGCGAAACCACCACGCGCTCGGCACCGTTAATGATGAAGGAACCACGCTCGGTCACCATGGGGATTTCGCCCATGTAAATATCCTCGTCCTTGATGAAGTCTTCTTCGCGGAGGCGGAGCTTCACATAGAGCGGCACGGAATAAGTAATCCCCTCGCGGAGGCACTCCAGCTCGTTGCTCTTGGCGTCCCCAAGATTATATGAAACGTACTCGAGCGTCAGGCGCTCGTCGTAGCTGAGAATCGGAAACACCTCACGGAAAACGGCCTCAAGGCCCTGCGGCTTGCGCTGCTTTTCGGGAATGCCCTTTTGCAGAAAGTCCAGGTAGGACGTAATCTGAATCTCGATGAGGTTCGGCGGCTGGATGACTTCGCGGAGCTTGCCGAAGTTAATGCGTTCAGAGTGGGTGCGGTCGGCCATGGGAGTTCCCGGTGAGAGTTAGAAGGCTGAAAGGGACGGAGCGGCTCGCTGAGGGCGAGACGCTGGAGACAAACGGATGAACGGAAAGGGAAACAACAAAGGACAGGCCATGCGGGCGCACGGCCTGTCCCGTAATAAACGGAAGATGTGCGAGTGAAATCGCCAAGCTTCGCGGTAGACTTACTTGAGCTCGACTTGGGCGCCGGCGGCCTCGAGCTTCTTCTTGATTTCCTCGGCCTCGGCCTTGGGAGCGTTCTCCTTGACGGGCTTCGGGGCTGCTTCGACGAGATCCTTGGCTTCCTTGAGGCCCAGGCCAGTGATGGCACGGACTTCCTTGATGACGCCGATCTTGTTCGCGCCTGCGGCTTTCAGGATAACGGAGAACTCGGTCTGAACCTCAGCCGCAGGAGCGGCAGCGGCAGCGCCACCGGCAGCAGCCGGAGCGGCGGCAGCGGCGGCGGATACGCCCCACTTGCCTTCGAGATCTTTGACGAGGCTTGCGAGATCGAGAATGGTCTGCGCGGACAGCCAATCGATAACTTGGTCTTTGGTGATGTTGCTCATGTTGACTTTTCCTTGGGCCGACTAGCGGTTTCGAAGAGTGAAACGCGTTTAAGAGACGTATCCCCTAGCCTGCCACAATGGATATTGAGATCCCGGCTCACGCCGGGAAAAGGGACGGGATTGATTGATGTGGGCTTAGGCGGCGGGAGCAGCGGGCTGCTCCTTCTTGACCTTGGCGTCGAGGAGGCGGACGAAGGACGCCGCGTTCTGCGTGAACAGACCAAGCAGTTGGGAACGCAGTGCCTCGAACGAGGGTAGTTCGGCGATCTTGGCGAGGTCGGCAGCGCTAACGAGCTTCTTGTCGATCACGCCGATCTTCACTTCCAGCTTCTGCTTTTCCCCGAAATACTTCTTCAGGATTTTCGCAACTCCAGCGGAGTTATTCCCGCCAACGATGACAGCAGTTGGTCCCGTCAACGCGCTCTCGAAATCGGGCAGACCCATGGTCTTGGCCGCAACACGGAGGGAGCTGTTTTTAACGACGTGGAACTCGGCCTTTTCGGCCTCGAGTCGCTTGCGCAAATCGGCGGCGTCGGCGACGGTCACCTTCGAGAAATTGGTGAGGATAACGTAGTCGGACTTCTTGAGATGGGTCTCGACCTCTTTGATCAGGTAATTTTTTTCGGCTCTCATGGTCGTGAATCCTTTTAGTATTTGCTGAACTCAGTGGACGAGATGCGAATGCCGGGGCTCATGCTGGATGAGAGGGCGATCGTCTTGATAAATTGCCCACCCTTGAAAGAGGCTGGCTTGGCTTTACCCACGGCTTCCAAAACGACCTGCGCGTTTTCAAGGATCTGCGCGGTCGTAAACGAGCGCTTGCCAACGCCGATGCCGATGTTAGCGGATTTGTCCATTTTGAACTCCACGCGGCCGGCCTTGACGGCCTTGATACCGGCTGGAATGTCGTCTGTCACCGTACCCGACTTCGGATTAGGCATGAGGCCCTTGGGGCCGAGGACGCGAGCGAGCGTGCGGACTTGCTTCATCGCTTCGGTCGTCGCGATCGCGACGTCGAAATCGAGCCAACCCTCATTGATTTTCTGCATCATGTCGGCGAGACCGGCATGATCGGCGCCGGCAGCGAGCGCCTTCGCGGTGTCGTCGGTGAAGACCAACACGCGGACCTTTTTACCAGAACCATTCGGGAGCGGCGTAGTACCGCGCACGTTCTGGTCGCCTGACGTCCCATCGACGCCGAGACGGAAGGAAAACTCGACGGTCTCGTCGAATTTGGCCTTTGGGAATTTGGCAAGGATCTCGATCGCTTCTTTAAGCGGATAATCCTTAGTGAGATCAGCGACTTTGACGGCGCTGTTGTAGCGTTTGCTATGGGCTTTGGGCATGTTGACTCCTTGCGGTGCTAACGTCCGTGAGGACTCCCGCGGCGAGTGTTATTTTAGTGCAGACGAAAATTAACCGACGACTTCGATGCCCATATTACGGGCGGTTCCGGCGATGATCTTAATACCAGCGGCCTCATCTTTGGCATTCATGTCGGCCTTCTTGAGCTTCCAGATTTCGGCAAGCTGCTTGGTCGTGACCTTGCCGACCTTGTCTTGGTTGGGCTTGGCCGAACCGCTGGCAATATTCGCGGCCTTCTTCAGGAGGACGCTCGCCGGGGGCGACTTGAGAATGAACGTGAAGCTCTTGTCGGTGAAGACCGTGATGACTACGGGCAGGATCATCCCGTTTTGGTCCTTCGTACGGGCGTTAAAGTCCTTGCAGAACGCCATGATGTTGACGCCTTGCGCGCCTAGGGCGGGACCCACCGGGGGCGCGGGATTCGCGGCGCCGGCGGGCAATTGGAGGCGGATGTAACCTTGGATCTTCTTGGCCATGTGTGTGAGGGTGACGGATGTTTAGTTTGAGAGGGTGCGGAGGGCGGCAGACACGCAGATACGTGGCGTCACTCGGTGAGGCGTTGCACCTGCCAATATTCGAGCTCAACCGGAGTAAATCGGCCGAAAATAGACACGGAGACCTTCAGCTTACCACGGTCAGGATCGATCTCGTCGATCCGTCCGGTGAGTGAAGCAAAGGCACCATCGGTAATTTTGACTTCTTCACCAACGAGATATTGGACCTTCGGGACTTCCTTACCGTTGGCCGCCTCGATGCGAGAACGAATTTCATCGATTTCGGACTGACGAAGAGCGGCCGGACGATCACCGCCCACGAAACCGATCACTCCAGCGACTTCCTTTACAAAATACCACGGTTTATTGATCACCTTCTGGTCCTCGCCATAGAGGCACATTTGGATGAAGACGTAGCCAGGGTAAAGTTTGCGAACTTTGGTGGATTTTTTACCGTTCTTGACCTCCGAAACGACTTCAGTCGGAAGGAGAACTTCGAAAATAGCATCTTCGAGTTCTTCGGCCTTTTTAAATTTCTCGATGTAATGCTTCACCTTGTTTTCCTGGCCGGAAAGCGTATGCAAGGCGAACCACTGAGCGCTGGCGGGCGCGGTCGTTTGAGTGGACATGGAAGAGCAGGACCGAGGTTAGCTGACCCAATCCGTAAAAAGAATCACGACTTGAGTGAGCGAAAAATCGCTGATGGCGGTGAACACGCCGAGGATAACCGCGGCGAAAACGACCACGATGGTGGAGTCACGCAATTCTATGCGGGACGGCCAGGTAGCTTTTTGAAGCTCGCCGACCATTTCTCCGAGGAAGATGCGGGTGCTGCGGAACGGATTTTTCATGAACGAAATTTGGCAGGCGCGGAGGGAATCGAACCCCCAACCAACGGTTTTGGAGACCGCTACTCTACCAATTGAGCTACACGCCTGTAATGGGCTTTCTTAGACGACGCAGCCGAGGCCCCAGTTTGAGGCCTCGGCGGTGTCGAGTTTAGAGGGTTGAACGACAGCTTACTCGATGATCTCGGAGACGCGACCGGCACCAATGGTGCGGCCACCTTCACGGATAGCGAATTTCTGGGTTTTCTCCATGGCGATCGGCACAATGAGGTCGATCTCCACAGCGATGTTGTCACCGGGCATGATCATCTCGACGCCCTTGGGCAGATTGACGATACCGGTCACATCGGTGGTGCGGAAGTAGAACTGAGGGCGGTAGCCGTTGAAGAACGGCGTGTGGCGACCACCTTCGTCCTTGGAGAGAACATAGATCTCGGCCTTGGCCTTCTTGTGCGGCAAAATGCTCTTCGGCGCGGCAAGCACTTGGCCACGTTGGATGCCGTCCTTGTCGATACCGCGGAGCAAAATACCGACGTTGTCACCGGCTTGGCCGCTATCGAGCAGCTTGCGGAACATTTCGATACCCGTAACCACGGAGACCACGGTGTCCTTCAAGCCGACGATCTCGACGGCCTCGTTGACCTTGACGATACCACGCTCGATACGGCCGGTCGCGACGGTTCCGCGGCCAGTGATAGAGAAGACGTCTTCGACCGACATCAGGAAGGGCTTGTCCATCTCGCGAACCGGTTCAGCAATCTCGTTATCGATGGCGTCCATCAGTTCGCCGATAGCCTTTTCGCCTTCAGGGGTGCCCTCAAGCGCTGCGGTGGCAGAACCACGGACGATCTTGGCATTCTTGCCGTCAAATTGATACTTCGTGAGAAGATCGCGGATCTCTTCCTCGACGAGTTCGAGCAAATCTGGGTCGTCGATCAGGTCGACCTTGTTCAGAAAAACTACGAGTTTTGGCACGCCGACTTGGCGGGCAAGCAATACGTGCTCCTTGGTCTGGGGCATTGGGCCGTCAGCCGCAGAAACGACCAAAATTGCGCCGTCCATTTGGGCAGCACCGGTGATCATGTTTTTGACGAAGTCGGCGTGGCCGGGGCAATCCACATGCGCGTAGTGGCGCTTGGCGGTCTCGTATTCGACGTGCGCTACGGCAATCGTCACCGTCTTTGTCGCATCACGGACGGTTCCGCCCTTTGCGATATCCGAATAGGCCTTGACCTCGGCCAAGCCCTTACGGGCTTGCACCGCCAAGATCGAGGCGGTCGTGGTCGTCTTGCCATGGTCAATGTGGCCAATGGTGCCGACGTTGACGTGTGGTTTGGTGCGTTCGAATGAGGCTTTAGCCATGTGCTTGTGAGACGTTGGAGACGTTAATACTTATGGTGTGGATGATGAAAGATGACTTCAGGTTTAGCGTCGAGAAGCCGGGGCGACGTTGGTAATTTGGCACTGGAGCCCAGAACGGGATTCGAACCCGTGACCTCGTCCTTACCAAGGACGTGCTCTGCCAACTGAGCTATCTGGGCAGACTAAGGGAGTGCCAAAAAACGAAAAGAGCGGAGGAACTTGCAACCCTGATTTCTCACCGTCAACAGCAAATTCGAACATTTCTCCGAAATCTCTAGGGTCCGACGTAAATCCGATAAAAACCGGGCCCAATGCGCGAACCGAATCGCAGTGTCCGATTCAAATAATTTGAGAAAAAACTATCCACGTCTTCGACACCTGAACGGCTCGTTACAACGAGTGGTCCGATCAGTCCCGATGCATCCACCGCAGCCATAAATTCGACCGGCTGCCATGGGCCCGACACCGGCGGAAGCTCAAGAATGGCCTGCGCCAGAACCGAACGACCACTAGCGGCTGCCACGATCTCCACGAATCCGCCCCGGAGAGGCGGGATGGGCACGGGTTGATCCGTCCGACCTAAGCCACTCAGCGCCGACACCGATGTTTCCACCACCACGGCCTCAGCCGCTCCGCTCGGTATGGCGATTGGCGCGGGCAAGCCCAATTTGAGGTCATTTTCCGCGAAACTGTGCCGCGGTGTGTCGTAACCCTGAAACACCCCCCCAGCCTCGCGGCGTGCGATTTCACGCTGAGTCGCGTTCCACCGCGTCGGTAGGAACAGCGCCGTCGGGTCCAGCAAAATCGACTCGTCGGTCACCACCTGGTCTTTGTCATTGACCAACGTCACGGTGCGCCTCGCCGGGGACTTTTCCGCCGGAGGACGCACGGCCGGGGGTTCGCGAAACAACATCAACACTGCACCAGCGACGACCGCGGTCCCCGCCAACGCGATCGCCCAACGCTTCTGAGTCGCTCTTGGCGTGGCCATCAGATTATCGGCCGCCGACCGAAGGGGTCGTGGGATCTTGCGCCCCCATTTGCACATGCACAAAGCCCGCAGCGTAGGCCGCGCTGGCAATCTCCGTGAAATCCGCTGCGGGCACGCCAGCCCCGATGAGGACCAACAACGAAGCTTGCTTGGTTTTTTTCGCTTCGCGCTCCAACCACCCACGCAGTTGCTTCGTGTTGATCGCACCTTCCCCCGTAGCGAAGATGAGATCCGACCGCACCACGCTGATGCGATGGGTCGTGATTGCCGCTCCTGCCAAGGCGCCCGGCATGGTAGGCAACCGGAACGTGATCCCCAGTCCAGGCGCGAGCACAAATTGAGACCCAAACAACGAAAAAAACAACACGATCAATCCGCCGTTAAGGTAGAACAGCCCATCGAAGGTCCGCGGTTCAGGACGCAATCGAGACGCGAGTTCGAGCGGACGTGTGATCATTGGCCCACCCCCGGCGTGCCCGCTTCACCGGACTTCACCACGCGATACTCGGTGAGTAGGAATTTCATGATCTCGTTGCCTGACCACTCGACGTCACGCACGACGGCGCGAACTCGGCCGCTCAAAAAATGGTGGGCCAAATGCGCCGGAATCGCGAGCATCAGACTGCCCGCTGCCGCGAGCAGCGCCTGCCACATCCCCGCTGAAAGCGCCCCGGCGGTCGCATAGTTGCCACCTTGCTCGAACGCCAAAAACGTCGTGGCCATCCCGAGCACGGTGCCCAACAGACCCACCAACGGCGCAACCTGCGCAATCGCGGCAATCGAGCCTAACCGGCGCTCCAAGGCCGGCAGCTCAATCACCGCCGCCTCCTGCACGTGAAACCGCATGGCTTCAGCGCTGTCATCCGCGTGTAACAACGCCGCCTTCACGACCGCAGCGACCGGCCCCGGCGTCTCTTCGCATACCGTGAGGGCCTCGACGAGACGGCGCTTCGCGAGGATATTCTTGATGCCATCGATGAACGCCTTCGCCTTGATCTGCCCTCGGTGGAGATAAAGCGTTCGCTCGATGCCGAGCAGGAGCGCGAACCCGCCGAGCACCAGCAGCACCCACATCATCGGACCACCCTTGGCAAACAGACTTGGATCAAGAACAGACATCGTGAAGTGAAGTTAGAGGGGGTTCATCGCCCAGGGTAAATCCGAAATCCTGCGCACGCTCACGGCTTCGCTGCCGGCACCCCGAACCGCGCCAGCTTCGTCTTGGCCAGCGTCTCACCCCAGCCTAATTTTGATTTTAACAGCAACAGCCATGCTTCCTTGGCTTCCTCGAGCCGCTCTTGCTGCTCAAACACCTCGCCTAAACGATAGAGCGTCCGCGCCATCCAGTAACGCCCTTTTGCCTGAAGCTCAGTCGCGCGTTTTCCATCAACGAGAAATGTATCCACAACGTCCTGCCACCAGACTTCCAGTGCCTTGGCGCGGTTCTCCCGGCGAACCCAAAGTTCTCCGAGGTTGTAACCCGCCTCCACCCGCACATCCACGGGCGCGTCCACGCGATCGCGCAAGTGCTCGAACAACGTCCGCGCGCTATTAAAATGCGACGCATCACCCGACGACTGGGCATTGTGGCAGGCCGCCAACGCCAATTGCGCCAAAATTAAATTTTCCTGCGACGCGGGCTTGTTCAGCAAGTCCTCGTAGGCACGCTGCGCCGCCGGCAGATCGTTTAGGTTGCGCAACAAATCTCCCTGCTTCAGCCGCGCCGAGAAGACCAAATCGCTCTGCGGATATTTTTTCACGAGATCTTCGATGAGTCGATTCGCCTCCTTGTAATTGGCATCCTGCCCGCGGCGCTCCGCTTGCAACGCCGCTTGGTAAAGCGCGTAGGGCGCGAGTTCATTCTGAGGAAAATCATCCGCCAGCCGTGTCAGTAGCTTTTGGGCGTCGACGGTTTTTTCCTGCGCGGCCAAATGCCCAGCCTCGATCAAGTAGGACTGCACGGCCGCGTCGGACTTTTCAAACCGGGGATCTTCCCGCAGCTTCTTAAGCGTCTCTAGCGCCGCCGCCTCGCGGCCGAGGGCGAAGTTTGCCTCGGCCTTGGCCAAGGTGCCCGTACTGGCAATTTCGTTGCGAAGTTTTTCGTCCAGCCCGGTGAGCAGTCCAGTCAGGTCGTCCGCCAGCTTCAGCGTACGCTCGGGTTCGCCGGCGTCCAACGCCAGCCGGGCCTGCAACCACGCCATCCGCGCGCGCAACTCCGCCGGCAATCCCGCCCCGGTCACCGCCGCGCCGTCATCACGTTTTTCATCGAGCAATGCGTTCACTCGCGCATACGCCCGCTTGACGCCCGCCGCTCCCTGCACTTGCAACGCGCGAGCGAGATTCCATTCCGCGCGCCAGCGGTTCTCCACGTCAAATGCCGGATCACGTCCCAATTCGTCGAGCAGCGGCTGCGCCGCATCCATGGAGCCCGCCTTGATCTCCGATAATACCCGCTGAAACATCAAATCTCCGGCGCGCACGCCTTCCGGCCGCTCGCGCAACGCTGCAGCATAGGCATCCGCCGCGTTGCGAAAATCACCGGCGTCACCCGCACTCCCCGCGCGAAACCAAGCCTCCGCCTCGAGCAATACCAACTCAGCGCGCGCCTGCGCCGCCCCCACCGCGCCGCCCGACGGCGTCCCTGGCGCAAGTTCCAACCCCGCCTTCCGCGCGTTATCCGCTGCCGCACGGTAGCGCCGCTGTTCCCACGCCGACGCCGTCAACACCCCCAACGCGTGCACCCGAAACGGCGAACCCGGATACTCGTCCAAGAGCCGGCGGCCATCACGCTCTGCCGGTGCATAGTCCTTCTCAGCGAGGGCCACTTGCGCCCGAAACAACAACAAACTCTCCAGCACCGGATGTTTCGTCGGCGCATCAATCAGCCGGTTGAGTTCCGCCCGAAACACTCCGCGCTCCACCTGATCCTGCGAGGACCGCGCGAGCAATTGCAGCGCCACCCGCTGCCGCTCCGGATCGCTTCCACTTCCGATCAACTGGTTTAGCGCCAACCGCCCCACCCCGCCCGGGCCCTTGTCCCCAATCAGCCCCAGCACCAGACGGAACCGATCCGCTTGCGCACGCTCTTGCGGCAGTAGCGTCAGCAACACCTGCTGCAAAAAGCTCGTTGCCTCCGCCGTCCGCCCCGCCTGATGGAGATAAACCGCGAGGGTCTCGGCAAATCCGTAACCGACCGCTCGCCCTTTGTTGTTTTCGTAATTCTGCCGCGCCACTCGCTGCGCCGCCTCACTCGGATTGCCGACCCCGAGGCGCACCTGCTCGGCAGCCAGTTTGAAACGCGCCCGCGCCATTTCATTCGCCGCCGCCTGTTCCGCCCGGATGTAATAATCATTGGCTTTTGTCATGTCTTGGACGGGCGCCAAATCGAATAAGGCCCCTTGCAAGAACGACGCCCACGCCCGGTCTGCCGGCAACAATTCCTCCACCTTCGTCGCCGCCAACTCCGCCCGCGCGACGTCCATTTTCCTCAACTGCATCGCCGCGAGCCCCGCGCGCAAATGCCATACCGCTCCGCGCAAGCCCCCTCCTCCCGACAACACTTTTTCCGCTTCCGCCGGCTGTCCGTCATCGAGCAACACCGTGGCCAAAGCCAGGTTCAGCGCGGAGCGATCGGCTCCCGGCAACTCGAGCAACTGCCGGTAAATCCCGGCCGCCACCGAGGGGAAACCCAGCTCTTGCGCGCGTTGCGCGGTGGCCAGCGTCACCGCGCTGGTCGCCGGCGAGACCGGAGTTCCCGCCGCCGAACCCGTCAGCGGTGCCCGTGCAGTGAGCGCGTCTTGCGCGCGCACCGCTACCAATAGCCCGAGGCAAGACGACACGAATAGAGGGAGAAATTTCCTGAGTCTCATGGATGGGCGCTGGTTCGCGGCTACGTTGGGTCGCACCGTGGAAACAATCAACCGCCTTGTAACGAGTTCCGTCTCGCCCCTAAACGTTCCCCGCGCACAGTCCCCCAGTTTCCATCAATCCAATCGCTCCCATGACCACTGCACTCATTGCCCTCGGCGTCCTGCTTGCCATCGTCCTCGTGCTCGGCCTCTGGGTCGCCGGCATCTACAACAAACTCGTCGAACTCCGTAACCGTTTCAAAAACGCGTTCGCCCAAATCGACGTCCAACTGAAGCGTCGCTACGATCTCATCCCCAATCTCGTCGAGGTCGCCAAGGGCTACATGAAGCACGAGAGCAGCACGCTCGAGGCCGTGATCAAAGCCCGCAATATCGCTCTCGCCGCGTCGCAGGGGGCCGCCGCCAATCCCGCGGACGCCAACGCCATGAAGGGCCTCATGTCCGCCGAGGCCGGGCTCGGCGGCGCTCTCAGCCGCCTCATGGTGGTCTCCGAACAGTATCCAGAACTCAAGGCCAACGCCAACATGCTCCAGCTCACCGAGGAGCTGACCTCGACCGAGAACAAAGTCTCCTTCGCCCGCCAAGCCTACAACGACAGCGTCCAGTTCTATAACACCGCTCGCGAAATTTTCCCGAACGTGATTTTTGCCGGCATGTTCGGCTTCACTGCCGCCGAGCTCTTCAAGATCGACGACCCCACCGAGCGCAACGCGCCGAAGGTGCAGTTTTAACCGAACAAAAATCCTCGACGTCGGGCGCCGTGAAGCTTCTCTGCCCTGCGTTTAAACGCATGCTCTATGACCGGACACGAGAACGCTGCGGTTATTGCGATAGCGTCATTCCCAACAGCCTTCAATTCAGTCCGGCTGAGAAATCCAAACTCGATGCCGACCGAAGAATCTGGGACGATGGACAAGCAAAGAAAAAACCGCTCCGCTCGTTGGACGGCAGGACGCCGCTAGCGGCTACTTCCCCCTGGCTTAAGGTCTTTTTTCCTGCGCTTCGCGCCCCGCATGTGCACCCCTTAACCTGATGGATTTCTTCGAAGCCCAAGCCCGCGCCAAAAAGAGTACGTCGCGCCTCGTCGCGCTCTTCGCAGTCGCCGTCCTCGGGACCGTGCTGGGCGGCTATGGCGCAGCCGTCTTCGCCCTTCGCCAGGCGCACGACGACAACCCGCGCCGCTCCAGCCGCAGCGCTCAACGCTCAACCCTAAACGCTCCACTCCCTAGCTGGTGGCAGCCCCAGCTCTTCCTCGGCGTCTCTTCCCTCACCCTCGCCGTCGTCGGCCTCGCCTCGCTCTATAAATGGAACGAGTTCTCCGCCGGCGGCTCCGCCGTGGCTGAAAGCGTCGGCGGTCGCCGCGTCGATTCCCACACCACCGACACCCTCGAACGCCGCCTCCTCAACGTCGTCGAAGAAATGGCCATCGCGTCTGGCGTCCCCGTGCCCGCCGTCTACATCATGGACGAGGAGCCCGCCATCAACGCATTCGCCGCCGGCCTCAACACCAGCGACGCCGTCGTCGCCGTCACTCGCGGCACCCTCGAAAAACTCTCCCGCGAAGAACTCCAGGGCGTCGTCGGCCACGAGTTCAGCCACATCCTCAATGGCGACATGCGCCTCAACATGCGCCTCACCGCGCTGGTGTTCGGTATTCTGTTCCTCGGTCTCGCCGGCCGCGGCATCCTGTGGACCCTCCGCTTCCAAAGCCTCGGCGGCTCCCGCGACCGCGAGGGCAAGAATTCCGGCGGCATGCTCATCGCGATCGGGTTCGTCGGCCTCGCCCTCCTCATCCTCGGCTACGTCGGCTACTTCTTCGGCCGCCTCATTCAGGCCGCCGTGTCACGACAACGCGAATACCTCGCCGACGCTTCCGCCGTTCAATTCACGCGCAACCCCGGTGGCCTCAGCGGCGCATTGAAAAAAATCGGCGGCTTCACTCTTGGTTCCTCCATCCAGTCCAACCAGAGCGGTGCCATCGGCCACTTCTTTTTCGCCCAAGGCTTCCGCTCCCACTTCGGCGGCCTCTGGGCCACCCACCCTCCCCTCGACGAACGCATCCGCGCCATCGACCCCCAATTCGACGGCCAGATGTCTGCCCCACCCGAAGTCGCCGACGTCAGCCGCGAGTCTTTCGTCACCGCCGGCATCGACAACGCGCAACCCTCGCGCACCGCCCACCTCGCCCACCCGCCCGCTACACCCGCCGCCGCCGCCATCGGCGCCGTCGGCACCCTCACATCCGACCAAATCTCCAACGCCCAACTCCTGCTCGACTCCACTCCGGCCCGCCTCCGCGCCGCCACCCAAACCCCCGCCGAAGCCCAAGTCCTCCTCTACGGACTCCTCCTCGATGAGGACCCCGCGACGCGCGCCCGCCAACGCAGCCTCGTGGCGAGCCGCTCCGGGGGCGACGCCCTGCGCACCCTCGACGAGCTCACCCCGTCCTTGGCCGCGCTCGGCCTCGCGCACAAACTCCCACTCCTGCAGCTCGCGCTCCCCGCCCTTCGCCGGCTCCCGCCCACCGCCCTAGACCCCTTCCTCGCTACCCTCGACGAACTCATCCACGTCGACGGCCGCGTGACCGCCTTTGAGTTCGCGTTGCAAAAACTTCTCATCCGCACGCTCGCCCTCGGCCGCACGCCCGGCGATGCCGTCGTGGAGATCTATTCCTTCAACGCCGTCGTCGACGAAATTTCCATCGTGCTTTCCGCGATGGCTCACACCTCCGACAACCATGCCGTTGCCGCCGCCGAGGCCTTCGCCAGCGGTGCCGCCCACATCACACTCATCGCCCACCAGCTCACGCTGCGTGATCCCATCGACTGCGACGTGGGCCCGCTCGACCCTGCCCTCGACACACTCGCCACCGCGAGCCTCGCCATCCGCCAACGTACGATTTTCGCCTGCGCTCACATCGCCGGGGCCGATGGCCAAATCCTCATCGCCGAAGCCGAACTCCTCCGCGCCATCGCCGCGTCCCTCGACGTGCCGATGCCCCCTCTTATCATCGCCCCGAGGTAATTCCGCGGCCTGCTTTAAACGTCCTCTAGCTGACCGCTTAAAGCCGAGCGCGAGCACGACGGCCTCGTCGATAACCGCGCCCAACGTTTTCACTCGACGGCACCTCCACAGTCCCCGCCGAAGGTCTGGGCCCATTCTTCGTCACGCCCGAGTGGTCCTACCCATCCAAAGACCCCGGCGAAGACCACAACGCCTCCCTCGGCCACGCCCTCCGCCACGACGTCTACGCCGTCGCCAATTTCCGTGTCGGCTGGCGTTCACCCAAGGGCCGCCGGGACTGGTCATCCCCGCCGTCTCCGCGTGCCCGCGACCGTGCGTGGGCAATCTCGGCAGCGATTCTTCCTCCCGTCATACTCATCCCGATACGCAAGGACTTCGATCCGGTCGTTCGTTTTCACCATGGCCCTTGCCCGACTAACCGCACCGTCGACCGCGTCCTGGCGTCCCAGTCGCACCCGCGCCCGCGAGCGAACGACCGACATCGCCGGCCGAAAGCCCATCACCCTACCATCAGCAACCCTAGAGATCACCCAGCTGCGGTCGCAGTACGATCTCTTCGACGACGGTATTTCGAGTCAGCCGATAAACATCCAAAAACGCCCGCGCCACATCCGCCGCGGGCATGATTCGTTCGGGCTTCACGCCGCTCGCGCTCCACGACGGCGACCACGTCGCGCCCGGGTGCACGCAACACACGCGCACCCCTTTGTCTTGGGTCTCCGCACGCAAAACTTTCGCCAGCCCGGTCACCCCAAATTTTGCCGCGCAATACGCCGCGCTGAGCGGATACGCCTCGAGCCCCGCGATCGAGCTCATGAAGAACACGTCGCCGCTCTTCCGTTTCACCATCGCGGGCACAAACGCTCGCGTGACCAAAAACGCGCTCCGCAGATTCACCGACACCATCCGGTCGAAATCAGCCACGCTGCTCTCCAGAAACGGCGCCATCGCAAAAGCCCCCGCATTATTGATCAACACGTCCACCGTCCCGAACCGCTTCGTCACCGCCGCGTGCAGCGTCGCGACCGCCGCTTCGTCGCTCACATCGCACCCGAAAACCGCCACCGCCGCCGCCCCGCCGCTCGCCACTTTCCCGCACGCCCGCGCCACCGCCTGCAGCTTCGTCTCACTCCGCGCCACCAGCGCGAGCCGCACCCCACGCACGTCCTTCGCAAACACCTTGGCGATCGCCTCGCCAATTCCTTGCGACGCGCCGGTAATCAGAACGACAGGTGTTTTCATAAAGTTCTTCCGTGTGTCCGTGCGCCTGCTGCCGCGCCTTCAGCACACCAACGACCCAAAATCCATGAAGTCGGCCGTCATCCCGCCGTTCACGCCTTTCACAATCACACTCACCGCATCGTGCGAGTGCAGCGACTCGAGGTGCGAGCATGCCACCTGAAAATCGGCGATGCGTTTGTCGCCCGCCAATTCGCGGTAAAGCAGCCGGGCCGCGTCCTCGACGAACTTGATGTTGGCGCCGTTCAGCTCGGCGAATGCCTGCTCGTCTTCGCGTTTCACCATGACCTGCGTCTCCGTCTTGAGCGCATTCGCGCAGTGTCGCTGCAAATCCTCGATCGTCACACTGCGGCCCGCCGCGAGCTCCACGCGCACGCGCGCCTTGGAACGTTGGGCATGCGGCGTGGCATACACGCCGCGCGTCTGCCGCGCGTGCTCCGCCAGCTCCGCGCTGCACGGACACGTGGACGAATAGACAAAATCAAACTCGATCACGCGGCGAAATTTCCCATCGCCATCCATCGTGGCCTCGAACGCGACGCGATAGTACTGCCAGCCCGCCAATCCACTCCGCAGGCTGGGTTGCAGCATCGGATAGGAAAAAGCCAAACGGATGCGCGCGTTGAACGAATCGATCTTGCGTTGATACTTCAGCAACAACTTCCGCAGCACTTCGAACGTGAACACCTCGTCCTCATGTTCATAAAACGAACGCATGATGCGCCCCATATTGATTCCCTTCAGGCCCGCCTGCAGCGACACCGTGCCCGTCACGCTCGTCTCCAGCGTATGGAGTTTTCCGTTCGCCGTGCAGAATTTCAGCGGCAGTCGGAAATTCGCGCAGCCCACCTGCTGGATCGGCACGCGCGCGCCTTCCGCCGCATTCACCGCCTCCATCATGTCGGGCAACGTGGCGCGATAAGCCGCATCGGATTTAAACGTCGCGTCGTGGCGGCGGTTCACGAGCGGCGGCACACCGCCAGCGGTCTCGTGTAGATACATCGGTTTCTTTTTCATGTCGTTTTTCGTGGGAGCAAACGGCCCGGCGGTTGGTGACGATAACAACCGCGCATGGCCAAGTTTAGCGGCTAAAAATCTTAGGCGGGGCGGGCCTCCGGGCCGAAAAATTCGGCGAAGTTCCGGGGCGTCTCGTACAGGCGCACGCAATGTAATTTCCCCGCCTTGATGTGCGGTTCGATTTCGTGCCAAAACGCGATCACGAGGTTTTCCGTCGACGGAATCACGTCCCGGAGAAAATCGACGTCCGTATTCAGATTCCGATGGTCGCACTTGTCGACCACCGCCACGTGCAAAATCCGCTTCAACTCACCCAAGTCCACGATGTAGCCGGTCACCGGATCGGGCTGCCCGCGCAGGGTCACCTCGAGCACATAGTTATGTCCGTGCCAGTGCGGATTGGTGCACAGGCCATATTGCTGGGTATTCCACGCTTGGCTCTTGGTCGGATTGTGCAGCCGGTGCGCCGAATTGAAATGGACTTGCCGCGTGATGAACACGGTCCCGCTCAATGCACGCGGTGCCTTCGCACGCGGAGAGCGTGCGGAGCGTTTTAGATTGGCGGATTTTGACGGCATGCAGGCCCAACCAGTAGCACAATAGTTTCCTCCGTCAATCGCCGTGGTCGTTCGGCGCAGAGGTCGTGCGGTGGTCATGGGGTCGAGCCGCCTTTCCGATTGAATCAACCGGCGCGCCGCTTCTGACTCCCCCTTTCGTTTCCGCCCCCGCGCCTCCCATGCCTATCCGCAAAGCCCTCGTCACCGCCGCCAACCCCCGCCAGCGCACGCTCCCGCTCCAAACGCTGATTGATCAACGCGGCGAGACGAAATCCGCCCTGGAGATCGTCCTCGAGGAGGCCGCCGGTGCCGGCATCGAGGAATTCTGCGTCATCGTCTGTCCCGGTGACGAGACCGCCTACGCCGAAGCCTGCGGCGCCCTCCGCTCACGAGTGCGTTTCATCGCCCAACCCACCGCGCGCGGCTACGGCCACGCCATCCTCTGCGGTCGCGACTTCGTGGGCGACCAACCGTTCCTTCACCTCGTCGGCGATCACCTCCACGTCGCCCACGGCACCACCAGTTGCGCCCGCCAACTCATCGCGGTCGCCAACACCGAAAACGCCTCCGTGTCCGCCGTGCAGCCCACGCGCGAGAGCCACCTCACCTCCTACGGTACCATCGGCGGTAAACTCATCGGCGGCGCCCGCCCGCTCTACCAAATCGACACCGTCCTAGAGAAACCGACGCCCACCGTCGCCGAACAACACCTCATCGTCCCCGGTTTGCGCGCGGGATTCTACCTCTGCTTCTTCGGCCTCCACGTACTCGGCCCAGACCTGTTCGCGATCCTCGACGAACACCTCGCCGCCGCCCCCGACCAACCGCTCGGGCTCTCGCCAGCGCTCCACACGCTGGCCGCCCGCCGTCGTTATCTGGCGTTTTCCATCGCCGGCCGCCGCTACGACATCGGCGCACCTTATGGCCTGCTCCTCGCCCAGCTCGCCTTGTCCCTCTCCGGGCGCGATCGCGACCGAGTCCTCACCCAGCTCGTCGAACTCCTCGCCGTCCGCACCGAGGAGTCCTGAAATTCAATTTTTTCACCACGGATTTCGCGGATAAACCCGGTTCGATTCAATGCACCGCGTGATCCCTGTATCGACCGCGATTGAATTCCTTTCCGTCTTCCCTGCCCTTCCGTGAACTCCGTGGTTAAACACTCTGTGCCTTCGTTTCCGCCCATGTCCTCGCCGCCCCTCCGCGTCACCGACCTCATCGCGTCCGCCGATTCCGCCACGCGCGACACCGCCATCGACGCCTGGTGCGCGGGTCGCTCCGTCGCCGAACTCCTCGCCGATTGCACCGAGCTCGACGCCTATCGACGCCGCGAAACGAACCTTTACCAGCGCGTCCGCGCCCTATTTTTCTTCACCGCCATCCACCGCTACCACCTCCCCGCGCGCGCCGATCTCCCGCGCCTCGGCCGCGTGCCCTATGCGGGTTTCCGACACCTGCTCGAACGCCGTTTCGAAGAGGCCATCACCGTCTTCTCCACCGCCCAATCCGCCCACGGCCCGAGCGAAACCCTCTCCAGCGCCCTCGCCGCCGCGCACCACGCCCTCGCGTTTCAAACCCTCGCCGACCAAGTCCGCCACACCGTCCGCTCCACCCGCGGCAACGCGTGGATGTTCCGCCTCGGCCACCCGCTCGACCAACCTCTGCGCGTCCGCTCCGAACTGATCGCGCGCGAAGCCTCGGCCCCCGACGCACCCTACCCGCTCTTGTGCGAGCGTACCCCCGTGCGAATGGATCTCACCCACTGCGGATGGTCCGATATTTTTTTCCTCGGCATGGATTTCCCGGAGGGCGCGCGCGTCCTCAACATCTCCGTCGACCTCGGCCTGCACGGCCGCGACGCCGTGCCCCGCCCGCCCGTCGAGGCATTCTTCCGCGTCATCGACGAACCCGTTATCCGGCTCGCCAGCGTTGACCTTGAAGCCACCGCGACGCTCACCACCCTCGACGACGTCTTTGATTTCGGCCGTGACTACCTTGGGCTGTTGAAAGCCGCCGTCATTGCCGCCGGCCTCGTCCCGCCCGGCATTGAACGTTCCGGCGCCAGCCTCGCCGAACTCCTCGCCACCATATTTGGCGCCGGTCGCGGTTTCGAACTCGTCAGCAGCGTCAACCGCATCCCGAAGGGTTCCCGCCTCGCCGTTTCCACTAACCTTCTCGGCGCCCTCATCGGCGTCTGCATGCGCGCCACCGGCCAGATCCGTGCGCTCGC
>Ga0114970_10000476_pt1 | contig 30046 bp, 20 predicted proteins | sample M_140205_XF_Meta_FD_87030 | JGI IMG/M metagenome (GOLD analysis project Ga0114970, IMG submission 87030) | Freshwater microbial communities from Lake Montjoie, Canada to study carbon cycling - M_140205_XF_MetaG | ecosystem: Environmental > Aquatic > Freshwater > Lake | place: Lake Montjoie...
ATGGTATAGCCGAGGTAGCCCCATGGAGAGCGGGCCAAATCGTTGAGCAGTATTCCTACCCGGGCACGCTTGAGAGCCTCAAAGACGGCAGCGATCACGTTGTCCCAATCAAAATGATGCAGCGTGTGGTTCGACATCACAAAGTCCCAAGTTTCACCTTCGTCTATCTCAAAAACTGACCCGTGAACCGGTGTGATCTCTGGGTAGTTGCGGCACAACTGCCGGGCCCAGGGAAGAACACGTGGGTCGACATCGAGAGCGGTGATCCGGAGCTTGAGTCCTTTGCGCCGGGAGAGCCGAATCAGAGCCCGGTCAATATCGCCACCACCACTGCCAAAGTCGAGTAGGGTCCAAACTCGGGCCTTGTCTTTGAGCATCTGCGGCAAAAGGTGACGCCGGAACAGCCGCACCCCGGCCGAAAACAAGCGGTTGATCAGGTCAAATTGCTTTATGGTGCGGTAGAGCTTCTTCGGGTCGGCATTTACGCTGTCCATCAGCTCTTTTTCGTAGTGGCGCTCCGATAAATCGGGGAAGAAAAGTGGCGCCTTCAAAGCACTTCCAAAAAGGCCGACTCGACGGTGAGTCCCGGGCCAAAGGCGCAACTGAACAGCTTGCCTTTCTTGCCGCGGTCAAGAAGTTCGCGGAGAACGAAGAACACCGTTACAGAACTCATGTTTCCATAACGCCGCAAGATATCATAGCTTACGTCAAGTTCTCCATGGGTCAGGGCCAGCACGTTGGCCATCTTGTCGAGAATGGCGCGGCCTCCCGGGTGTACTGCAAACAATTCAAGCTCTGACCGGCTCCAGCCAGAGTCGACAAAAAGCCGGTCGAGCACAGCTTGAATGTTGCCCTCGATGAGCCGGGGGACGTAACTTGAAAGTTTCATGTCGAACCCGGTTTCGCCGATGATCCACGCCATGTCGTTTTCACTTCCCGGTATGATGTGGCTGCGAAACTCGTGGAGTTCCAAAAGACCCGGCTTGGCAGACAACAACGCCGCCGAGGCACCGTCGGCGAAAAGCGCATTTGCCACCACCACATCGGGTTCAAACGCTTTTTGAAAGTGCAAGGTGCAAAGCTCCACGTCGACGACCAGCACCTGGGCCTCAGGTGTAGACCTAACAAGACTTTGAGCGAGTTTGAGTGCGGGGAAGGCTGCAAAACAACCCATGAAGCCTATGTGGAACCGGTGGATTCCCGGATTGAGCCCAAACTCGCGGAACAAATGGTAATCAAAACCGGGCGCCGAAAAGCCAGTGCAGCTCACAGTGATGAGGTGGGTGACACTCTTGGCTGAAAACTCAGGGTTCTGCTCAAAAAGTTTATGAACTGCTTGAAAAGCAAGTTTTTCAGCTTCGATAACAAACAAGGCGTTGCGTCTGGCGGTGCTGGGCTCGGGCTCGCTGCCTTCGGAGGGAGGGAAGAACTTACGTTCTCCAGCAGGCAAGCCGTAATCAGGAATCACCGAGTGGCGGGTTTCGATGGCCGAACCCTCGTAAATCTTCTGGATAAAGTTTCGTTTTTTGGGGGTGTCTCCAAGAGTTTCCAGCATGAAATCGCGGATGGCGCTCTGCGCAATGGCCGTTTCCGGTACGGCGGTGACCAGAGCATTGAGGTACACAGTCGGATTCACTGGATATCCTTGAAGGAGGCTAATTCAGGGTAGCGGGCCTTGGCCTGAGCGAGGTTGCGGAACGGTATGGTCAGCATCGCGTAGTGAGCGGGAATGACGTTCCGCAACACCTGCAAAAGCCACCCGAGAAGAGCGTTACGCGGACTGGAAGCCCATCCGCGTACGGTTCCCACCGCCATCGAGAGTTCCGAGCGGGCCGCAGCCGTTTTTCCCGCCTTGCGCCGAACGCGACTGTACAGGGTATTCCAACGTTCGGCCAGTTTGCTCTTGGGTTTTTCCAGGCGAGCCTCAAGGAGAGCCGCAAGAAACTCCGCATCGGCAAAACCCGTGTTCATACCTTGGCCACCAATAGGCGACATCTGGTGGGCGCTGTCGCCGGCGAGGTATACCCTGCCCCAGGCATAATGTTCGCTGATCCACCGGTGAATGCCGAACGGGCTTTGCCAAGTCCGGGTTACAGGATCCAAGGCGATACCGGTACGTTCCTGCACCTGGTCTTCCAAATAAGACCCCGGCTGGTCCAGGTAAGTGGAAGTCTGCACGATCCAACGTCGTTTGCCTTGGCCCAGCGGAAACGATTCGACGGCGCCCAAAGACGTGAAAAACAGGTGGGCCTCGTCGCCCCAGCCGGTCTCGTCGAAATAGTCACCCATGAGGAAGGTCGAATCAAAACGCCTCGGCTTCCAGGCGACATCAATCGAGTCGCGGACTTTGCTGTGCACACCGTCGCAGCCAACGAGAAACAATGCGCGCTCGGCCCGCGGGTTTCCCGAGGCGTCCTGAAACAGGGCCATAAGAAACTCTGGGTCTTGATCGAAAGACTGGAATTGCCACCCATATTCGAGGGTGACGTTGGAGAGTTCACGAACCCTCTGTTCTAGGACCATCTCTGTGACACCCTGAGGAACCGACAGGATGGGCTCGGGAAAGTTCACTTCTCCCAGAATAGTGCGTTCTTGACCATGAACATGCACCCGTTTGATCGAGGCGCCGAATTGTAGAAGTTCGGTAGCCACACCGAGTTTGCCCAGTAAAGCCAGACTCGGTGGCGTAACCCCGATGGCGTTGCTGGCAGAATCACGAGCAGGTTTCTTCTCGAGCACAAGCACACTGCGACCCTGCTTACCCAGCAGGCAGGCCAATACCAAACCCACGGGTCCGGCCCCGACAATCAGGACGTCTGTCATGGAACCAAAATATCCTTATTCGCGTGTAACCTCAAGCGTTCCGAGGAAGTTCCGGTTTCAGCGCCCAAGAGGCCTCACCCTCTTACCGGGATTGACAAGTGCCTTGGTTCGCCCGCAAGCTCACAGCACCTATGAAGCCGCTTATTCTTTCGTCACCCGAGCCGCGTAGCCTCGAGATCATCTTCACCGATTCGGCCCGGGAGCGGCTGTTTGAGAAGTACCGACTGGTTGAGGTGGGCCAAAACGAAGTGGCTGCCCTCCCCGATTCTGTGCTGGCTGAAGTTCGTTATGTGCTGGGTCAGCCACCGATTCCGGCAGAACTCTTAGCGCGGATGGGGAGCTTAAGGGCAGTGTTGAACGTCGAAAGCAACCTTCTGCCCAACATGCCCTACGACCTGTTGTTTCAGCGCGGGATTTATACCCTGACCACAGGCGCAGTGTTCGCGGAACCTGTGGCCGAAATTGGCCTTGCCTTCGCGCTGAGCTTGTTGCGCGATGTGGTGGAAGGCGATCAGGCTTTTCAAGCGGGGCGTGAGCTGTGGGGTTTTGAGGGCAACCAGCGTGCCCGCCTGTTAACCGGGGCTAAGGTCGGGCTGATCGGTTTTGGCGACTTGGGGCGGGCCGTCAACCGCGTGCTGGAAGGGTTTCGGGTGCAGGTCAGCGCTTACGACCCTTGGTTGCCACCCTCTGTTTTGCGCGACCATCGGGTGACGCCTGCCGGTTTAGAAGAGGTTCTCACCGGTTCCGATGTGGTGTTTTGCGTGGCTTCTGTCACCGGAGAAAACGAGGGATTCCTTCAGGCGCGCCATTTTGCCATGATGCGGCAGGGAGCGGCCTTCATCCTGTTGTCGCGTGCAGGTGTGGTGGATTTTGATGCGCTGATCGCGGCGGTGGGCTCGGGTCATATTCTGGCCGCCTCAGACGTGTATCCGCAGGAGCCTTTGCCCTTGGACCACCCGGTGCGGAAGCTTAAGGGCTTCCTGCGCTCTGCCCACCGTGCCGGAGCCCTCGATGTTGCCATGAAGCGGATGGGCGACATGGTGCTGGAAGACATGGACCTCATGGACCGGGGCCTGACTCCCCTGCGCTGCAAACGTGCCGAGCGCGAGACTGCAGCTAAAATGCGCTCAAAACCGGTCGACAAAACCTGACCGAGGGATTTAACGAAGGGGAAAACTACAGGATAAAACCATGCAAGAGAACCGAAATAACTTCGTCAGGGCTTCAGCTGTGCTCGGCCTTTTACTTCTCCTGGGGCTGTTGGGAACGGGCTATTTTATTTCCAACAGCCTGTTGACCATGAAGGCTATGGAGCGCTCTGTAGAGGTTAAAGGCCTTGCTGAGCGAGAAGTCAAAGCAGATATTGCAATTTGGCCCATAACTTTCAACGTGGCCGACAACGATTTAGTCAAATTATCCACCACCGTGAACAATAAAAACTCACAAGTACTCGCGTTTCTGGAATCAAAAGGCTTTAGAGCAGAAGAAATTAGCATCAACGCCCCTTCTATCATAGACAAATTAGCCCGAGAATATGATACCAACATTCCGCTCGGGTTTCGCTACAGTGCAACTTCGACTGTGACCGTTTATACAAATCAGGTAGACAAGGTGCGAGAAGCGCGAACTCAATTGGCTGATTTAGGCAAACTTGGCATTGCCGTTGGCACCGACACTATGGGCGTCGGCGTGCAGTATCTTTACAGTCAATTAAACTCAGTGAAACCTGAAATGATCGAAGAGGCCACGAAAAATGCGCGTCAAACTGCGGAAAAGTTCGCCAAAGACTCCTCCAGTCAATTAGGTAAAATCAAGCGAGCGAGTCAAGGAACCTTTAGCATTGACGATAGAGACTCGGGGACGGCATTCATTAAAAGAGTTCGGGTTGTCTCTACCGTTGAATACTATCTTTCTGATTAGTTTTTTTTCGGCGGCCCCGTACCGCAGTCGGCTGGCCTAACCTACACCCCTACACGACAAACCCTCCGAGCTGGAAACAGCAGCCAAGGTGCGTTCGAAGCCGGAGGATAAAACCTAACCTCAGGACTAAAAGAAAATGCGCCCACTTGGATTTGAACCAAGGACCGAGGGATTATGAGACCCGCGCTCTAACCAACTGAGCTATGGGCGCTAGAATACCAGAAGAGGCTAGCGAATGGTGGCCTGGCTGTCAAGAATGGTCACCCAAGGCGAAGTTACCTCAGGCGATTACTCTTTGACACTTCCGACAGTCACCCCGGAAATGATGTACTTCGAGGCAAAGGCGTAGAACACCAGCAGGGGCACGACGCTCACCCCGATGCCGAGGTAAATGCTGCCAAACTCGGTTTTGTAGATGTCGGTACGCAGCAGTTGTACCAGCATGGGAAGGGTGTACAAGTTCTTATTGCTGATCAAAATGTATGGAGTGATGAAGTTGTTCCATACACCCACAAAGGTGAAAATCCCCATGGTCGCCATGCCTGGCGCCAATATGGGCACCATGATGCGGTTGAACGTGGCGAACTCGCCGCTACCGTCAATGCGCGCCGCGTCGAGAAGATCGGGGTGAATGACGCCCTTGATGTATTGCGCCAGAAAGAACACCGTCGAAGGCGCAGCTATGGCGGGCAAAATCAGCGGCAGGTAGTTGTCCAAGAGGCCTAGGTCGGACATGTACCTATAGAATCCGATAAGACCCAGTTGTGGCGGAATGGCGATGAGCACCAAAACCAACTTGAAGAGGGCTCCGCGCCCGCGATACGTGTACATGGTAAGCCCATACGCAGTCAGGGCGGAAAAATAGACCGACAGCAATGTGGCGCTGAGCGATACAAACGTGCTGTTCACAAAGCCCTGACTAATTTGGAAGCCTCGGTTGGTGAGGTTGGTCCAGTTCTCCACGAGGTGAGTGCTGGGCAGCAGGCTCAGCCCACCTTGGATCTCGGCGGTCGACCTAGTGCCATTGACCAGCATCAGCCAAATCGGCACTACGGTGAGTGCAAAAAACAAGACGAGCACGACATAGATCAGCAACTGATTGGTGCGCAAAAGCGCGGCGTTGTCATTCTTCATTTCATGGCCTTTTTCGGTACGGCGTCGTCATCGCGCATCATGGTGTAGAGGATGCCGGCCAACACCAAGATCAGGAGGAACATTCCCACCGAGATGGTGGCTGCGTAGCTGTAGTTGTTGGCTGACGAGAACGCCTGGTTGTACAGGTAAATCGCGGTAGTAGTAATGGACCCGGCAGGGTCACCGCGGCGGTTAGTAATTAAATAGGGGATGTCGAACATCTGCAGACCACCAATAAGGCTGGTCACCAAGGTGAAGCTCATGATGGGCCTCAGAAGGGGTAGCGTAATGCGGGTGAATATCTGGCCCGGCTTCGCGCCATCAACCACCGCTGACTCAAATAAAGCCGGCGAGATACCCAAAATGCCGGCGGTTAGCACGATGATGGTGCTGCCAAACCAAAGCCAGAACTGGATAAACGACACGATGCCACGCGTCCAGATTTCACTACGGAAGAAGTTTATCGCCTCGGGGAGGTTGAGCGTCTGCACAGCGGCCTGGTTGATAGGACCCGAGGGGTAGCCGAACAAACTTGCGAACAGAACGGCTACCGACGCGGAGGTGATGATGTTGGGCAGGTAGAAAATCGTCTTGAAAAACCCACCAAGACGGATTTTGAGGCTGACGTCGGTAAACCAAACCGCGAAGACCAAGGCAAAGAACAGTTGGGGAACAAAGTTGAAGAAGAACAAAATGGCCGTGTTGCTAAAGGCCTGCCAAAACTTCTGGTCAAACAGCAATCCGGCGTAGATGGTCTCGGTGGCCTTCGTCAAGTCGGCTGAGCTAACACCGGCCACCGTGAGCGTCGCGAGGGCCTTGTCGAAGGCGTCTTTCTCCAAGCCGGTCACTTTGACAAAAAAGCCGGTTGGGGCCTCGGCGTCGGTTTCGGTTCCCAGGCTGAATGCGTCGGGATTCCCCGACGACATGCCGGCATCGGCGGTGGGTGCTTCGGTGGTGGCATCCCCGAGGCTGAAGGGGTCATCGGCCGTGGAGGTTTCAGCAGGGGCCGGCGCATCGGTGTCGGCGGTGATGCCAGCGTCGGCGAGGGCCTTTACCAGCGAGTGGGCCTTTTCAGCTTCCACTCCCGTCAGATTGATCGACTGCGACGCTCGACCAAAGTTGGAGAGGCCCACAATTTGGTGCTCGGTGCTCGCGCCCTTCATGTTGGTGAAGCTCAGGTAGAAGGTATTGAGAATCGGATACAACTGGAAGGTCAGGAATATCAGAAAGAACGGCGTGATAAAGATATACCCCCAGCGGTCGAATCGGACACGCTGGATTTGTCCGGACTTGCGGACCTTCGATTGGGCCATGGGGGATCTCCTGTAAAAAAACGGGCCGCTCCCTGTTTGCGGAGCGGCCCTTGTTCAACTTAGTTCACTTTCAGGTCGGGGAACTGGGACGAAACGCCTTCTTTGAAGTCCTTGATGGCGGTCGCCTTGTCTTTCTCGCCGTTCTGATAAGCAGTCATCTGCTCTTGGAAGATGGTCTCGATTTCCTGGTCAAAGCCCGAAAGCACCTTGCCGCTCACGTTTTTTGCCATTTCAGCAAACTGCGCGTAGTGGTTCTGGCCGCCTAGGTAGGCTTCGGAGTAGGTGCCCTTGATGGCGTCGACAACCGTGCTCTTCGACACGAAGTCACCGGTATCCTTGGCCCAAGCGGTGAGGAACTTGTCGTTGGTAGTCAGGTACTCGATGAGCTTCTGAGCTTCGGGCTTCATCTTGCTCTTCGAGTACATGGTTAGCCACGTGCCGCCCCAGAAGTAAGGAATGGGACCCTGAACCATGGCCCAGTCGCCGCTGGTGTCGGGAGCGTTCTGCTTGAGCACATAGGGAAGTCCCCAGGTGGGCAACAGGTAGCCGAACACGGAGATGGGGTTGCTCTTTTCGTCCTTAAGCGTGCCCTTCATGCCAGCGAACCAGCCTTCGCTCCACTGACCTTGGCGGCCTTCGTAGCCCTTGTCGTGGAAGAGTTTGACGGTGTCAAGAAGACTGGTCATGACGGGGTCAACAATGAGCGTGTTGTTCACAACCCACGGCGCCTTGCGGCCAGACTTGAACACCTGGAACAGGTCACCGGTGGACGCGATCATGACGGTGCTGCCCTTCGAGGCAACTTTGAGCTTGTCGGCGACAGCCACAAAGCTTTTCAGGTCCTTGATCATGGCCTGCACCTTGACCGGATCGTCGGTGCCCAAATACTGCTTGGCCAGGCTGCGGCGGTAGAAGAACGCGCCCGGAGTGGCCTGCCACGACATACCGTGGATCTTGCCATTCGCGTCGGTGACGACGTCCTTGGTGTACTGAATGGTGTTCTTGCCGGCACCGTTGGCCAAAGCTGTCAGGTCTCCCATCCAACCGGATCCTACATAGCCTTTTACGTAACCCGCTTCAAGCGAGAAGACGTCAGGGGCGCCTTGGCCACTTTGCAGCACGGGCTTCAGCTTGGACTGGTAGACGTCGTTGGGAACGAGCGTGAACTCAATCTTCACGTCTGGATTGTCCTTCTGGTAGTAGGCCATCATTTTCTGGAGTTCGTCGGTAAACGACCAAACCACCAGTTTCTTGGCATCTTGTGCCATGGCGCCGCCGGCTACCAAAAGCGACAGGGCTATCATTAAGAATCTCTTCATGGATTCTCCTCCTCGTGTTTTTCACCATCGATTTTGCAATCGATCATGAAACGTTATCTTAATTTTTCTGAATGCGCAAGAAAAAGCGAAAAAAGATCCTTCAGCTGAAAGGGAACTGGTTGACGGCGCAAAAGAATCGCTCCAAGATGACACCGTGAACCGTGGTCATCATTTGCAATCGATTGCACAAGGAGTTTTTCCTATGGTTCACGCGTCATTTACCTCGATTCTTGCTTTTTTTTTGTTCTTTTCGTCCGGCTGTGCCACGGCACCAAAGGTGGAGGATCCGTACAGTTTTGGAGTCGAATTGATGGCTGATTCGTCTCCCGAGTCAGCGCAGAACGAAGGGAGTTCTCCGGCAACCGCGCACACAGCCGCCCAGGAGATTCCTCTGGTTGGGTTGAGGGGTCTGGCAGCGGCTTATCACCTGGATTTTGGCGCAGCCGTGGCCTTCAAAGCCTTGTCAATCTCGAAGTATGCGCAGATTGTCAGCTCAGAGTTCAGCACCCTAACTCCCGAAAACGAGATGAAGTGGCAGTACATCCATCCGGTGGCAGGCTCGTACGAGTTGTTCTTTGGCGATCAACTGGTGCAATTTGCGCAGTCTCATCAGATGAAAGTCAGGGGCCACACGCTGGTTTGGCACAACCAGCTGCCCCGCTGGGTGTCGGAATCTGTGACTACCGAGGACGCCCTTCTCAAGTTGGTCACGGAACACGTTTCTACCATCGTGGGCCACTACCGGGGGAAAATCGCGAAGTGGGACGTAGCAAACGAAGTCATCGACGATGCCCAAGGAATGCGGGACACACTGTTCTACCGCTTGTCAGGAACTGAGTTCTTGAGCACGGCGTTCCGCGCCGCCCACGAGGCCGATGCCGACGCGTTGCTCTACCTCAACGACTATTCTGTGGAAGCAATCAACCCGAAGTCAAACCGCCTCTACGAGCTTTGCAAGGCCCTTTTGGCCCAGGGGGTTCCCTTGCACGGCGTCGGGCTTCAAGCGCATTGGGATTTAGATGACCTCCCCTCCATGAGCTCGGTACGAAAGAACATCGAGCGTTTTGCTGCCCTCGGCCTCAAAGTCGATATCACCGAGCTCGATATCCGGATGAAAGGCGCTCCAACGCCTGAACGGCTACGCGTCCAAGCCGAAGCGTATGCGGCCTTGGTACGCGTCGTTCTTGATACCGAAGGGAGTGACTCGATTACGGTTTGGGGTGTTGATGATGGCCACTCGTGGGTACCGCAATGGATGTCAAGCTACGGCAGCGCCCTCTTGCTCGATGGAAAGTACCGCGCCAAGCAGGCCTATGCGGCCGTCGTCGGCGAGTTGTCAAACAGGTGATGGCTTGTTCATACTTTGGCCCAGGTCGGGAACCGGTGGGGGAGATCAGATAATTTCGAGTCCATTTCGGTCGGGAAGTTCCGGAAAACGTGAATGAGGTTCTCTCTGATACCAAAAGGCTACCGAAGAAACATCATCCTGCAGCGGCAAATAGCGCCCGCCGGATCGCCAACCGAGAGCCTGAATGGTCACAGCGAAGTCGGTTGAGAACCTGACGGGGTCCATTATGTGCCAGCGATAGAGGCTGAAGCGTGTGTTGGCCTGATAGACGCCATTGGGCCGCACCACATGAGACAGCCCGGCATACGCCGTCGAGAACTCCTGATACTGCTTAGTGGCCTTATTCTCAAAATTATACGACCCGCAAAAGTAGTCTTCGGTACCGGTTCCGCATATTGTGGGAAAGTACTGACCGCCGTGTTCTCTTACATTTTTTCCGACAGTACCGTCAGGCAAGTCTCCATCGATGTAGAACTTAACCTCACCTTCGCCCCACCAACCATTATTGTTCACCTGCCAAGCAAGATAGGTACCGACGTAATGCCCCTGCCCCTGTACTTGGTCAACTAAGGTGTGAACTTCTTTGTACTCCAATGGTGAGCTTCGGCGAAATTGCGCGTGAAAGTACCCACAATCCTCTGGCACGGTGGTTAAGGTATAATTGATCTGATAATAGACCCGCAGTTCCTCGGTCCCAATATTCTCCAATGTTATTTTGCAGTGGCTACGGAAGGGCATCTCCCAATAGCAGTTAAAGGCATTTCCAGGATTAACGCATACGGCTAAAGAGTTTATGGGGGCAAAGGTATCGAAACTAGTAAAGGCACTTGCAAAAAAGTCTCCAACGGGCACTTCGATGGACGGGCTCGTCTCACCGTCCCAAAAGAACCTTAAAATGCTATGGCGGTAGTTGCCGAGTGGAGTCATCCAAATCTGTTGTATGACCCCTGAACCCTCTATCTCGGCCAGTATAAGGCTTTTTCCTGGTTCGATGTTATCGTAGGGGCGGACCTTCCATCCCTGGCCCAGTTCTTTCGCGGCAACAAAGTTCGGATCTATTCCACGACCTCCCTGTCCTTTTCCGCCCGTAGGATTTTCTGACGAGCACGACCTGGAAACTGCTGATGAAAGTCGTGAAAGTTGTCCAAGATTCATGCCGAGTCCGTTAAAAGACATAGAATACACCCCTTGTAATTGGCAATTTGCGCCCTCAGTCATATCCCCATAACAACAGTTCTACCTGAGGCTGGATTTCAGGATACAGCAACGACACCAGTACGAATGGTCCCATGAACTTAAGCAACTTCTAAGCGGTAAGTACCACGAGAACTGGATTGTTTGGCGTAATTTGGACTTCCATGTCTAAAACCAAAGTGTCGGCGTCGTCTTTAAATGTGAGGAACCCACCTCTAGAATCCGAAATATTCTTAGGTTTGCCTCCAAAAAAGGGTAATTTCAATTTCCTTAAGGCGAGCACACCTTGATGAACCGAAATCTGGGCAGACCTTTCGTCCATTTCGAAAACACCCCATCCTGAATCTAAGGACCAGAAGTACTTGTGGGAGCCATGTTCCAGTGGAAGCGGATTAAAACCTATCAGCCCTTCAACGGCGTTGAACTCGAAGCCCGAAAAAGCCAGCAGCAGAGAATAAGAAGCCATTGAACGAGCATAGTTGCTTCCACATTCGAACTCATTCCAAGGGTTGCGCTTTTCCCCGTCATAGCGGTCTCTGATTGACCTAACCACCGCGATTCCCTCGTTAACCAATCCTTCCTGAATCATCAAAGCCGCCGCTTGATACTCGTAACCATTTTGGGTTTCTTCCGAGTAAGGAAGTGGAATACGCGGTTTTTCTACGTCAGAAGGCCAAGACGCTATGACCAGTCCTTTTTCGTCATAAAGGCTATACAGACGGCACGGGTTTGCGACTTCTCTCATGGACTTAAAGTTGTTGTCAAAAAGCGAGCGAAGCGCCGTCTTGGACGAAGCTTGGTCAAAGATTCTCCCAAGTCCAGCGATATTGGCATGCCATTGCCCTACGAGTTGGTCGATCTCGCAACCTTGCCCAATCTGATACTTGATCTGATTCGACTCTTCATCCCAGTAGGCCTCTTTGGTCGATTTTCCAATGAGTGTAGATCCTTCCGCAAAACTATCTAGAACTGCTGGGTCGTGAAGGTCTATTTTCTGACAAAAGTATTTCCCGTTAAACAGATTTTCCTGAACCCACAACCTACCTCTTTCAAATAACTGGAAATAATCGTTTGAACGTTCGGAATCACCCAAAGACCTGGCCATTTCCGAGGCAGCCTTCAGTGCGGCCAAATAGAAGCCGCTAAGCCACGAGTTCGGGCCAAACAGTTCCATGTCGAGCGTATGATGTTGCCTTCCGGTAAGAATACCTTTTCGCTCTGGATCCCAGTGGTCTGGGTTAGAAGGGGACCACGCATATTCGAGAGAACGAACCACTGCCGGCCAGAGCTCCCTCAGCCACTGAGTGTTCCCAGAAATTTTCCAGTCCCGGTAAACCTTGATAACACCCCCAAACTGTCCATCTGCACAAGGACGAAAGTCCCACTGGGGACTTCCTAAGGGGAGCATCAAGCGGAAGACCATGCCACCATCCACCTTTTGATTATAGCGAAAGTCCAAGTTTCTCATCGAGCGTTCCAATCGTGGAAAAAGAAAGGGTAACGCATAGGCGTAGTTCCAAACATGGGTACAAGAACCCTCGCACGACCCTTCGGCACAATGGCAACCCTCCCAACCGTAAAAAGAACCATCGGTTAAGCGGAGGCAAGTGGGCGACTTAAGCACCGCCAGATTCGCGCTAACGGCTTCAAGGACCACTTCAGGAAGCGTTGAGGACGCAAGCGCATCACTGAACTCACGGGTCTCAACCTCAAGACGGTCCCAAGATTCAAAACCGTATCGCGCAGTATGACTAGCTGAAGGAAAGATGGTCGCATAATGGTTTTTCCAACTGGCGAGTTGATCAGTTTGGCCAAGGGCCCAGTAGTTGTAGGCGTTGGGGAAGTTCCAAGAGAGCAAGAACCGAAGACTCCCTTTTTCTCCCGGTGCCAACGATACGGATCCTGCCAGGCTAGCGTGATCCTGATGGATAGCAGAAGGTTGATCGTAGTGACGATTCTTAAATATCCCGGGAGAACTAAACTCGGTCCAATAGACAGAAACATCATCGAACCAACTTCCGCGGTACCAGTACTCCTGAAAGCTCGTTTCAGGCGCTTCGACTCCAAGGCAAAGTTCGCCGTAACTGGTTGAGGTCTCTGGCAGGGTAGAAGTCAGTGTCAAGGTGCCACGGGAACCACGGGATGTGTCGATCTCTTGAAAGGACTGAACCGTTGTACCCATTTCGTGGGGATTAGAAATCCCACAATTAATCGTGTATTTCAGGCTTTCTTTGCTGGAATTGACAATTTCGAACTCGAAAAAAGCAGCTGGCAGGCTTGAGTCATCTTCTTTAAGCGGAATGAAGGGATTAAAGGCCCCCATTTTCAAATCGCCCGGAAAGTGACTATCAGCAAAACTCACTTTTGCAAATGGAAACTCAGCCGAGAACGAAGAATCTTTGAAACTGGGAAAGCCGGCCATCGTGCCTCTTTCGGGACCAAAACCGAAGCCCTTGAACTTCTCGCGTCCATACTGTCCCGAAAGTGGGAATGGCAGATCACCCGCAATAACCCTAGCGTCCACAACTTGACCCGCCCGTTCTGCCTTGATGGCAAAATGCGTGTAGCCGTTCAGACTGCCCTTGTTGGGTCTGTTTCTGATTTCCCAGTCAACCAACCTTCCACTTCCAGAAAGACCGATGCAACCCGTTCCTATTCCCCCTAGGGGAAAGGAAATCTCTCTGGTCTTATCCGGAGGGTAATTCTTCATGTTGCTCGGCCATTTTCCAAGTGGAGAACCAGTTCCTCGCCCTGCTGGAGTTCACAAGCAACGGCGAAAGTCAGCCGATCGCCGAGTTGGAAGAACTCAAAGTTTCGATTACCCGAACGAACCGCGACGACCTTTGAGGTTTTCAGGACTTGAGAACCGAAGGTTTTCAAAGTGAGCATTCCGGACACCAGGTTAATGGCGATCCGCTTTCCTAGCTCGAAGTCCACAAGCCCCCACGAACGATGAAGAGCCCAAAAACACCGGAACTCGGGGTCTACACTGCGCGGACTGAAGCCGAGGTGGAACTTTGCCGTGTCGTATTCCAAGCCAGAGAGAGCGTTTAAGAGACCATAGGACGCCATTGATCGGGAATAATTGCTTCCGCATTCAATTTCATTCCAAGGATTTCGATGTTCGCCATCATACCTAGAACGGACGGCCCTGACGATTTCTAGCCCTTCTTTGGTGAAACCTTCAAAGATCAAATGGCTGGCAATCTGATATTCGAAGCCATTCATGCATTCATCCGCGTAAGGGACTGGTACTTTTGGAACACCCCCACGAGGCCAGGTGCAGATGACAACGCCCTCTTCGTCATTCACAGCATACATACGATAGGAGTTTGAATGGTCTCGCATCGACTTAAAATTGTGCTTATGAACAGCTTTCACGGCAGATTTTACGAGTTTAGGATCAAGCAGATAACCAAGCCCGACTAAATGTGCGTACCATTGACCAAGCACCTGGTCCACATGGCAACCCTCGGCAATCTGGTACTTGAGCTCGCCGAGCTCGGCGTCCAGATGATATCGTGGATCGCGAAGGTCGACTTTCTGGTGGAAATATTCACCATTGAAGAGGTTGTTCTCAACCCAAGTTCTTCCTTTTGCTTGAAGTTCCCGGTATTCAATTCCAACGGGATCCCCCACTGCCTCAGCCATTAAGGCCGCGGACAGCAAGGCAGCGTGATACTGGGTCGTGATGTAGCTATTGGGCCCATAGATTTCTACATCGAGGGTATGATGTTGTGCACCTTCCATAACTCCATCTCGATCAAGGTCCCAAGAATCCAAGTTAGTCGGATCCCACGCGTACTCAAGAGATTTTTTTATCTTCGGCCAAAGCGAACGCAACCACTCAGTATCTCCCGATATCTTCCATTCCCGGTAAGCCTTTATCACACCACCCATCTGACCATCAGCTGCGGCCCGGCCACCGGAAAACGTAGGCTGTTCTTTGTTGGTACGTTCTCGCGGAAGTAGCATTCTGAAGGCCATCTTGCCATTGGGGAATTGAGTAAACGCCAGTTCCGACTCACGCATCCCACGGGCAAGTGCCGGAAACAAATGGCAAACGGCCTGCTCGTAGTTCCAAACATGGGTGCACGAGCCCTCACAACATCCTTCTTTTGCATGATTCCCTTCGAATCCGTAAAGGGTCCCGTCTGTCAATCGGATGCAGGTTGGTGACTTAAGAATAGACAAGTTTGCGGAAACAGCATCAAGCACTTCAACTGGAACTGTTGAAGCAAATAGAGTCTCCTGAAAAGCACGCGTCAAGTCCGTCAGCCGAACCCGGTTCGTCCACCAGTAGTGTGCCGTGTCTGTGGAATCCTTGAACTTCGTGGCGTAATAGTTTTTCCATTGTGGCAATTTTCCATCTGCCTTTAAGGGCCCAGGATTCCAGTAGTTCACAAAGTTTGGATAACTCCAGGACACCAAAAATCGAAATGACTTTGTCTCGCCGGGTGCAATGGTTCGCGTGACCCCAAGAGTACAGGTATCCAGCGAATTGTATGTATTCACGCCAGTCGAGACTCGAGGGTCATCGTATTTCCGCTTGGGAAGACGACCTGCCCGTGAAAACTCTTGCCAGAATACCGTAACGTTATCAAACCATTCTCCGCGGTACCAGTACTCCTGAAAACTCACCTCCTCAGGGAGACACTCGGAACTTAAGCTCATGTCCCCGAAGGACGGAGATTCTGGGCTTTCATCCCAAGAGTCCATCCGAATCAAAGAACTTTTTGTAGAACCGACAAAGGCGTTACGAGGTTTGTTTCTGGAAGGATTGGTCATGACTCCAGCTACAAGACAGTCGAGAGGATGATCAAAATGGTTCGTGATTTTGTATTCAAACGACGCTAGGGGAAGTGAAGAATCATCCTCGTTCATGGGAATAAAGGGGTTGAAAGCGGTCAGTTCCACGCTCAAAAGATCTTCGCCTTCAAACTCAATCCGAGAAAAAGGAAAACGACCGTCAAACTTGGTGTTCTTAAAATGAGGAAACCCAGCTACCGTTTCTCTACTGACTCCAAAGCCAAAGCCACTAAATTGGTTGGTACCCTCTCCCATATAAGCTGCATCTAGGTCGCCATGAAGGACTTTTGCGAGCTTCACCTCACCCTTGTACTCTGCCTTGAGAGCAAAAAAAGAAAATCCGTTGTAGCTGTTCTTGTTGGGCCGGTTAAAAATCTCCCAGTCGACGAAACGACCCGTGCCAGAAAGCCCAATTGAACCAGTTCCAATCCCTCCAAGCGGAAAAGAAATCGCCCGAGCCTTGCTTCCTGTGTAGTGGAAGGCTTCGGAGATTGTCTGCGCTTTGCCTCCGGGATTATTTTTGAGTTTCATCAGTCCTCTCCTTGTTTTTAACTAAAAAGCCACAAGACCCGCTATTGTTTTAGGCCACCAGTACTAAGGCCCTCAAGCAGATACCTTTGTCCAAAGATGTAAATAACAACACACGGCAGAAGCGAAAGCATCACCCCCGCTAAAACAGCCGAATAATTACCCGAACCAACAGCCCCGGTGAGTGCCGTCATACCCAGAGGCAAGGTCATGTTTTCCCAAGTGTTGATGAAAAGCAGTGGCCGGAAGAAATCGTTCCAGTTTGCCACAAACCAAAGAACCGTTGAAACTGAAATCGCGGGCACCGACATCGGTACCATAATTCTTGAATAGATCCACCATCGATTTGCGCCATCCATTAATGCGGCTTCTTCATAACTATCAGAGATAGCCATCATCTGTTGTCGGATAAGGAAGATGCCAAGCGGGTTAACCAACCAGAGCAGAACTAGTGTCCAAGTGTTATCAATCATATGGAGTTTCGCCATCAAGATAAATTGCGGAATTGCTGTGACTTGATTGGTGATCATAAGTCCTGAAAGCAACACCAGAAATAGGATGTTCCGGCCTGGAAAGCGAATACGGGCGAAAGAGTAAGCTGCCATGCTTGAGAAAATCACGTTTCCCAAAGCGACAACAACGGCGACCTTGAAACTATTGAGGAAAAACGAGAAGAACGGCACCTTATTGAAAACTTCGAAGTAGTTGCCAATTTCAAAGGCCGTAGGAAAAAGGGCAGGTGGAAGAGAGAAAGAATCCTTGGCCAAGCGGAGCGAAGTAGAGAACATCCAGAGAAAAGGGGCAAAGTACAACAGCCCGACAAGAATCAGGAACAGTTGGAGAAACAATCGCCCAACATTTTTCCCGAGCGTTTTAGCTTCTAGAGACTTAGTTGCCATAGAAGACCCATTTTTTCTGCAACTTAAATTGAAGCAGGGTGACTAATAAGATGACCAAAAACAGGCTGAGCGCTACTGCAGAACCGTAGGAATAGTTGTGGTACTGAAAGGCTGTCTCATAAATATAGAGCCCTACGGTTCGTGAAGAATCTCCCGGACCCCCAGCTGTCAGGAAGTATGGCTCATCAAAAATCTGCGCTGCCCCAATGATGAGGTTGACGACCACGAAAAACATGGTCGGCGAAAGCATGGGCAGCGTAATCCGGAAGAACCGTTGCCTCGGGGACGCTCCATCCAACATCGCAGCCTCGTAGAGTTCGACAGGGATAGACTGAAGTCCCACAAGAAAATAAATGAACGAGTTTCCGATAAACTTCCAAAGGCTAAAAATGGCTACAGCAACATAAACCCAAACAGGGGAATTGAGCCAGGGAATTGCCTTCGCACCAATTAATCCTATAAACCAATTGATTAAGCCAAAAGACGTATCAAACATCATACCCCAAGCGATGGCAACAGAGGCCGTCGTCGCCAGAACTGGGAAGAAGAATGTGGTCCGAAAGAGGTATTTCGCCGAACCCTTTGTCAGTCCCTCAACGGAAACGGCCAGGACCAAGCCGACAATAACGTGAAGAGGAACCAGGATGAAGACGAAAAATAGTGTATTTCCGTAAATAACACCCATCCGGGCATCCGTAAATAAGTTGAAAAAGTTTGACAAACCAACCCACCGCGAAGAACTGAGGAGACTGAACTTCGAAAAGCTTAGCAGTAGAGTTCCTACGAGCGGACCAAGAGTAAGGACGATGAAGAGAAGAAGAACAGGAAGGATGAAGAGGTACCCTGCAATGGCGTCACTAAACTTTTTATTCACAAGGAACTTCCTCCATACCAGGGCAACAAAACTCTGGTAACGAATTACAAGGGGACGGCTTCCTTGGAAACCGTCCCCGCGTAATCATGACTTACTGGTTCGCCAAAACCTTAGTGATTTCTTCGCTAGCACTCTTCATTGCAGCGCCAACTTCCAACTGGTTGGAATACACCGACGAAGTGTAGCGGTCGAAAATACTCGCTACTTCAGGGTAACCGGGCGGAGATTGAACGGCCTTGGCAAAGGCCGCACTTTCGCCATAAATCTCCCAGTTCTTCCCTGGTGTCGTGGGCAGAACTTCTTTCATTACTGAGGTTCGTGTTGGAATAGAGTCGATACTGATTCCCGTTTTTTGCGAATAGGCTCCGCTCAGGAATGCAGAAAGTCTGTAGGCTTCCTTAGGATGCTTGGTCAACTTGATGACAGGGAATGCACCCGATCCGAAGACTACCGTTCTTGGACTCTTCATGAGCGGAATGTACTGCACTCCCACCGATGTGAACTTGTTCGCCACATAGGAGCCGAATGGCCAGCGACCTGCAGCAATCATGGCAACTTTGCCGGTCATCAGAAGATTGACAGCGTCTGTTGTTGCGTTTGGAACCGGCGCAGTCTTGTCCACGTAAATCATGTCCCGGAAAAGCTGAATGATCTTCTTTGCTTCAGGTGTATCTAAGGCGCCCTTCTTCATGTCATCGGATAGAATTCCTGCTCCATTGGCATAGAGCCATCCTTCAGTCCCGAAGTAGTAGTTAGGAATGGCAAATCCATAAACCTGCTGACCGTTCACCGTCTTAGTCATCGCTTTGGCGTACTTCGTGAAATCTTCCAAAGTCCAATTTGGCCCAGGAAACGGAAGGCCTGCAGCCTTTAGCATGTCAGTGTTGATGTGAATAACCACATTGTTCCAGTCCCAAACATAACCGTAAACCTTACCGCCAATCTCAAAGGGAGCCTGCAGCTTAGGAGCCAGATCAGCATAATTCAAGACCGCTTGAGGATCGTCTTTTTGATATTGGTTCAGCGGAAGTGCCAAATCCCTCGCGGCAAAAGTCTGAATTCCTTCAATAGCAACACGAACCACATCGGGTGCGTCGCCACCAGCAATCATCGTCTGCAATTTGTCAAAGTAAGAACCCCAATAGGCTGCCGGGTTTGCAACCGGAACAACGATCACATTCACCTTGACTTGGTTCTTTTCTTGCTTTTCGAACTCCTTCACGATTTGCTTCATGATCTCAACCTTAGAATCGCCCGTAGGATAGGCCAAAGTCAGAGTTACCGGCTCTGCTACAGCTAACCCTACTGATACCAAGAAACCCAGCAAAATCATTAGCGTCCTTTTGTTCATCTTATGCCTCCAAACAAAATGTCACGATTCCAACTCGAACGAGGTGGCTATATTACCGTGTACGTGCACTATTTATATTATGACAAATTTGATCTGTCAACGAAAATGCGACTTGCTTTCTTTTAAGCCACCAGAGCATTTGCGCAAAATCGACGTTTTCCGAGCCGATCGAGAATAATGCCAAGAGTTCATGCTCGAAATTGGTTGACATGCGCATTACATTTCCGCAAAATCGTTGTCGTAAACGCTTTTGCTTGAAGTGAGGTAGAATCTAAACGGTGATTACTTCGAAGGACATTTCCAGGATCTGTGGCGTCTCCTTGGGTACCGTGGATAGAGCCTTGAACGGTCGACCGGGGATTTCACAGAAAACCAAGGAGAAGATCCTCAAGGTCAGCAGGGAACTTGGTTATCGTCCCCATTTGGCCGCCAGGAGCCTCAAGACCGGGAAAAATTGGACCATAGGAGTGGTTTTATTTGATCTTGATAATCATTACTTTGCCCAAGTGCTCAATTCCTTGGTGCTTTGTGCCCATGAGGAAGGCTATTTCCTCCATTTGACACTTTCTGAACACAAAGCTGAGAGAGAACTTGAGTGTCTTCATCACTTGGTTAGTCTTCCGGTCGATGGATTAATCATTTTTCCTATCAACAAAGGAGGGGAGTTCACTCGTTTCACCCGACTGCTGAACGTTCCGTTAGTCACGCTGGGTAACAGGGTTTCTGCGTCGATACCTTTTGTTTCCATCGACGACAAGCTGGCAATGGGGAATTGCGTAGAATACCTAGTGGGAAAAGGCTACCGGCGGATTATCTATTTTAGTCCTCCGCTGGTCTACAGGGGAAAAGAGAACACTTATGCGGTCTCCGAACGCTACATGGGCTACCGGCACGGGATGAAGTTAGCGGGTTTATAGCCCGTCGTTCTCAATGAGAAACACCCTAAAAGCAAGATTCTTGAGTTGACCAAAACAACAGGCGAAAAAACAGCCGTTCTCTGCTCAAGCGATATTTATGCTTTGGAGACGCTGTCGATTCTGCGCGAGGCAGGCGTTCGCGTTCCTGAAGACGTTGGTGTCATGGGCTTCGACGACATCGATTTTTTGTCTCATACTTCCCCTCCCTTGAGCTCTGTTTCACAAAACATCGACTTGTTGGCTCGGACGTGCTTCAAAGTGCTTAAGGATTTGATGGAAGGAAAACCCGATGTTCCGCAAGTTACGCTGACCGATCACAGGATCGTTCAGAGAAGCTCGGTTTGAGGTAGTAAATGCTCATTCACCTCGTGTCCGGCTTTTTGGGTAGCGGAAAGACGACCGCTATTGCTGCTCTTGCTTCACAATACCTGAGTGAAGGAAAACGGGTGGCTGTGGTGACCAATGACCAGGGAGTTGCCCTTGTTGATACCTCATGGTTGAGGAGCACAGGTGTCCGGGTGAGTGAAGTTCGAGGTGGTTGTTTCTGTTGTAGGTACCAGGAGTTTGACGAGGTTTTGGCTTTTCTGAGAAAGGATGGACCCTTCGATATTGTTCTTGCCGAGGCAGTTGGTTCCTGCACGGACCTTGTTGCCACGGTTGTTAAACCGCTTATTGCCGATACGAAAAATGGGGTCACGCTTGTAACCTCGACGGTTTTTGTCGACGCATCGCTGTTGTGGTTCCGACTGGCCGGTATTCCTCTGCCTTTCTCTGACTCTGTGCAATACATCTTTGAAAGGCAGTTGGAAGAAGCAGGCATCTTGATCGTCAACAAGTCAGATTTATTGAGTCCTGAAAACGCACATGAGGCCGTCGAACGAATGCGCATCCTGATTCCAGCCCGCACGGTATTGCTTCAGAACTCCCACGACGCTAGTCAAATTGCACGATGGGGCAAGGCTCTTACTGACTTTTCTGGGGCAGTTCTCAACTCAAACCAAGTTGACTATAAATTATATGGATCAGGGGAGGCTCAACTAGCGTGGATGGACGCCGCTGTTGAAGTTCATGGCTCCGGGGAACTTCGAACCGGGTTGGTGGACGCCTTTCAACAGGCAATGAGCCGCATCCTTTCCACTGAAAAAATACCCGTCGGTCATGTAAAAGTTTTTTGGACGACTAAATCAGGCACGTGGAAAGCCAGCCTGACCACAAACCAAGATTGGAGTGCAGATCCAGTGGAACGAGTTCTCAATGCGCCCGATGCTTTCCTATTCAACGCTCGGTGGGAATGCTCAGCTGAAACTGCACTTCGGGTTTTCGGCGAGGTTTTGAGCGAGGTAAGAGGTCTAGGAGCAGTTCTTTCGGTTGTCCGGCAAGACGCTTTTCATCCCGGGTTTCCGACGCCAATTCACCGTCTGTCGTAAAATCTGCAGAAAACTGGCATCAGGCCTTAGGGTTTACCGTAACTCCGTCTAAAGAGCCATATTTGACATCGACCGACCAATTAACTTCTCCAGATTGGGGGTCGACTGTTTGCCGGTATGTCCCCCAGGCTTTCCCTTGGCACCAGAAGGTTTGGAAATTGTCAGCATTAAGGGCCGGGGCAAAACTCATTGTTCCTTTGACTAAATCGCAACGGAAACCTGTTAGGGCCAAAAGGACTGACCAACTCGCCAAAGCCCGCGCATAATGGTGCCCACATTCGACCTCATCCCAAGGGTTTCTTTTGTACCCATCGTAGCGGTCGCGTACAGCCTTAACTATGCTCAAGCCTTCTTGAACCATACCTTCGTAAATTAAGTGTGCTGCAACTTGGTATTCGATACCGGTCCATACTTCGTCGGAGTAGACAAAGGGAAGGCGAGGTCTACCGCCGCGCGGCCAAGTACACAACAACACACCTTTTTCATCTTCGAGAGCATAAACCCGCTGGACGTTTTGGTGGCCTTTCAAGTCTTCGCAAAAATTATACTGATAAACTGATCTCAAGGCAGTTTTGACATGATCTGCCGGGAGTACATAGCCAAGTCCTACCACGTGTGCCATCCATTGTCCGAGGAGCTGATCTGAAAGGCAACCTTCGCCATACTGATAAGAATATTCATCGGGAACGGCAACTTTTTGGCGGTAGTACTCGCCGTTCCATAGTTCTTTATCCATGCGGGCACTTCCGGCTGCCCATGCTGCGTTGTAGCGTTGAGCCCTTTGTTTGTCTCCCATGGCCAAAGACATCTCGGAGGCCGCCCGCAGCGCTGCATAGAATAACGAGTTAACCAGGGAGTTTGGTCCATAAAACTCTATATCGTAGGTGTTGTGCTGTTGGCCATCGAGTACCAGGTCACCGTCGAGATCCCAACGGGAAAATGTGAAATCCATAGCCAAGGCTGCTTTGTCCCACACACTTTTGAGGAAGTCTGTGTCTCCACTAAGAATCCATTCCCGGTAGAGGCGGACAATTGTCCCAAGCTGGCCATCAGCGGCAGGATGGACAGAAAACTTTGGCTTACCAAAAATTTGGAGCGTTCGAAAAGCCATGTTTCCAACTTCATCAGTTTCCAAGTTGAACTCCACGCGTCGGGCGGTGCGTTCTAATTCGGGGAAAAGATAGGCCAGCGTCTGGGCATAGTTCCACACATGGGTACAGGTTCCCTCACAACTGCCTTTTGTGTTGTGTGACCCTTCATAAGAAAGGAAAGTGCCCTCCTCGATCCGAAAGCAAGTACTGCTCCTGATGACAGTTATGTTGCTCGATACCGCGTCGAGCACTTCCTCTGGAAGGGTAGAAGAGAACAAAGCCTCGTGGAAATCTCTGGTTGACTTCTCGAGCTGGGTAAGGTTTTTTAACAGGTAGGATCCAGCATCCCACGAGTCGGTAAACCGTGTAGCGTAAAAATTTCGCACAGTACCCGATTTGGCATCTTCGTCCCAATCAGCAACTCGGTTTGGAAAATACCAAGCCAATGCAAACTCAAAGATCCCTTCCTCTCCGGGACCAAGTTTCTTAACAATACCAAGGGAGCCAACCCTTTGTGTCGGGGGTCCCACCTTGGTCTTGGTGCCTGAGGGTACACTCAACTCGAGTCGGCCGTCCGAGGAAAAATCATCCCAGAAGTCTTGAATTCCATCCCACCAGCCGGTGTCCGCCCAAAGGGTTTTCACTGTAATTGCCGGATCGCGAGTGATGAGCGCTAGGTTTCCATATCGATGGTCATTCCGGCTCAAAGTCGAGGACGAGAAAAAAAGCCCATGAACTCCGTCTTTTTCTCGAAACTCGTTGAGGTCACCCTCGGTTGGAATCATGTTGTCGAAGATGTCGTAGCCTCGAAACCCCGATAGGTTTGGTAGAGAACCCGCAATGGTGACATCACAAGGGGTATGAGAAACATTCTTCACTTTGTAACGAAAAACGGCGCCAGGGATGCCAGAAGCTTCTGCGTTCAAAGGGATAAGCGGATTGAATGCTTCTAGACTCACCTGGACAGGTAGGGTTGGGTCTTCAAAGTCAATCCAAACAAATGGATACTCCCCTCTGAGGCGAGTGCTTTCAAAATGGGGCAATCCCCGGACTTCGCCAGGATGATAGCCGTGCGCTTGGGTATGTGGACTGATCTTTGTTGATTCTAAAACCCGTGCGGCGGGCACTCCACCTTCAGCACGTGCATACAGTGCAAAGAAACCATACGGGACCTTGCTTCCCTTTGCAGGGCGGTTAAAAATCTCCCAGTCTTTGAGTTCCCCGGTCACCCCCAGTGAAACAGTGCCTGTTCCGATACCACCAAGAAGAAAAGCAACCTCTCCTGCCTGTTGCGGAAACGACCTTTGGCCAGTGCCTAGTTCCAGACGACTCTGATTTTTCATCCAACTATCCTCCGCTGCCAATTTTCGTGTACGTACACGAACGATAGACCCATTGCAGTGAGATTGTCAACTTAAAATCAGGTCTGCTGGGTGCCCGCCTGAGAGAGAGCAGGAGATCGGTTTCAGAATCGCTTGAGAACTTTCTCAGGCTGCGGGATTGCCAACTTTAAAAAAATAAATGAATGCCAGCCGAACTTTAGGCTGTCCACAACCGATTTTTTCTGAACGGTGCTTCACTTCCCTGCTCAACGTGGATATATTGGTCGCCATGGATCAACAACAACACGAAAAACGCAACAGGACGTACACCGTTCTGGGCATCGCCTTGGCGATGTTTCTCGGAGCCCTCGACCAGACAATTGTTTCGACGGCTATGCCCAAGGTGGTAGAACAATTGGGCGGACTGGACAGGCTCTCTTGGGTCTTCACAGTTTATATTCTGATTTCAACGCTTCTGATTCCCGTTTATGGCAAACTAGCCGACATTTTCAGCCGCAGGCTGCTGGAAATCGTCGCGGTGTCCATGTTCGTCATCGGTTCGGCCCTTTGCGGAATGGCCGGCGACCAACCTCTTTTCAATTTCCTCGGCGACGGAATGTCTCAGCTCATCGTCTTCCGTGGCATTCAGGCCATTGGCGGCGCCGGGCTCTTTTCTCTGGCTTTCATTATCGTGGCTGACCTCTACCCTCCTCGCGAGCGGGGCAAAATCAACGGCATGTTTGGAGCGGTCTTCGGGCTCGCCAGCGTGCTCGGGCCGCTGATCGGCGGTTTTCTCACAGACAATGCGGGAGCTTGGTTGACTGGCATCGAGGGTTGGCGCTGGGTGTTCTACGTCAACCTGCCCCTCGGCATCATCGCTCTGTGGTTCATTATTACCCGCATGCCTCACCTGCAACCGCCGGACAACAGCCATGAAGTAGATTTTGTGTCTGCGTTTCTGATGATGGCCACGTTCCTTCCCTTTGTCTTTGCCCTACAGCTCGACAAGAACGACCATGCGTGGACGAGTCCGGAAGTACTCTTCCAGCTCATTGGCTCGCTGGTCATTGGCTCGGTTTGGGTTTGGCATTCGCTCAAGGTGTCCAAACACCCGATACTCGACTTGCGGTTGTTTAAGAACAACGTGTTCACTACTGCAAACATCACGTCTTTTTTCTTCGGTGCCGGTTTCTTCGTCATCCTCCAATACCTTCCTTTTTATATGGTGAACGTGCAGGGGGTTTCGGCCACTGAGGCTGGTGCAAGCCTCATCCCGATGACCATGGGAATCGTGCTCGGCTCGGGCCTCGGTGGTCCTATTGCCAGCAAGATCGGCAAATACAAGGCCATATTGGTGGCCGGGACCGTAGTCGCGGCCATCGGAGGCGGTCTGGTCTCACTGTTTGGCCTAGACACCCCCTACTGGCAAGTGATCCTCACCATGGTCGTCGCTGGCCTAGGCTTTGGTCCCGGCATGGGCCTGTACGCCTTGGCGGTTCAGAACTCGGTTCCCCGAGAAGAAATGGGCCAAGCCACCAGTGCCAGCCAGTTCTTGCGCCAAATCGGTTCGGCCGTGGGTTCCGCGATTGCCGGCTCGATTTTCTCGGCAGCGGTCCTCACTGCATCGACTGCCCACATGCCTCAGGGCATGAACCTCAATCAAGGCATTTTGCGGGCGGGGCCTTCGGAAGTTCGTAAGTTCATCGAGTCCGGTTTCGACGAAACGACCAAAACAGTGAGTGACCTCATGGACCTGCGAGGCGCAGAAGCTCAGGCTGCTTACGATAAAATCATGGCTGACCCAAAAACTTCTGATCAGCTGAAGCAAAACCTCAAGGATGGCACTCCTGCTATGGCCATGGAAAAGCAGTTCCAGGAGTTCCAGAGCGCTTTGGAGGACATTGTACTGACGGGCAACAAAGCTGCACTGGCGGCACTCTACGCTTCCCCAGCAGGCTCCAAAATGCTGTCAGAAGAGTCGCGCAAGGGAATCGACGCGATCATGATCCTGCCTGCACCGGCCCGCAAGGAAGCTATCCCGCACCTTCGCGAAAAGATGCAGCAAGGAATGGCCATGGCGATCAGTGTCACGAGTGAGTATGCCAAGGCCAAGATCAAGGGCGCACTCGACAGCAAGAAGAAGGAAGTTGCCGACGGTGTGGTATCTGGAATGAGGCCGGCCGTCGTTGAGGCGCTCCAACCCGTTTGGCTGTTCAATATTCTGGTCTTCGTGCTTCTGTTTATCTTCAACTTGTTCATTCCGAGCATTCCGTTGAAGAGCCGTCAGGAGGCCACACCTGTGGTTGAAGGTCACGGCCACGGCACCGAAGGTACTCCACCGGCCGCCCACTAATGAATCGGCGTTTCCGGTAGCGTTCCAAAGCCTTCGACACTGAGGTGTCGAAGGCTTTTTTTTGGTCAGTAGGTCCGTTGGGGACAGACCTCGGCTCACAATTCCCACTGTAAGGCGCGGTAGGTGAACAGTCCGCGCCGATAGCCCAACACCAAAGCCGCTCCACCAACCAGATTGGCCAACATCGGCGTCGTGGGCGGTAAACCGACCGCCAACGTAGAGCCCCAGCGGCGGAGCACCCCCCCCTGGCCCACACGCTCACTCCAATCCTCGTCGGCTACCAAAGTCCACCCATGGTTTCCCAGCCCGCTTTTCCAACCTTCGCATTTTTCGAGGGCGGGTACCTTCCATCCATCACGGAAGGCCGCCAGCCATCTTTCCTCGGTTGTGTCGGCGGGCTCCCGCGCCAAAAGGTCGTCGATGAGCAGAAAACGGTCACCAGGTCGAGCCTGCTGGGTCAGGAGGCTTCGAAACAGCTCGGGATCAGGGTTATGCGCCAAACTCTCGATCGCGTAGTACAGGGTGCGACCCGAGGACGCGGGCCAAACTTGAGCTTGCAGATACGAGCCGGTCACTATTTGTGCCCTGTGCCCCAGCCAAGTGGAAGCCTCGACAGCCTGCGAGGGACTGAGGGTGACCCCAAAAAGCTCAACCTCGGCCCCGACGGTTTTTTGCAGCGACCAGAGGGCCGATCCCGTACCGCAGCCAAGGTCAAAGACGGCAAGGCAACCTTCAGCTGCTTCCCGGATGCGCTGGTGGGCGGTGTCAACAGTACCATCGATGCGCCGATGGATGGCCAACGGTTGGCGAGTCGGGAGGCCGCCCCAGCGAGACTCCCACGCGTTAAAACTGCCGGTGTTGGCTTCGTAGTAGCGCCGGACGCTATCTTCGTGGTCGCGGATGGTGGAACGGCTCATCGAAAGAGTATACTCGCCCCATGCCATTTCCCGAACCATGGTTGACCCCTCTCGCCGGCCGGGGACTCACCGAACCCACCGAGGTTCAAGTCGCGGTTCGGCAGCCGTTTCTTGCGGGTAAGAACCTGCTGGTACAGTCGGGCACTGGAACCGGAAAGACCCTTGCCTACCTTATACCCTTGTTCGAGCGTCTCGACCCGCAGAGAAAAGACCTGCAGGGTTTGGTACTCGCCCCCACCCAGGAGCTCGCGGTGCAGATTCACCGGCAGATGGAACTGCTGGCGGCCGACTTGGCGCCGGCCCGTTCGGTGCGCACGGTATCGTTGATGGGCGGGGTGAATCTGTTGCGTCAATTGGAACAGCTCAAAGCCAAGCCCCACCTCGCCGTTGGAACTCCGGGTAGAGTGCTTGAGCTCCTTGAGAAAAAGAAGATCACCGGTCACTTCTTGAGCAGCGTAGTACTCGATGAGGCCGATCGTCTGCTTGATGACACCTCAGTGGTGGCCGTCAGGGCCATTCTGAAGACGACACTCAAAAGCCGTCAGCTCAGTCTGTTTTCGGCTAGCCTTCCCCCTGCCACGGTCGCTATCGCCTCGGGACTGGCCTCAGATTGGCTATCGCTTTTGTTGGAGCCCGAGATGCCTATTCCTGCAGGAATCCGACATTGGAGTTTCGCGTCGGAGCTCCAGCATAAAAACGACCTACTGCGTCAACTGCTCCATGCAATCGCTCCGAGCAAAGCTCTGGTGTTCCTCAATAAGCCCGACCAAATCGAACTCGTGGCCGCCAAGCTCCGCCACCATGGCCTCCAAGCAGAGAGCTTATATGGAACCCGGTTCAAGGAAGACAGGCAGAAGGCGATGAAGGCTTTTGCCTCTGGTAGCGCGAGCATCCTGGTAGCCAGCGACCTCGCCGCCCGAGGATTGCACATAGACGGCATAAGCCATGTGTTTCATTTTGACATCCCTGAGAACCCGCTGGACTACCAGCACCGCTGCGGCCGCACGGGCCGCCTCGGTCACGTGGGAACCAGTGTGGCTTTGAGCACAGAGTACGAACTCGGCAGGCTACGGGAGTTCGAAAAAACCTTCTCCATCACTGTGGTGCCACAGAGCCTCCACCACGGCAAGGTTCAACTAAAGAGACGGTAGACGGGGGTAGGTGCCACAATCCCCTTGAGGGTGGCCATCTTGGTCTCACTCTTCAACCCCGACGCTTGGAGTATGTCGGGGACTCCCGGGCTGTTAAAGACGGCCTCCGTGATCCAAACTTCACCAGCCTCGGCTAGGCCCTGCACTCGCGCAGCAAGGTTGATGTTTTGACCGAAGTAGTCAAGCCGGTCGTCAGCGGTCACGGCCAAGGCTGGGCCCTCATGCAGACCTATCTTGATGCCCAGCTCGGTTTGGCCGCTGGAAGAGTCGAGTTTCTTCATCCGCTCGACCATAGCGAGCGAAGCCAGCACCCCTTCCTGGCTGTTCGAGAACGTCGCCATGATGGCGTCGCCCATGGTCTTCACGAGGGCACCATGGAACTCCCGGACCACTTCGGTAAGCAGGTTGAAATGCTTCTGTACCACTTCGTAAGCGGTGATGTCGCCCACGCGTCCGTACATATCAGTCGAACCCTTGAGGTCGGTGAACAACACCGTCAGGCTTTTAATTTTTAGCTTCATATCGGGAGCCCAAGCCTGCATCCGAAAGAGTTCGCGGAACGATTGGTTGTTGAGAAAAGCCTTGCCGGTGAGAAATGGCCTCCAGACGCGCTCTGTGCGCATGTAGGGAAGGGCAATCTTCAGGAACTCTGAGGCATTCTGCAACACGATCCCTGTAGCCGCCTTGAGGCGGTTGTTGAGGTGAAACACAACGTTGCCGGGACGAAGAACGAGAGATAAGGGTGAAATGCCACCTTCCATGAGGTCGATATCGACAATTTGCTCGATAGCCAAAGGCGAGCCCTCCACTGCTATTCTGAGCTGGCTGTGGCTTTCGAGGTTGAGCAACCGGTATTGGCCCACTTCCAGCACAGCCTCCAGTTTCCCCTTCACGTCTGGAGCAATCGCGGCAAAACCCTTCATGGACGCACCGGCCCCCATGGACTCCATATTGGGCGAAAGCAGGTTGGCCGACCTGTAGGAACGCAAGTAGGGCTCAAGGCCCGAAAGGGGCTCGGGATGACTTACCCCCAGAGCCTCGCTGCACTCAAAGGTCACCTCGACAAAGTCATCCATGGAGGCTTCCCTGGAAATAGAACAAACGGTACAGGGAATCTGTTCGGAAGAGATGGCGTCGAGACGAGAATAGGCGTGCTCACAGCCCCCGCAGGAGGCGCATATTTGGCCATAATGGAAGTCGAACAGACCAATTTTGGCACCGTGGATGAAGATATCGAGCAGAACTTCGGGGTCGAACCCGTGCTGCTGGGCAAACGCCAGCGGGTTGATTCGCACGAGATCCCATTCGCCAAGTGTCGGCAACAGGGCTCCAAGTTTGTCCACCTCTGCCGCCTTC
>Ga0114970_10000478_pt1 | contig 30025 bp, 21 predicted proteins | sample M_140205_XF_Meta_FD_87030 | JGI IMG/M metagenome (GOLD analysis project Ga0114970, IMG submission 87030) | Freshwater microbial communities from Lake Montjoie, Canada to study carbon cycling - M_140205_XF_MetaG | ecosystem: Environmental > Aquatic > Freshwater > Lake | place: Lake Montjoie...
ATGATTCAACAAGCTCAGGAAGGGAATCTTAACTAATAAAATTTATTTTCTGCCTGATTAGCTCTCTCTCTTTACTTTCTTCACGGACCATGCAACCCATATGGCGAGTATAGAGAATAAAACTGCCGAAGATCCCAAGGTTCCTAAATTCAGTCCGCCGCTTTGCAGGGGTTTTGTGAGCAGGTCACCAAAGGTGGCACCAAAGGGTCTTGTGAGTACAAAGGCAGCCCAAAACAAAACAAGGGTGGAAATTTTCGTGAAATAATGTGCCAAAGCTAGTAAGCTGAGTAAGCCACCGATAAGCATTGCCCCACCTAAAAAACCGAGGCCCGAATTGTCGGCGAGAAAATCACCCAAAGCAGTACCCAAGGTATTTGAAAATAAAATGGCTGTCCAATAAAAAATTTCTCCTCGTACGGATTTGATGTGCGTAACCGATATCGACTTTTCTTTTTGTTTCCATATGAAAAGAACCAATAGAAGCATCCCTGCTAAAATACATGAACCCATTGCATAGCCAAGGTTTAAGGTTCGGTCCATATAGTCGGAGATGGTCGTTCCTGCAGTACTTGTAGAAAGGATGACGAACCAATAAATAACAGGATGAAATTTTTTGCCGAGAAGCTGAACAAAAAGGCTCGCAAAAAATACCATTAACAAGATGCATGAGCTCAGCGCATATCCGATATGCATGGTCATGGATAATAAATCACCAAAGGTTTCTCCTAGGGTGGTAGCACATATTTTCATCACCCAAAAAGAAATCGTTAGGGCAGGTAATTTATTCAGGTCTTTATAGGGCTTGGCTTTTATCATCTTTCATGTAATTTCTATAAAATTCATAGGCCATAAACCAAAGGGAATATACAGTGAGTCGTCCCCAAAAGTCGATAAAGGGAAGGGTTGCCTGGTCTGGGGATAGTTTATTGAGGTATCCCAAAATCAAAAAAACTGGAATGTTAAAAACAATTAAAAAGACGATTAGTTTTTTTAGAAAACTTTTTTTGGGAACATATTTTCTATAAAGTGCATAGCCGGTAAACCAAAGTGAATATACACATAGTCGGCCCCAAAAGTCAACAAACACAATAGATCTAGGTGTGTCAGAAAAAACTTGAAAATAGGCAAGGACCAAAAAGACCATTGCATTCGCCGCTACAAGACCTCCTAAAATTTGACTGATGATTTTTTTATTTGATTTCATAGAGAGCTTGATTTCTATTTGTTGAATAAAAAATGAGTAGAATGTTTTTTCTTTCTTTCTTGTATATCGTTAATAATTGTTTGGTGTCTGCTTACCAGCTAAAAACTACTTTTCCATTCCCACTATTTATATTTGGTGTATTGATTTGATTGATCCCTGTATTATAGGATCCGCCCCCACCGCCACCGCTATATACACTGCCAACATATTGACCGCCACTTCCACCGGACCAGCCACCGCCCCCACCTCCACCACCACTGATTTCATGGTTTCCACCTCCACCACCAAATCCTCCATATGAATATCCATCACGCGAAGATCCACCAGCCCCACCATTTAAAAAGGAATGACCTGGATATCCGCTATTGGATTGCTTTTGAATGCCATCACCAATGAATCCGGCACCTCCACCTCCTCCATGAATACTGTTGGTACTCCCTGAAATTCCCCCATAACCATTCAGCCCTGCTTGTCCATAACCACGATTATCTAGGGTGCCATCCAAGCCTATCGAACCACCTACACCTTGTTGATCACCATAGTTTCCAACGCCCCCACCGCCACCGGCAACAATCAATGGTGTCACTTTAACACCATTATAGGTATAGGAAGAAGAAAGATCAGAAATCACAACAAAGGAACCCCCGCCACCGGCGCTTGAACTTGCCCCTGGTGACTGCGTTCCCTGTCCACCTACCAAAACATAGTAGGTTTCTCCACCTTTAACAGCAAAGGTTCCCTTCATATAGGCGCCATATGCACCAGCGACACCATTTTGATTCAGTGCCCCTTGTGCACCCCATGTCTCAATGGTTACAGTGGATACGCATGTGGGAGGATTAACAGAAACGATACTTCCTGAATAATAAATGGTTTGTGTTCCGGTAGGGCAATTTACTACTTTTAAGGTGTCTGTTTTTGAATTTGAACAAGCATTTTTACTCACATTCAGCGTTACGGGATAATTGCCAACAGCATTCCAAATTACGCTTGGATGTTGACTATTGGATGTTGTCGGATTTCCGAAAGAAAAATTCCAGTTGTAAGAGGCACCATTTTGAAGGGGATTAAATTGAACGGTATCTCCAAATTGTGCAGGATAAGGTGTCCAACTAAAGTCAGCATTGGGAATAGAATCGGCCACAACAGTAGTGTTTGCGCTTGCACTCGTGCAATTGTTGATGGTAGCCGTTACAGCGTAAATACCAGCCTGTGAAAGCACAATTTGAGAAAGAATTGGATTCTGTTGGGTTGATGTAAATCCGTTAGGTCCCGTCCAATTATAGGTGGCATTCGGGATGCTGGTCACCTGCAATTGTATTTGACCTTTTTCACAAACAGGACCATTGTTGGATGCTGTTGGGCTTGCCGGCGGAATACAGTTTCCACATACTTCATACCAATTTCCATTTCTGAAAAAGTTAAAGCATTTTGAAGAGGTATTGAAAATGAGCAGGCCTTCGGCCGGATTTGCGATTAGATCTCTTTGTGCACTGCTCATGCGCGGAACGAGCATTCCTTTGGTATTTGAATGGATATCAAGTTGTGCTGATATATCCGGAAAAAGTGTGCCAATACCCACCCCTTGAGAAAACACACTTGAAGTATCCATGAATAAAATATAGAGAAGACCGATACCAATTATCTTTGAAATTTTTTTTATAAGTTGTTGATTCATATTGTTTTGTTCCATTCTATTTTTATTTGTAATCACAAGATACTGTTTATTCCGAATACCATAAAATTATGTCTCCGTATTTTAATACGACCTCTATTTCTTCTTATTATTTCTTATTTTTGAGGTCTGTTCGGTATGCAAAAAAGGAAGAAAATCAGATGAAAAAAAATTTATTTATTGCCTTTGAAGGAATTGATGGAAGTGGGAAAAGTACACAGGTAAAAATGCTTGCCGAAAAACTGATATCTGAAGGTCATAAGGTATATACCACTTTTGAGCCCACAGATAGCCCTATCGGTTCTATCATTCGCAATATTATGAAGGGTAGAATGCAGGCTGATCACAAGACCATTGCCGGGCTTTTTGTTGCTGATCGCCTCGATCATCTATTGAATGAGGTAAATGGAATTGTGAAAAAGATGAAAGAAGGATATACCGTAATTTCAGATAGATATTGTTTTTCTTCTTATGCCTATCAAGGTACCCATATGGATATAGATTGGGTAATTGCAGCCAACGCCATGAGTACAGAAATTATTCGTCCTGACATCAATATTTTTATTGATATTCTGCCGGAAGATGCGATGCAAAGGCTCAACGCAAACAGAGGCACCATTGAACTATATGAAACCCTTGAAAATTTAAGAGCGGTGAGAAATACCTATTTAGAGGCTTTTGATAAATTGAAAGGACAGGAAAATGTCTTTACCACCGAGGGAAATAGAGATGCTAAATTAATTGCGGCTGATATTTTTCAGCAAGTTGATAATTTAATAAAATAGAAAGCGAAATTTAATTCGTTCTCAATATTTTTATCATCATCCTTTGGTTGTCAATCTGCAATTTTAGGAAATAAAATCCGGCAGCTAAATCACCTTTGTATTCAATACGATGTTCACCGGGTAATTCTATTTCATGATTTAAAACTAAAATCAGCTGCCCACTTACATCATACAATGCCGCCTCGATTTGACATTTTTTATGTAAGGAATACGTCAGGTAAAAAGCTTCATTAAATGGATTGGGCGAGAGCGAAAGATTGTCTAAAATAGAAATTTCTTCAATGCCAATAATACCTGTATAATGCGGATCGGAAGTGTTTTTACATCCATTTGCATTGGTAATGGTAACCGTGTAATTTCCTTTTACAGTGGCAGTATAGCTTTGGTTGGTTGCACCACTGATAGGAGCTCCTTCAAGATTCCATTGGTAGGATACCGCTGCCGATGAACTCAGTACATTTCCAGATTGTGAAATAACGGGCATGGCTGGCAGTGAATAGACCGTAACGATCACACTTGCCGATGCACTGCAGGCATTGCCATCTTTTACGGTTACTGAATAGGTTCCTGCATAGGATGCATTGACACTTTGGGTTGTACTGCCATTCGACCAAAAATAAGATTGTGCAGGACTAGAGGTCAGTTTAACAAATTCTCCAAAGCAAAATGCCAGTGGTCCACCGGAAGTAATGTTTGCTATGGGTAATGGGTTTACCGTTACAGCTACTGATGCTGATTTTGCAGAACATGAATTTCCATCGGTAACGGTAACAGAATAGCTTCCACTGTTTTTTACATAAATCGTTTGTGTGCTTTTCCCATTGGACCAATTATAGGTAGATGCAGTTGATGCCGTTAATTTTACAGAGTCTCCCTGACAAAAAGTGGTATTTCCTGATACCGTAATGTTTGATAGCGGTAAAGGATTTACAACAACTACTGTGGCTTGTGAACTTGCATAACAGCCAAGTGGGCTTGTTACATTTACCGTAAAGCTTCCAGAGGATTTTATAACAATACTTTGACTGGTGGCAGTTGTTGACCAAAGATAATTACTTCCTACGTTGGCAGTCAGTATTACAGAATCTCCCTGACAGAAAGTAAGAGGACCGCTAGGGGTAATACTTGCTGAAGCAGCCGGATTTACTTGTACTTGTATGCTATTTGAATTTCCGGAACAACCAAAGGAATTGGTTACGCTTACCGAATAGGTACCGGAATTGTTTACCACAATATTTTGTGTGGTAGCGCCTGTATTCCAAAGGTATGAGGCTGCGGATGTTGAGCTAAGTGTTACTGTTCCTCCGGGACAGAAGGTCGTTGGGCCTCCTGCAGTAATTTGTGGAACGGGCAGTGGATGAACAGTTACAACAACCGGATTTGCTGATGCTGAACACAGGTTGCTATCAAGAACGCTTAATCCATAATTTCCAGAAGTGCCAATTGTAATATTTTGTGTGGTGGAACCATTGGTCCACAAGTAGCTGCTTGCGTGTGAAGAGCTTAGAACCACTTGATTTCCTTGGCAAAAAGTGAGGGGCCCTGAAGCGGATATATTTGCTTTTGGCAATGCATGCACGGTGACATTTACTGCTGAAGAGTTGGCTTTACATCCCTTTGCATCTGTTATGCTTACCGCATAAGATCCCGAAGCAGATACATAGATATTTGAAGCAACAGCCCCTGTAGACCATAAGTAAGATGAGGCTGCTGAGGCTTGGAGTTTGATGCTGTCACCCTGACAAAGCGATTGATTACCAGAAGGGGTAATGATGGCTGAAGGCAAAGGATTAACCGTAACGTTTACCGCTGAAGATTGTGCAGAACATCCATTTGCATCGGTGACCGTAACCGAATAATTTCCACTTGATGAAACCGTAATTTGTTGTGCATTTGACGTATTGCTCCAAAGCCAAGAAGTACCCGAGGTCGTATTTAGAATTACACTCCCTCCCTGACAAAAAGTGAGTGGTCCGGAGGCATTTATGGATGCTGTTGGCAATGCATTTACTTGCACCTGAAGGGCTGATGAAGTGAGTTTGCAATTGTTATTAGAACTTACCACTACAGAATACGATCCTGACTGTGTTATATTGACACTTTGCGTGGTCGCTCCATTTGACCAGAGATATGAATTATTGCTAGCTGCATTCAGTGTCACGGATTTTCCCTGACAAAAAGTAAGGGGTCCTGAAGCATTTACTGCCGCTGATGGCAATGGATTTACAAGCACCGGAACCGTTGAAGAAAGATTCTGACATCCATTTAAATTGCTTACCGTGACTGAAAAACTTCCAGTGTTGTGAACAGTAATACTTTGAGTAGTTTTTCCATTAGACCATAAATAGCTGTTGGCAGATGATGCGGTAAGTTTTACAGAATCTCCCTGGCAAAAGCTAAGAGGTCCATTTGCTAGAATATTGGCTGTTGGAAGGAGATGCACATTAACAACTGAAACAGCCGATGAATCGGTACAAGAGAAGCCATTGGTTACCAATACAGAATAGTTTCCGGATTGTTTTACAGTGATGCTTTGGGTCGTTTTTCCTCCTGACCAAAGGTATGACGCATGAGCAGATGAGGTTAAAATAACAGAGTCTCCTTGACAAAAAGACAAGGGTCCGGATGCGGTAACCACAGGAAGAGGCAAAGGATTTACACTCACACTGATGTTATTTGATTTCGAAGAACAAGACCCTCCGCCAATCAGTACGTTGTAAATGCCACTTTGGTTGACAGTGATACTTTGTGTTGTTTTTCCATTTGACCACAAATAAGATTGCGAAGGGTCAGCAGTTAACAATACAGAGCCCCCTTGACAAAAAGAGAGTGGTCCGTTTGCTTGTACACCATTGGAAGGCAAAGCAATGACCTGTATGTTTTGAGGATTTGAAACGCCTTTGCAAGCATTCACATCAGTGATTGTTACCGTATAATTTCCGGATTGGGAAGTATAAATACTTTGTGAACTGCTACCTGTATTCCACAGATAAGAACTTCCTGCAGAAGCGGTTAGCAGGATAGAATCTCCTTGACAAAATATTGTATTTCCTGAAGGTGTAATACTGCTTATCGGTAGGGTATTTGAGGTGGTTGTTACTGGTGATGATGTTGATGAGCATCCGTGTATATCTGAAACGGTAACCGAAAAAACACCTGAATTTTTAACATGAATATTTTGTGTGCTCTCTCCACTTGACCAGGCATAGTAAGTATTTGGATATGCAGTTAGTACAACAGAATCTCCTTGACAGAAACTCAAGGGTCCACCCACGCTAATATTGGCGGTTGGCAGGTTGTATATGGTTACGTTTGTATTTGGAGAGCTTGATTGACAAAGGTTTCCATCGGTAACGGTAACGGAATAATTCCCTCCTTTTGTTGCCGAAATAAATTGGGTAGTACTTCCGTCAGACCAAAGGTATGCGTTTGAATTATTTGCACCCAAAGTAACTGAACCTCCTTGGCAAAAGTTCAAAGGGCCATAAGCGGAAATATTTGATGTGGGCAATGCATTTACAGTTATATTGGTGGCTGCAGATTGCGCAGCACAGGAATTAGAACCGGTGACATAAACAGCATAATTTCCACTTTGTTTCACAAAAATATTTTGGGTAGTTTCTCCTGATGACCATAAATAAATTGCAGCAGCGGATGCTTGTAATTGAACAGAATCACCCTGACAAAATACAAGGGGTCCTGAAGATGTAATGGTTGCCTGCGGCAAGCTGCCTACCGAAATTGTTTGGATGGATGAAACAGAACGGCATCCATTGCTATCGGTTAACTGAACAGTATAATTTCCATTCTGTGTTAAAATGACACTTTTAGTGGTACTTCCGTCAGACCATAGATAATTGCCATTTGCCAATGCGGTGAGGGTAACCGAATTTCCCTGACAAATATTTAAATTGCCTGAGGCGATGATTGAATCTGAGGGTAAGGTATTTACCAATACAGTGGTAACAGGAGATAAATTTGCACAAGTATTCGAATCAATGACACTTACTGTAAAATTTCCAGATTGATAAATAGTTATATTTTGGGTACTGGCACCATTAGACCAGCTATAGGCTTTTGCCGATGAGGCAGAAAGAATTACAGAATCTCCCTGACATAAGGTTGTATTTCCACTTGTTTGGATATTTGCAAGTGGTATGGGATTCACTTGAATGGTAACCGTATCTGACTTATAACAACCAAATGCAGTTACGGTTTCTGTAAGAATATAGGTAGTTGTAACACTTGGTGTAGCCATCGGATTAGCAACCTGGTCGGAGCTTAAGCCTGTGGAAGGTGTCCATGCGTAGGTATTGCCTATTATGGCATTTGTTCCCAGGTTTATATTTTGTCCTGCACAAATTCCGGTATCTCTTCCGCTAATGGCCAATGGAGCTGTTAATGCACTGGGTGTAATGCTTACGGTATCTGTTTTAAAACAACCCGTTGCAAAGATGGTTTCTTTGAGTGTATAGAGCGTTTTAGAGGATGGATTGGCTATTGGATTGGCGATGGTAGAATCTGATAATCCCAATCCGGGAGACCAGCTATAAACACTTCCCAGTAAAGGATTGCTTCCCAGTTGAGCGGTTTGTCCAGCACATAGGTGTTGAGAAACCCCTGCAATGGCAGAGGGTTTTGGGTTTACGGTGATTGGAACAGCGATAGAAGTTCCGCCATTGGTGGTAACAGAGTAATTTCCGGAAATGGTTGGATACAAAGTTTTTCCGATAGCACCCTGTATGCTTGAACCATTTACATTCCATTGGTAATTACTGGCTGTAGAGGATATTAAACTGATTGAATCTCCCAAACAGATGGTATTGCTGCCAACAATGGTAACAATGGGTGCCGGACCACTTAGTAAGCTAAAGAATCCCGAGGAACCATAGGTAAAACCGTCTCCAATACCTCCTCCTACATACTCTGCATATGGTTTGGCACTGAGAACATTTGTTGTTCCTCCCAAGCAATTGCCCCCAAATCCAATTTGTAATTGGTAGTAATAGGTAGTATCTGCTTGCAGATTGGCATCTTTATACCAACGTTCACTTGTACTGCCAATGAGGTTAAAAGGTCCTGAGGAAGAAGTACTCTGATAGATAGAGTAGGAAGAAGTATTTGATACAGGGTCCCAGTATAGAATATTTTGGCCATTGCTACTTGCAATGGTGAAGTTATTGGGTGTAATGCTGATTAAATTTCCATTTAAATCTTGGTTGCAGGTTGTTTGTATGGCAAAACCATCGGCATTGCCGCCTGCATTGTAATCTGCTACAGGCATGGCAGCACTTTCTAATGAAACCCCACCGGCACAGCTACCCGAAAAGACTGCAGAGACAACATAGTAATAATTGCTGCCGGAAACAGCGGTTTTGTCAACATAATAGCGATCAGTGGTACTTGCCAGATTGGTATAAGGACCTCCCGAAGTTAGGGAGAAATCAATGCTGTAAGAGCTTGCATTGGGAACAGGATCCCAGTACATAATATTTTTTTCAATACCTGCAGCAACGGTAAAATTTGCAGGAGCGGGGGAAATGCTATTTCCTGTTAAGTCCTCATAGCAGGTACCACTGAATGCAAAACCATCTCCAATACCACCGGCATTAAAGTCAGCGATAGGAATACCAAAAGATTCTAAGGAAGTACCACCGGCACATTGACCTGAAAAATTGGCCGTTATGATGTAGTAGTAATTGTTACCCGCAGTAAGTCCTTTATCAACATAATACCTATTTGTGGTGCTAGACAATAGGCTATAAGGGCCACCTTGAATCATGGATACCTGAACATCGTATGAAATGGCATTGGCTACTGGATCCCAAAACAGTATATTTTGTTCGATTCCTGAAGCCACAGTAAAATTTGCCGGAGCCGGTGAAACACTTGTACCGTTTAAATCTGCATTGCAAGTACCTTGAAAGGCAAAACCATCACCATCACCACCCAATGTAAATTCCGAAATGGGTGTAGCGGTTCCTTCTGAAGAACTTCCTCCTGCACAGGCTCCGGAAAAATTAGCCGTTACAATATAATAATAGGGTGTTCCGGCAGTAAGACCTCTATCAATATAATATCGGTCTGAGGTAGTACCTAAAGCGGTATAAGGTCCACCTGAAACACTAGATACACCAATGGTATAGGAGGTGCAATTGGCTACAGGATCCCAAAAAAGAACATCTTGGCCAATTCCCGCTGCAATGGTAAAATTTGCCGGAGCCGGTGAAATGCCATTTCCTCCCAAATCTGAAAGGCAGGTGCCTGACATATTGAAACCATCGCCATCGCCGCCTGCAACAAATTGAGCAAAAGGAACTGCGTATACTTCAACACTGGGTCCACTGGCCTGTCCGCCTACCAAAGCCACTACATTGTAGTAATAGGTCTGCCCTGCTACCAATCCTGTATGTGAATATCCGATAACATTTCCCAAACTGATTTGATTTCCATTCGGGTATACATTCGGGCTTGTCCCCCAATATAATATGTACCCTGATGCGCTTGAAAAGGGCTCCCAATACATATTGATATGCTCGTCATTGCCTGCGGCAGTAAGGTGTTGGACTACTTGTCCCCGGCTTTGTATGGAGAATGAAATGAAGAGTACAAAAAGAAATAAAGAATGAATTCGGAACGCTCTGCACATATATTTCATGACATGGGGTATCGATTTAAGCATAGAGGTCATAATACGAAAAAATCTTCAATAAAAAAAGGATAAGACAATTAATTTCATGAAGAAAAGACTTTGAATGGCTTTTCTTTGACCTTTGTCAGATAAATTTGCCATCCTTATGGATTTTAACATCATTTACGAAGTCTCTGATTTGCTGTTCATTATCTTTTTTGCAAATAAGCAGTACATTATCTGATTCAACAACAATATAATCTTCTAAACCTTGCATCACCAAAAGTTTTCCTTTTGGAATATTGACAATGCAACCCGAAGATTCATAAGCAAGCACGTTATTGCCAACAATGGCGTTGCCTTCCGTATCTTTGCTGAGATGTTCATACAATGAACCCCAGGTGCCTAAGTCAGACCAACCCAAATCAGCTGACATAACCCACACATTTTGGGCTTTTTCCAAAATTCCATAGTCAATAGAGATATTGGTACATTGGGAATAGGTACTGACAATAAAATTCTGTTCTTTTTCTGTATTGAAAAGATCCTTTCCTTCTAGAAAAAGGGCGTTCATTTCCGGTAAATATTTTTCAAAGGCATCGATGATGGTCTTTGCATTCCAAACAAAAATGCCCGAATTCCAAAGGAAATCACCGCTTTCAAGAAAGAAATTGGCAAGTTCTGTATTGGGTTTTTCAGTGAAGGTTTTCACTTTGCAAACACGATGATCAGCATCGCATAAATCGTTATTGAATTGGATATAGCCATAACCGGTATCAGGTCTTCCGGGTTTAATGCCCAACGTAACCAGATCATCATTTTTTTCTGTGAAATCGAAGGCATTGTTTATGGCTTCACAAAAAGCTTCTTCTTTGAGAATAATATGGTCAGAAGGAGCTACCACAATATTGGCATCTTGGTTGAGTGCATAAATTTTATGCGTGGCATAGGCAATGCAAGGTGCGGTGTTTCTTCTTGAAGGTTCTCCTACAATCTGCAAAGGAGAAAGTGAAGGCAATTGTTTTTTGACAAGATCAAGGTAGGTGTCATTGGTAACCACAAAAATATTTTCTGCAGGGCAAATATTCAAAAATCTTGCATAGGTTTGCTGCAAAAGGCTTTTTCCATTTCCTAGAATATCCAGAAACTGTTTGGGATGTGCTGTTCGGCTCATGGGCCAAAATCTGCTCCCAATGCCACCGGCCATTATAATACAATATCTGTTCGTGTTCATAAATGTAGGTAAACAAATTTAATTTGATATCCCTTATTGGGATAACTTGGTTAAGGCTTCTTTTAGTTTTTTCATGATCATTTCTACCTCTTCTAATTTGCAATTTCCAACAGATAGTCTATACCAGGTGGAGTCGGGAGAGGATCCGAATGCATAAAAAGGAACAATGGCAAAACCCGCTTCTTCAAGCAAATAGGCTGTAATATCTTTAGTTTCTTTTAATACTATTCCTTGTTCCGTTTTTAAATTTTTCAGGTCAAATTTTATCGTCAAATAAATAGCCGCCTGAGGTTCAATGGCATGAACGGGAAATCCTTCTTTCTGAAGTTTAATAAATCCACTATAAAAGGCATTTAAGCGCTCGTGTACTTCATTCTTGAAATGCGTTAAATAGTTTTCTAGCTGTTCTTTTTCATTTAAAAATCGGGCTACTGCGTATTGCTCTGCTTTTGGAGCCCATGCACCGATATGCCCAAGGATGGTCTTCATTTTTTCGATAATTTCTTTCGGCCCAAATGACCACCCCACACGGATACCGGTAGAGGCAAATGCTTTTGATGCACCATCCACAAAAAGGGTATAGTTTTTAAGTTCGGGCACCAAACTTACTGGATTATAGTGTTTGGTATTGCCAAACGTTAGTACCCAATAGATCTGATCATAAAGAATATACAAGGGTTTCTCTCCATTTTTTCTTCTTTTATTTTCACTTAATACCATCTCACATATTTCTTGAAGACCTTCGGAGGTAAAAGTGGTACCAGTGGGATTTAAAGGAGAACACAATGCCAACAGGCAGGCATCTTTCAAGAAAGGTCTGATTTCATCGGCCGTGGGCATAAAGTTATTTTCTGCCTTTGTTTCGATGTATATGGAGTCTGCTGCCGTTAAATGACAATAGTGATTATTATTCCAAGAGGGAACCGGTACAATCACTTTTTCTCCCTTATCAAGCAAAGTTTGGAAAAGGGTATAAATCAAGGGCCGGGCTCCTGCTGCAATTAATATTTCATCAGAAGAATAGGATAAGCCTTGAAAGCTATTGATAAAATTGGCAACTGATTTTCTCAATTCAGGAATTCCATTGGCCGGGGGGTAATTGGTTTGGCCTTCCATATAGGCAGAGATAATCTCATCGCGCATCAATTCTGGAATGGGGAAAATTTTGGGGTTGAAATCACCAATGGTTAAATTGTGTATTTGAGCCCCTTTTATTATTTTTTCATTAACCTCAGCAGCTATTTTAATAATTTCTGAACCGATTAGATTTTCAGCCATTTCTGAAAAAATCAAATCGGGAAGCATCGAGGTAGAACTTTCAAAAGTCATTTCGCGAATTTTAGGGTTTTCATGAGATACTTGGGACAAAGATAACTTTATTTTCAGTTTTAATAGGGAAGTATATATCTTCTACTCTTCTTCATAGGAAGTAATTTCAGCAAGGGGATGTACCAAATACAGATGCTTTCCTCCATATTCTGTGCATTTGTACAATTTTTTGATTTTGGGTCCTTTTATGAATTTTTTGCCATTTTTTAGCATAAAAACAGCGTTTTCTGGTAAATCTTCAACAAAAATGGTGTTTTTCCCGTCGTATTTGACCAAAACCTTGGATAGTTTCACATCTGTGCAACTGGCTGCGGCAGGGTTTTTTATATAGTTTTGGAGCTCAATCAAGATGTCTTCAGGAAAAATACCCTCATGCAAAAAGGGATCCATCAATATCTGGAATTCTTGCTTCCATTCCTTGCCGTGAGGGGCAATATTTTTGTATTTGACAAAAGAAGTCAGGTGCGCTACCTCATGAACAAAGGTGATTAGAAAATGGTATTTGTTTAGATCGTGGTTAATGGAGATGCGATGTCCATGCCCATTGCCGGGCAGGCGGTAATCTCCTGATTTGGTATATCGGCTTTTGGTGATGTTCACCTTGATTTTATATCCCACAATCCATTCTGCTACCTGTTCTACGGCGCCTTCCGGAATAAATTGGATAAGGATTTCGTGTAAGCCGGGTTTCTTATTCAAGAAGGTTCTTTTTTTTGATAGCAAATTTAATAATTAATAAAAAAACAGCTTATCGATTTGCCAGAATAAAAGGATTTCTATACTTATTTTAACAGCTGAAAGGTCAAAGTACTGATGGCGTATGCCAAACCACTCATATATAAAATTTGTATCAAAGGCCATTTCCATCCACCCGTTTCTCTGTAAACAACCGCAACAGTACTCATACATTGCATAGCAAAGGCATAAAACAACATCAAAGAAATACCCATTGCCAGGGTAAATAAGGGCAGTCCCGTTTTTGGATTTTTTTCATTCAACATTTTATCTCGAATGCCTGAAATACTGGTATCCTCTTGGCCAATGCTGTAGATGGTAGACATCGTTCCCACAAAAACTTCCCTAGCCGCAAATGAGGTAACAAGGGCAATGCCGATCTTCCAGTCAAAGCCCATCGGGCGAATGAGGGGTTCTATGGATTTTCCAATGATACCTGCATAGGATGCTTCCAACTTTTCTGCACGCATGCGTTTTTTTAATTCTTGAGATTCTTTTTTATTGGCATGCATACTTTCTGTCTGAAACTTTTGGGTAATTTCAGTAAACTTTTTCTCGGGTCCATAGGTTGAAAGCACCCATAAAATGATGGAAATGGAAATGATGATTTTCCCGGCATCAAAAAGAAATATTTTTACTTTATCTACCATGGCAAAAATGACATTTCTCATTTGGGGAATTCTGTATATAGGCATTTCCATAACGAAATAGCTTTTTTCTTTGGCTTTTATCAGAAAATTCATCAGCCAGGCCGAACCCAATGCGGCGATAAATCCCAACAAATACAGAAGCATCAATACCAAGCCCTGCAGATTGATGCCATAGATACTTTTTGAAGGAATCACCAGAGAGATAATTAGGGTGTATACCGGTATTCTCGCCGAGCAACTAATCAGTGGGGTTACCAAAATGGTAATCAATCTTTCTTTTTTGTTTTGGATGGTTCTTGCCGACATGATGGCCGGAACCGCACATGCAGCGCCACTCATGAGGGGAATCACCGATTTTCCGTTTAACCCAAAGCGACGCATCAGTTTATCCATCAAAAAACTGCCTCTAGACATATAGCCGGTATCTTCCATGAGGGTTATAAACATAAATAGCAAGGCAATTTGAGGGATGAAAATAACAATTCCACCAAGGCCCGCCATAATGCCGTTCACAATCAGGTCTCTGAGAACACCTTCCGGCATCGACTCATTGATCATTTCCCCAACCCTGCCGAAGATCTCTTGAAAAAAGGCCATCGGATAGGCGGACCAAGAAAAAATGGCCTGAAAAATCATAAATAAAATACCGAAAAAGAATACATATCCCCATATTTTGTGGATGAGCAACTTATCGAGTTTATTGGTGAAGTTTTTTCTGCTTTCTTCTAGTGGTTTGCGGACACATAATGTCAACAATTGACTGATTAATTCATACCTTCTGAGTGTTTCTTTTGCTTGCAAGGAATCTGTCTTTATGGGGTTTCTTTCCATAAAAAGTTGAATGCGACTTTGCTCAACACCACTTAATTTGGCAAATCGCGGATTTACCAGGGTTTGAAAGGCGATGTATGGATCTTCTAGTCCTAATTCCACAGATGCCTTTTGCAAAAGGGGGCCAGCGACTTCTTGAATATCAATAAAGCCCTGCTTTTTGAGAAGAACATCCGAAAGAAGAAGTTCTTTTAATTTATCTACCCCTTGGTTTTTCAATGCATTCATCGAAATAACAGGAATTCCCAATTCTTCTTGCAGCTTTTCGGCGTTGATGGAGATTCCTTTGGCTTTTACCAAATCCATCATATTTAAGGCGAGAATAACGGGGATTTTTAAGTCGATAATCTGCGTACACAGAAACAGACTTCTTTTTAAATTTGAAGCATCTGCTACCAAAATGGTGCAGGCAGGAGGTTGAGAATTGTTTTTATCAAAGAGAACTGAAAGGGGTATTTCCTCATCAGGAGATTGGGGATAGATGCTATACGTGCCCGGCAAATCAGTAACTTCGATTTGCAAGGAATCTCCATTTTGAGCATGAATTTGAAATACTCCTGTTTTTTTTTCAACAGTTACACCCGGAAAATTGGCCGTTTTTTGATTCAGGCCCGTCAATAAATTAAACAAAGTAGATTTGCCGCTATTGGGGTTCCCGATGAGGGCTATTTTTTTTTCGATAATCACGCCGCTTGTGGTTCTTGTTCAGTAGATACTTTTTGAATTTGAATGTAGAAGGCTTCATTCAATCGTAAACTCAATTTATAATCGGAAACCGAAATGGCTATTGGGTCTCCAAATGGTGCTATATTTTCCAAGGTAATGTGCTCGCCAGGAATACAACCCATTTCAAACAATTTGATTCGGATTGGACTTTCATCAATGGATAGGATGATTGCCTTTTCACCTTTTTTGAGTTCCGATAAATTCATAGAATGGATATGATGGGATTGGAATTCAAATTTCTTATTTAGAATTGTTATAAATAATGACAAAAATACTCAAAATAAAAATATTAGAAATGAATTTAATCATGATTTATTTTTTTTAACAGCGACCTCCTGATAATGAATACATCCTTATGAGGAAATTGTTGTTAAGGAGATACTTTTTTTTGGAAGATGCTGGGCCTCATCGGAATGATTCTTGCGGGGATGCATGTTCCCGAATGAAGGGCAATCACATTTTTTCTTAAAAACAAAGCAGGACGTAAAAGACATCAGATGTATAGATATCAAAACGAGATAAATAATTTTTTTCATGCGAAAGGGGATGCTTTTAAGGAATGGAGGCTTGAAGGGCACAAAGATATACAATATAAATAAAGACTAAATATGATTTGCATAGGCTAAAAATATTTAGTCTACTGATTTTTATTCTTGCAAATAAGCCCAAATGTATTTTGGATAGATATATTTTTAGGGTGAATGAATCGATTTATCGCTACATACAAGTAGATGAAAGGAATAATTTGTATTTTCGGGCGCATTTTTATGTGTTAAGCACTTGATTGCTTCCCATACAAAAATAGAAAAGGCAATCACCCATCAAGAAAAGGAAATAGGATGAATATGTTATATCATTTCGGTAAATACTGGCTTTTTATGAAAGCTTTGGTTGAAAAACCGGAAAAATTTGATGTATATAGAAGACAGGTAGTGAAGGAGATGGAATCAATTGGTTTTGGTTCTTTGGGTATTGTGGCCATTATTTCCATGTTTATTGGTGCGGTCATTACCATCCAAACTTCTTATAATCTTCTAAGTCCTTTTGTCCCCTTGTATGCAGTAGCTGTGGTTGCAAGAGATTCCATTATTATTGAATTTTCACCTACCATTATCTGTCTTGTTTTGGCAGGGAAAGTGGGTTCTAGTATTGCCTCTGAGTTGGGTACCATGCGGGTAACCGAACAAATTGATGCCCTTGAAATTATGGGTATCAATGCCTCGGGATATTTGGTACTTCCCAAGATTATCGCTGCGGTTATCATCTTGCCCTTTATTGTTGTTTTGAGCATGGTATTGGGAATTCTTGGTGGATTAATTGGAGGTGTGGCATCAGGTGTGATTTCGGCCGTCGAATTTGCCCACGGTCTACAGGTTAGATTTGTCCCCTTTAACGTCATCTTTGCTCTCACCAAAACGGTATTTTTTGCCTATATTATTACCAGTGTTCCTGCTTTTCATGGATTTTATGCAAAAGGGTCTGCTTTGGAAGTAGGCAAAGCCAGTACCCGTGCGGTTGTTTACAGCAGTGTTGCGCTTTTGGTTGCTGATTATGTGCTCACCCAAATTTTTCTGGCATGATAGAAATAAAAAATGTCAACAAAAATTTTGGAGAAACATCCATTTTACGAGATGTTTCTTTTGTTTGTGAAGAAGGGAAAACCAATCTGATCATCGGTGGCAGCGGATCGGGTAAAACGGTTTTGATGAAATGTATTGTAGGCCTTTTTGAAATTGACAATGGCGGCATTTATTACCACGGTAGAAGTTTTTCAGAGCTGAACTTTACCGAGAGAAAAGAAATTAGAAAGGAAATTGGCATGGTCTTTCAAGGTGGTGCTTTGTTTGACTCCATGACCGTGGAAGAAAATCTGGCGTTCCCTTTGACCATGTTTACCGATATGAATAAAAATGATAAACGCGATCGCGTAAATTTTTGTTTGAGTAGGGTAAACCTGGAAAATGTCAACAAAAAATTCCCCTCTGAATTAAGTGGTGGGATGAAGAAAAGAGTAGCCATTGCCAGGGCCATCGTCATGAACCCCAAATATCTTTTTTGTGATGAGCCCAATTCAGGTCTCGACCCTCAGACTTCTATCGTGATTGATAATTTAATTATGGAAATCACACAGGAATATGGAATTACAACCCTTATCAATACCCATGATATGAATTCGGTATTGGAACATGGGGATAAGATTTTCTTTATTTACAAAGGGCAACTTTGGTGGGAAGGAGATAAAGAAACGGTGCTAACGGCTTCAAATAAGGAATTACGGGATCTGGTTTTTGCTTCCAAAATTTTAAGGGAATTCCGGAAATAAGTTCTTCATAAAAAACGTCTCAAAACAGTTTTTATACTTCGTTTTGAATTAAAAAAAAACCAAAAGAGATAGCCATAAAAAAAGCCCGGTAATGTATTACCGGGCTTTTTCATTGATATTTGATTGATTATTTGGTAATAACAATCTTTTTGTTCACGATAGATCCTGCTGTGTTTAATTCAGCAAAATAAACGCCTTTTGGTTGAGCAGAAAGATCAATTTCTCCATTTACCAAGTTGGTAGAGAAGAAAACAACTTGACCCATTGCATTCACTACTTTTACACTTGTTTTAGCCTCTTTTGAAGTGCTTGACAAAGTGAATTTACCAGTGCTAGATGGGTTTGGAGATATTCCGAAACGGATTGCATCGTTTTTCTCATTTACTTTGGTAGCAATGCTTACATTGATATCATCGATAGCAACAAACCACTGATCAGCAGCACTGTAAACATGCCATCCGAAGTTATAAGCGCCATTGGTAGAAACTGTAAATTGATTGGTTGACAATGCATAGACGTCATTAACAAGTCCTGGCATATCTACAATGGTTTGAGTCATAGCTCCTGAGCTAGCCGAATTTCCAATCATCAAGGCAAGATCTTCAGTATAGCCTGTACCCACTTTGTAGTAGAAATCAATTTGATAGGTGTTGTTTGCTTTCAAATCGAAACAAGGTGAAAATAAATAATCATCAGCTGCGGTTACCATATCAGGATTGTAGTTATAAGAAGCAGCATAAGGACCTGCATTTCCTCTTGTGGAGCTTAATCCCCAAGTTTTAGTATCTTTGTTTACGTCTTCCAACAACCAGTTGCTAAGGTCTTCACCTGGCTCAAAGCCCATGGTAAAAGGAGATGATAAATCAATAGGGGTATTGTTATTGATTGAATAGGAAACAGTATCATTTGTCATATCACCGTCACCGGCAACCAAGGTATAAACAGAAACATTATAGGTTCCTGCGGCTGATAAATCTGCAGGTGTATTGAAGGTATAGGTCATCGTATCACCTGAATTGATGGTAGAGGAAACATTTTCAGTTACTGCACTTCCATTGATTGAATAACCTACTTGGAAACCACTGATTGGGTTGGCACCATAGTTTTTAATTCTGGCACGAACTTGTTCTGTTGCAGACAGATTACATCCGCCAATCGGCGCATATACAAAATTGATTCCTGCATCAGTACTTGGCATCTCTTCAACGGTGATGTTATCAACCATCAAAAGAAACATGTCAAATGAATTGTTATGGAAAGCAATGTAAACAGTTTGGCCTGCATAAGCAGAAAGGTCAGCAGTGCGGTTTGTCCAAGCATTTGCTTCAGCTGGTGTAGAATACAATACCGTTGTGAAGTCTGAAGCGTTTGTACCGGTTGTGGAGAGCAATACTTCATATCCATCTGAGTAGGCAGGGTCTACTGCTAATGCATCCCAGCTCAATTGATATTTGGTGCCTGCAGGAATACTTAAAGCACTGGTAATCATCCAATCATCAGCTCCGGCAGTAGGAGAATAATATGATGTGCTAATGGCTGCCATGTTCATGGTTACTGTATCCACAGTTAACGCAACCCAAGCATCGGTAATGTAGCTTACCTGAGCAGCAGGAGTACCACCATCACCATTGATAAGCGTAAATCCACTAGGCATTCCAGCGCTGAAATCTTCTTGAAGAAGAATATTGCCCATAGGTTTTACTCCTTTTGATAATCCTTTACCACTGTGGTTTACATTGGCTTTCAAGACATTTGGATTTGCCAAAGGATTGTTTTTTACCATTCCATTCACATTACGACCGGTTTTTGTATCCTGTCTTAATGCTTTGGAGGGCAAATTTTGCGCATTCATCATTCCGGCTGAAACGATGCATGCAAGAATTGTTAGGTAAATGTTTTTCTTCATTTTTAAATTAAGTTAAGTAATTAAGTGCGAATAATACAGTTTATGTTGCAAATATAATAAAGTGTTTTTATTTTCTTTGCAATAAATATGAAGTTTTCGATAAAATTTAGATTGCTAGGGTTATACACCAATTTTAGGCGCATTGCCCTTCAAAAAGGTGGTATATGGGTAACCATCTAAAACAAGAATTTCAGTCTCAATTTTAGGCATAGCTTTCAATAGAGCGGCAGCTGCACACCAGATTACGGTCTCCATAGGCATTGTCAATTCTTCCCACCGTAGGCCAAAACTTATTGGCTACAGACCAAGATGCCGGATAAACAGCTTTGCTTCTTGAATAGGGATGTTTCCAATCGTCAGAAAGCGCTTGCTTTGCGGTATGGGGTGCATTTTTCAATACATTGTCCTCTTTGTCAGCCGCTCCGGTAAAAATATCTTCTATCTCTTGCCTGATGGTATCCATGGCTTCACAAAAACGATCCAATTCTGCTTTTGCTTCGCTTTCGGTAGGCTCAATCATCAAAGTACCCGGAACTGGAAAAGAAACGGTAGGTGCATGGTAGCCAAAATCCATAAGCCTTTTGGCCATATCTTCTACCTCTATTCCTGCTTGCATTTTAAATTGTCTGCAATCTAAAATCAACTCATGGGCTACCCTATTTTTAGGACCTTGGTATAGGATTTTATAATTTTTTTCCAACTTGGCCTTGATGTAGTTGGCATTCAAAATGGCAATTTTACTGGCCATACGAACGCCTTCGTTTCCTAGCAAACGGATGTAGGCATAGGAAATGAGAAGGATGCTTGCACTTCCCCATGGGGCTGCAGAAACGGCATGTGCGTGCGCTGTATTGTTTTGGATAAATGGATGCGAAGGCAAGAAAGGCAAGAGGTGTTTTGCAACGCCTATAGGGCCCATACCGGGACCTCCTCCTCCATGTGGGATGGCAAATGTTTTGTGCAGGTTCAGGTGGCAAACATCGGCTCCAATGGTTGCCGGGTTGGTAATACCTACCTGTGCATTCATATTGGCTCCATCCATATATACCTGTCCGCCATGATCATGTATGATTTTATTGATTTGCATGACCCCATCTTCATAAACCCCATGCGTGGAGGGGTATGTAATCATCAAGGCACTTAAGGTATCTTTGTATTGCTCTGCTTTTTGCTTTAAATCAATAGCATCAATATTTCCTGCTTCATCACATTTTACCACCACTACTTTCATGCCTGCCATCACTGCTGATGCGGGATTGGTGCCATGTGCCGATGCGGGAATAAGCACTATATTTCGCTGAAAATCGTTTCTGCTGAGGTGGTAATCTCTAATCACAAGCAATCCGGCATATTCGCCTTGTGCCCCTGAATTGGGTTGCAGGGATACACCGGCAAAACCTGTAATCTCAGAAAGGTAGGCTGAAAGCTCCTGAAAAATGGTTTGATAGCCTAAGGCTTGATCGATTGGGATAAAAGGGTGTAAAGAGGAAAATTCGGGCCAACTTACCGGAATCATTTCGGTGGTGGCATTCAACTTCATGGTGCATGAACCCAAAGGAATCATGGAATGCACCAAGGATAAATCTTTATTTTCAAGGTGTTTGATGTACCTGAGCATCTCCGTTTCTGAATGATGGGTATTAAATACCGCATAATTTAAGAAGGAACTGCTTCTTGCCAATGAGGCAGGAATATAGGGGGATGTAGTCGTTTTGTCAGAAAAGGTATTGGCAAGTAAAACAGCGTTTGTTTTATCACGCAAGGCAAACACGGAGATGATATTTTCAATATCAGAAAAAGTAACTGTTTCATCCAATGCAATCACAATATTCCCATTGTCTTTGTAATTGAAATTAATACCTGATGCCAATGCAGCTTGTCTGATTTCTTCTTGTTTGCCTTGGGAATCTATTTGAATGGTATCAAAAAAAGAGGTGTTCAGTTGTGTATATCCCAATTGTTCTATTCCAAAGGCAAGGGTTCTAGCTGAATGGTGTATTTGTTCAGCAATGTTTTTCAATCCTTCTTTTCCATGATACACGGCATACATACCCGCCATAACCGCCAAAAGAACTTGAGAGGTACAGATGTTGGAAGTGGCCTTATCTCTACGGATATGTTGTTCACGCGTTTGAAGTGCCATACGGAAAGCAGGATTCCCATGCACATCAACGGATTGCCCGATAATTCTACCAGGAATTTGTCTTTTAAATTTGTCTTTTACGGCAAAATAAGCGGCATGTGGGCCACCAAAACCCATGGGTACGCCAAAACGCTGTGTTGTTCCCAATACCACGTCAGCACCCCATTCCCCTGGAGGACACAATACAATTAAACTCATCAGGTCTGCAGCTACAGCTAGTTGAATATCAAGGGCATGTAATTTTTCTGCAATCTGTCTGTAATCTTCAATTTGCCCATCAGCAGAAGGGTATTGAAGCAAAGCCCCAAAAAAGGAGGTATCAAAATGTTGTTGCTTGATATCTCCCAATACGATTTCAATTTGCAAAGGAGCCGCTCTGGTCATGAGCACGTCAATGGTTTGAGGAAAGCAGTCTTTAGAAACAAAAAATTTCAGGGCTCGGGCTTCCAACAATGCCTTGCTGCGGCTTTCAAAAAACATATGCATGGCTTCTGCTGCAGCGGTCGCCTCATCAAGCAAGGAGGCATTGGCGATTTCCATCCCCGTCAGTTCTGTAACCATACTTTGAAAATTAAACAAAGCTTCCAACCTTCCCTGTGCAATTTCTGCTTGATAAGGGGTATAAGCGGTATACCATCCCGGATTTTCGAGAATATTTCTCAAAATAACCGTTGGGGTAATGGTGTTATAATAGCCTAGGCCGATATAAGATTTATATACTTTGTTTAGAGATGCGGTTTGTTTCAAAAGCTTTAAAAAATCAAATTCGTTTAAAGCATCGGGTATTTTTAATCCTTGTTTGAGTCGGATATTGGCAGGAACAACTTCATCTATTAACGCATCCAATGAGGAAACCCCCAATTCCAAAAGCATTTCTTTAATTTCCTTGCTGTCAGGGCCTATATGTCTGGATTCAAAACTATTTGTATTCATTGTAAATGCGTTTTTTGTTTATAGTGGCAAAATTACAAAATTTTATTTTGAGATTCGCTATTGGCATTTCATTGGGAGTGGAAAGATATTTTTGTGCATACTATTTGAATAGATTTTGTGGTTATAATGATGGCTTTTTTTATAAAATTGCATGAAAATGTTTAGTTTTGAACAAAAATTGAAAAAATGACCGCAAAAATGATCGGTTGGGTATGTGTTTTTTCTTTGCTGTTTTTGGTAGGGTATTCCCAAACCGGAAATGAGGGCAAACTGATTCTATTCAATGGGAAAATCATTTCTTTTCAAAAAGCAAGAATCGCCGGCAACAAAATTCTTTATCAGTTATCCAATCATACCAAGAAAGATACGAGTGTCCATAAAAAAAGGAAAATAGACGATGTCTTTTCCATTGAATATGCTTCCGGAGAGGAAAAAATGATGTACATTCCGGATACGGCCTTTGGTGGAGAGCTGTCGGTGAATGAAATGCGTATGTTTATCAAAGGTCAGCAAGATGCATGGGTGTATTACCATAAAACCATGCCTGCCATAGGTGGATTTGCAGCAGGTTTTGCAGGGAGCTATTTTGGTTTTTATTCAGTGCTCGCTCCCGCTTTATATTTGACTGCAGTGGGGGCAAAGACACCTAAGATCGATAAATTGAAAAGTGTTCATGCCGATATTGAAAAAAACTGGCAAAATGCAGACTATGTCGCAGGCTTTCAGAAAAAGGCAAAAGATAAAAATATTATCAATGGCGCAAAAGGTGCATTGCTAGGACTTATAGCCGGTTTGATTACCTTTCATTTTGTATTAGCCAAGTGAAAATAATACTATTCTTAGAAATTTAATACAAGTACAACCTTGAATATCTATTCTCAAAGACAGAATTGGAAAATATTTTTGATGGTAGTCGCTCTGATGATTGGAGCGGCATCCTTGTATTATACCAATAAATTGGTAAAAGAAATTTCCACAGAAGAAAAAAAGAAGGTGGAACTTTGGGCAAATGGAACAAGACAACTCGCCAATATAAATCAGGATATGGGGGATATCAGTTTTGTTTTTGAAGTGATAAAAAACAATACCACTGTTCCCGTTATTTTGACCAATGAAAAAGATGAAATTATATCTTATCGAAACCTAGATTCCTTAAAAGCAACAAATCCGGAATATCTCAAGGATCAGTTAAAAAAAATGCGGGAACAAAGGCCGCCCATATCCATCGCGTTATTGAATGGAGAAAAAAATTATATTTTTTATAAAGACTCAATGCTATTGATGCAATTGAGATGGTATCCATTTTTTCAACTGGCAGTAATCGCTTTGTTTCTTTTTGTTTCTTATCTGGCTTTTAATTCTTCTCGAAACGCTGAGCAAAATCAGGTGTGGATTGGCATGGCAAAAGAAACCGCTCACCAGCTGGGTACCCCAATATCTTCTTTGATGGCTTGGATTGAATTGTTGAAATTGAAAGAAGCAGAAAAGGAATATCATTCTGAAATAGAGAAAGATTTGGAACGACTACAAACCATTGCAGACCGTTTTTCTAAAATAGGATCTGCTCCAAAACTCAAGGAAAGCAACTTGCTAAGTGTTCTTGAAAATGCCATTGATTATATTAAAAAAAGAACTTCAGAAAAGGTGAAGTTTCACATCTCCTCTTCCTTAGAGGAATCATCTTTGGAGGTGCCCTTAAATATTCCTCTTTTTGAATGGGTGATCGAAAATCTATTTAAAAATGCCATTGATGCGATGAATGGTGAAGGCGAAATAACGGTTGCTGTTTCAAATCATAAGGATATGATTTGGATTGACATCAGTGATACGGGTAAAGGAATTCCAAAATCAAAATTTAAAACCATTTTTAAGCCGGGGTTTACCACCAAAAGTAGAGGTTGGGGACTAGGGTTAACCCTTGTAAAGCGGATTGTAGAAGATTACCATGCCGGGCAAATTTTTGTGAAACAATCTGAAATCAATAAGGGAACTACTTTTCGTATTGCCCTACATAGCTAATGCCGGGAATTTATATACATATTCCGTATTGCAGAAAGGCATGCCACTATTGTGATTTTCATTTTTCAACAACCTTGTCTTCGAAGGCCCAAATGATTGGCGCGATGAAGAAGGAAATTGAAATGCAAAAAAACTTTTTTGAGGATACCCATCAAAAAGCCTTGATCAATTCCATTTATTTTGGAGGCGGAACACCTTCCCTTTTGCAAATCGAAGAATTGAAAGATCTGATGGATACGCTGCATCAATATTTTCAAATTGATCAGCATGCTGAAATTACACTTGAAGCCAATCCCGATGATTTAAATCCATTCAAACTACAAGAGCTGCTTGAGGCATCTGTTAATAGGCTGAGTATTGGTGTGCAATCTTTTTATCAGCCCCATTTGCAGGAAATGAATCGGGCTCATGATGTTTCCATGGCATTAAAATCTATTGAAGATGCCCGCAGAATAGGGTTCTCAAATATCTCTGTGGATTTAATTTATGGCATTCCTGATCAATCCAATGCGATGTGGGCGGAAAATTTGGACATGGTTTTTAAATTGGATATTCCTCATCTTTCTTGCTATAGCCTTACCGTGGAGCCGGGTACAGCTCTTGCTCATTTTATTCGGAAAGGAACTCGTAAAGATGTGGATGAAGAAATGGCCGCTTCGCATTTTCATATGTTGATGAAACAAGCTGCGGAAAACGGGTACGAGCAATATGAAATATCCAATTTTTGCAAAAATGGAATGTATTCGAAACACAACTCCAATTATTGGAAGGCAGAAAAATTTCTTGGAATAGGACCTTCTGCCCACTCCTTTAATGGCTTGTATAGACAATCGAATGTATCCAATAATCAACAATATATAAAATCAATTTCAGAAGGAACGCTGCCCCATACAATTGAAAATTTAACAGAAAATGAAAAATACAATGAGTACCTGATGGTTTCACTTAGAACCATCTGGGGTTGCAGTTTTCAATATGTAGAAAAGAATTTTGGAACAAAGGTTCTTCTTGATTTGGAAAAATCGGCTCAAAGGTTTCTACAGATGGGCTTGATACATATCAATCAAGGAAATGTGGTGTTAACAACAAAAGGAAAGCTGTTGGCAGATTATGTAAGTCGTGAGTTGTTCAGAACAGATTAAATGAGAAGGAGGCAAATAGAAAACTTGATCCTCCATATCATGAATACAGACCCTAAACCAGCTTAAAAGTCCTTCTTGATTTCAAAAATAAACTTGATATAGTCCTTTTATATAGAATTAATATTTTACTTTGTATTTGACATGATGCCCCTTCAATTAGATACCATCGATCTTCAGATTATTCGCATTTTGCAGGAAAATGGCAAAATAACAAATATTCAATTGTCAAGCCTGATAGGCCTTTCAGCTGCTCCAACACTTGAAAGGGTAAAAAAACTTGAAAAGGCCGGCATTATAAAAAACTATCATGCGCAATTGAATCCTGAAGCACTTGGACTGCAAATTCAAACCTTCATGCAAATTACTTTGTCAAGGCATAAGAACAATGCCATCAATAATTTTATTGAGCAAATTCATGCCATTGAAAATATTACGGAATGTTATCATATCACTGGTAGCTCCGACTATCTCTTGAAAATTGTGGTAAAAGATATGGCTGCTTATGAAAGATTGATCATGGAAAAATTAAGCAAAATTGAGGAGATTGCACAGATGCAAACACAGGTTATTTTATCAACGATTAAAAAATCCAATATATTACCTCTTAATTATAACCAATGAAAAAACTGATTACTTATTTTCTACAAGGCTTATTATTTACTGTGCCAATAGCACTGACTGTTTATTTGGTGGTTAAATTTTTTCTCGCCATTGATAGTATTCTTCCTATTAATATCTGGCCAGGGGCGGGGTTTGCCATTATCATCTTGTTTATTACCCTGGCGGGCTATCTGAGTTCCTTTTATATTACCAATCCCATCATGGCTTTTATAGAAAGACAAATTGAAAGTGTGCCGATGTTAAAGTTGATTTATTCTTCTCTTAAAGATTTGATATCTGCATTTGTCGGCAAAAAAAGAAGATTTAACCATCCTGTCTTGGTGACGGTAAACAAAGAGGCAGGAATTCAAAGGCTTGGATTTATCACGCAAACCGACCTTACTGAATTGGGCATTCCGGAAGGGAAAATAGCTGTTTATCTGCCAATGTCTTATAGCTTTTCCGGCAATCTGATTATTGTTCCCAAAGAAAATGTTTTAAGCATCAATGCTTCTGGAACTGAAATGATGAAGTTTGTAATTTCTGGAGGTGTAACCGAATTGTAATTTTTTAAAAAATACGTTATGAAATATATTTTAAGTGTGTTCTCTTTATTAATGGCTTTGCCGATGTGGGGTCAAAAGATTGATGTAAAAGAAGGAAATGAAAAATTGGGAGGCGCTTTTCACAATGCCCTTACCGTTGTCATCTATGAAGCAGATGCGCCGATGATTTTAAAGGCATGGAAAAAAATAATGAAGGATTCCAATGCGAAAGTAAAAAATTCAGATGATGAGGTATTTGCAGATAATGCTACTTTCACGGATGTAAGCCCCAATACCGTAGATGTATATGCCTCTATTCAAAAGGAAAATGAAGGGGTTCGCTTTTCAGTGGCTTTTGATCTTGGCGGGACTTATTTATCTGCAGAACAAAATTCAGGGGGATTTAGAGCGGCAAAAAAAATGGTTTATCAGTATGCTTTGGAGGTTACCAAAGAAGCCCTTCAGCAGCAGATCAAAAACATGGAAAGCGATATCAAGAAAATGGAATGGAAAGAAAATGATTTGCAAACAGAAAATGATCACCTCCATAGAGACATTGATAGCTACAAAGAGAAAATAATCAAGGCAGAAAAAGACCTTCAGGCAAACCTGAAAGCACAGGAGGAGGTCAAGAGCAGCATGCTGGAAAAAAATAAAATCTTGAAGGATTATACAGAAAAATCCCAAAAGCTAAACTAGCAGCTGGGTGTATAATCTTGCTTAGGAAAACGAACTGATGCCGGTAACATCCATGCCGGTAATAAGCAGGTGGATATCATGTGTTCCTTCATAGGTAATAACCGATTCAAGGTTCATCAAATGGCGCATAATGGGATATTCTCCTGTAATGCCCATGGCGCCATGAATTTGCCTGGCTTCTCGGGCTATTTTTATGGCCATATCTACATTGTTTCTTTTGGCCATAGAAATCTGTCCCGGAGTGGCTTTGTTATCGTTTTTTAACATGCCTAATCTCCAACATAGCAGTTGCGCTTTGGTGATTTCAGTAATCATCTCCGCTAATTTTTTCTGGGTGAGTTGGAAAGAAGCAATGGGTTTGTCAAACTGTATCCTTTCTTGTGAATATCTTAAAGAGGAATCATAGCAATCCATAGCAGCGCCTATCGCTCCCCAAGCAATTCCATAGCGGGCGGAGTTTAAGCAGCTCAGAGGGCCTTTGAGCCCTTTTACATGGGGTAGTAAATTTTCTTTTGGTACCCGAACTTGATCAAAGACCAATTCTCCTGTTGCAGAAGCCCTCAGTGACCATTTTCCATGGGTTTCGGGTGTGCTGAAGCCTTCGCTGCCTCTTTCTACAATTAACCCCTGAATCTCTCCCATTTCATTTTTTGCCCAAACAATTGCGATATCTGCAAATGGCGCATTTGAAATCCACATTTTGGAGCCATTTAAAAGATAATAATCCCCTTTGTCGATAAAATTTGTTCGCATTCCGGTGGGATTGGATCCAAAATCGGGCTCAGTGAGGCCAAAACAGCCTACTAAATCGCCCTGTGCCAATTTGGGTAAATATTTCATTTTTTGCTCTTCGCTGCCAAAAGTATAGATGGGGTACATCACCAATGAGCTTTGTACAGATGCTGTAGATCGAATGCCTGAATCCCCTCTTTCCAATTCCTGCATTATCAGACCATAAGAAATTTGATCCAAGCCTCCACAGCCATATTTTTCAGGCAAATAGGGGCCAAAAGCACCCACTTGAGCCAAGCCCTTGATCAGATGCCTTGGAAATTCAGATTTCTGACAGGATTCCTCAATAATGGGAGAAACTTCTTTCTTTACCCAATCTCTAACCGAATCTCTTACCAGTTTATGCTCTTCACTTAATAAATCATCTATACAATAATAATCGGGCGCTTTAAATTTATCTGTAGCCATTGGAGCGTTATTTTTACACAAAAATAATCAATATCTGATGATATTCCTCTTTAATTTGCGGTATAATTATTGTTAAGTATCTTGTTTTTAACCTGAATAAAAAACCTAACCATGAAAAAACAGATACTTCACTTCCTTCAAAAGTCAATAGGGCTTTCTTTTCTTTTGACAATGGTTTGCTTATCGGTTCAAGCCAATACGGTCATCATCTCTGTTTCAAGCAATGTATTTTCTCCTGCGGCTGCCAATGTGGCGGTTGGAGATACTGTAAAATGGGTTTTTGTAAATGGAAATCACACCACTACCTCGGTAAATATTCCTGCGGGTGCTTCTGCCTGGGATAGCCCAATCAATGCGGGGTCTACCACATTTTTATATAAAGTAACGGCTCCCGGAAATTATACATATAAATGTACACCACATGCCAATATGGGTATGTTGGGCGGATTTATCGCTGTTTCCCCTACCGGAATCAATGAATTTCAAGACAGAAAAAAGCTGAGTTTTTATCCGAATCCTTGTGTGGATTTTATCAATGTGGAATTTATGTCCTCAAAAAATAAAAATACACAAATATTGATTTCGGATATTTTGGGAAACCAAGTGTATAAATATGAGGCCGAAACAGGGGTAAATCAATGGCAGAAAAAAAGAATTGACTTGCCTGTGATACCCGCAGGTGTTTATTTTCTCAGCATATTGGATGAAAACAATC
>Ga0114970_10000479_pt1 | contig 30017 bp, 31 predicted proteins | sample M_140205_XF_Meta_FD_87030 | JGI IMG/M metagenome (GOLD analysis project Ga0114970, IMG submission 87030) | Freshwater microbial communities from Lake Montjoie, Canada to study carbon cycling - M_140205_XF_MetaG | ecosystem: Environmental > Aquatic > Freshwater > Lake | place: Lake Montjoie...
AGATAGACATAGCCCCAGAAGCGATGATGGCGCGCACCCTTGCGGCTGAAGAATATCTGCCAGGTTCCGATCATGAATGCGGGCACGACAGTGGCGACATGCACCTGGATGGCGAGCGGGGCGGCCAGGAGCGGTGCCAGGCTCATGCGCGGGCCGGTCAGGAATCTGCTTTGTCAGCTTCAGATAGAGCCAGGCGCTGGCGCCGCCTGCCGCCAGGAAATGGTGCAGCCGCAGCCAGCGCATCCGCAGTAGCAGGGCACCGGCCAGCAGGGCCGGGACGATGGCGGGGAAGATGATGAAGGGCACGACCACCATTGCCTGGGGGATCAGCGCCAGCCCGCCCTGTTCGCCTTGCAGCGCCAGCGAAAACACGACCAGCAGCAGCGTCATCAGGGTGCCGCCCGACAACGCCACGAACACCGCCGCGATCCGGCGCTGCCACGGCATGAAGACGGGTTCGGTGCTCAATAGGTGCGGGCCTTGGGCTTGATGTACTCGACTTCGTCGGTAAGCGTGTAGGTGTGCACAGGGCGATAGTCGATCTTCGTTTCGCCGGTCTCCGGGTTCAACCACGCCAGCGTGTGCTTCATCCAATTCTCGTCGTCGCGGTTCGCATAATCCTCGCGGGCATGGGCGCCACGGCTTTCCAGCCGGTTGACCGCACCCGCCACCGTCACCACCGCCTGCTGCAGCAGGTTGTCGAACTCCAGCGCTTCCACCAGGTCGGTGTTCCAGATCATCGAGCGGTCCTTGACGTCGATGCTGCCGCGCTGGGCATAGATGTCGGCGATGCGCTTCTGGCCGGCCGCGAGGCTCTCGCCGGTGCGGAACACCGCCGCGTCTTCCTGCATCGCCTTCTGCATCGACGCGCGCAGCACCGAGGTGGGCGTGCCGCCCTTGGCATTGCGGAACAGTTCGAGACGGGCGAGGGCATCGTCGCCCGCGCCCTTCTTCAGTTCAGGATGACTATCGACGCCTTCCAGTTCCTTGGCGGCCTGGATGCCGGCGGCCTTGCCGAACACCACCAGGTCGATCAGCGAATTGGAGCCAAGCCGGTTGGCGCCATGCACCGAGACGCAGGCGGCTTCGCCCACGGCCATCAGGCCCGGCACTACGGTGTCGGGATTGCCGCCGGTCAGCGTCAGGGCGTCGCCGGTGTAGGCGCAGGGAATGCCGCCCATGTTGTAGTGCACGGTCGGCAGCACCGGGATCGGTTCCTTGGTGACATCGACGCCCGCGAAGATGTGCGCGTTCTCGCTGATGCCGGGCAGGCGCTCGGCGATGATCTTGGGATCCAGATGCGACAAATGCAGGTGAATATGGTCCTTGCCGGGGCCGACGCCACGGCCTTCGCGGATCTCGATGGTCATGGCGCGGCTGACAACGTCGCGCGACGCCAGATCCTTGGCGCTGGGGGCATAGCGTTCCATGAAACGTTCGCCTTGGCTATTGGTCAGGTAGCCGCCTTCGCCGCGCACGCCTTCGGTGATCAGCACGCCGGCGCCAAAGATGCCGGTCGGATGGAACTGGACGAACTCCATGTCCTGCAGCGGCAGCCCGGCGCGCAGCACCATCGCGTTGCCGTCACCGGTCTGGGTATGGGCGCCGGTGCAGGAGGCATAGGCGCGGCCATAGCCGCCGGTCGCCAGGATCACCTTGTGGGCACGGAATCGGTGGATGGTGCCGTCATCCAGGCACCAGGCCATCACGCCACGGCATGCGTCGTCTTCCATGATCAGGTCTAGGGCGAAATACTCGATGAAGAAATTCACTTCATGGCGCACGCACTGGCCGTAAAGCGTGTGCAGCATGGCGTGGCCGGTGCGGTCGGCGGCGGCGCAGGTGCGCTGCACGATGCCTTCGCCGTAATTGCTGGTCATGCCGCCAAAGGCGCGCTGGTAGATCTTGCCTTCGGGCGTGCGGCTGAATGGCATGCCGAAATGCTCCAGCTCGTACACGGCCTCGGGCGCATGGCGGCAGAGATATTCGATGGAGTCCTGGTCGCCCAGCCAGTCCGAACCCTTGACGGTGTCGTACATGTGCCAGCGCCAGTTATCCTCGCCCATGTTGCCCAGCGAAGCGGCGACGCCGCCCTGCGCCGCCACGGTGTGGCTGCGGGTCGGGAAGACCTTGGTGATGCAGGCAGTCTTTAGGCCGCGCGCGGCGCATTCCAGCGTGGCGCGCAAACCCGCGCCGCCCGCCCCGACAACGACGACATCAAAGGTGTGATCGACGATCTGGTAGGCGGACATGATGATCTCTTACAGGCTGGCGATGCGGAGGAGGGCGAAGAGGCAGGCCGCACCGGTGGCGATCACGGCGAAGCGCACCAGCAGCAGCAGGGCAATCTTGGCCCCGGCGGCGTGGACATAGTCGTCGATGATGACCTGCATGCCCAGCTTGATGTGGTACAGCGTGATGATGACGAACGCCGCCATCAGGATGGCGTTGACCGGGTGCGCCAGGAAACTGATCGCGGTGACCTCGCTGGCATTGACCAGCCCCAGCACGGCATAGCCGAACCACAGGGTCAGCGGGATCAGCGCCACGGACGAAACCCGCTCGTGCCAGAAATGGCCGGTGCCGCTATGGCTGGAACCCATGCCCTTCACCTTGTGAAGCGGTGTCTGCATGTTCTTCATCCGAGGTACCCCGCATGGCCGGTCCAGACCAGCGCGAAGATCGCCGCCGCCACCAGCAGCGACAGACCGATCACCAGCAGCGCCGACAGGCGCGCGGTTTCTTTCTTGAAACCATAGCCCAGGTCGAACGCCAGGTGGCGAATGCCGTTCAGGGTGTGGAACGCCAGCGCCCAGGTGAAGCCGAACATCGCCAGCAGCCCAATGGGGCTGCCCACCAGATTGTAGAAGCCCTGATAGCCGTCCGGGCCGTTGGAAATCGCCACCAGCCACCAGGCCAGCACCAGCATGCCCACCGAAAGCCCGACGCCGGTCACGCGATGCGTGATCGAAACGAGCATCGTCGGGGCCCAGTGATAGATGGTGAGGTGGGGGGAAAGCGGCCGGGCAGGTCGGGCCTGCGCCTGCGGGTTGTCGGCCATAAAAGCCCTTCCGAAAGCTGGAAAATCTTGGCCGGAGTATAGGAGGGTGCCCCCCTTGGTCAACCGGCGTCCCTCACGGAGCGGGTATCGCTTTGCCGCACGGGTTGGGGCAGTCTTTGCGGCGTGGGGAAGCCTGCCGAATCAATGACGCCAAAAAAGGGCGCATGCACTGCTGGACAGCCATTTGCGCTTGTCCCGGCCGTAGCCCTGCTGACACCCCTGCTGCTGGGCGTGGCGCTGTGGAACGGGTTCCCGCTCGTCTTCTACGACACCGGCGCCTATGTGGCGCAGGGCCTGGCCGGGGCCTTCTTCGTCGAGCGCTCGCCGATCTATTCCCTGATGCTGCCCGCCAGCGGGGCCTTTATTTCGCTCTGGCTCACGGCGGCGGTACAGGCGTTGATGACGGCCTATCTGGTCGCCGAGCTGGCGCGGGCAGAAGTCCCGCGACTGACACTCAAGGCCCTGCTGGCGATCGGCGTAACGCTGATGTTGCTGACCGGCATTGGCTGGTATGTCGGCCAGATCGAGCCCGACTGTTTCACGCCGCTGGTGGTGATCGGCGGTTACCTCCTTCTATTCCACGCAGGTGCGCTGCCGCGCTGGCGGCTTGTGGCCGTGATCGCCATCACCGGCCTGGCGGTGGCGTCGCATCCGTCTCACATCGGGCTGATCGGCGGCCTGCTGATCTGTGCCGGCATGGCGTGGGGCCTGCACCGGAAAATGCCAAGCCTGCCGCGTCCGCGCCTGGGGCCGTGCCTGTCGGCCCTGGCCTTGTCTCTGGCGCTCCTGGTAACGGCGAACTTTGCCTATACCCGCGAAGTTTTCGTCAGCCGTGCCGGCCATGTCTTCCTGCTGGCGCGGCTGATGCAGGACGGGATCGTGCAGCGGCTGCTGGCCGATGTCTGTCTGCCGCCGGGCCAGCCGCAGCCCTATACACTGTGCCCCTATCGCGCCCGCCTGCCGCGCAATGCCAATGCCTGGCTGTGGGGCGAGCACAGTTCTTTCCATGTGCTGGGCGGCTTCATGCGCAGCGATGGCGAGTATGGCCGCATCGTGGGCGACAGCCTGGCGCGCTATCCCGGGATGCACCTGAAGGCGGCCGTCACCGAATCAGTGACGCAATTCTTCCTGTTCAAGACCGGCGACGGCATCGAATCCCAGGAAACCATCCTGACCCGCCCTTTCCAGGAGATCATTCCCCGCCAGCTTCCGGCCTATCTTGCCGCCCGCCAGCAGAACCAGGAAATCCGCTTCCGGCTGATCAACATCGTGCATGTGCCGGTGGGCATGGTGGCGATGATCGGCCTGTTCTTCCTGCTGCAGCACGCGACGCTGCGACGGCGCTGGCGCGAGGTCATGCTGCCGGCCACCGTGCTGCTGGCGCTGCTGGGCAATGCCGTGATCTGCGGCACCTTCTCCAACCCCCATAGCCGCTACCAGTCGCGGCTGATCTGGCTGCCGGTGCTGGTATTGCTTCTGGCCCGCGCCAGAGACCCGCGCGCCCTCCAGCCTGTGCCCGACCAGAGCAGCTAGGCGCGCTGCTTTTTGGGGTCGCGCCGTCTCATGCTGACGCTTTGGGGCCTTGCGCCCAAAGCTGCTGGGCGGTCGCTCCCGCGCGTTGCAACCAGTGCCAGAATCCGGCACTTAGTCGTTTGGTCGCGCGGCCGGACGGAAAACCGGCCTTCTTCGATAGAAGAGGGGCCACTTTTCCTGGCCGACGCTCCCGGAGTAGCGCATGTCCGTCCTGATTGCCCCGTCCATCCTGTCCGCCGACTTCGCCAAGCTGGGCGAGGAGACGGCTTCTATCGATGCCGCCGGGGCCGACTGGATCCATGTCGATGTGATGGATGGGCATTTCGTGCCCAACATCACCCTCGGGCCGGCCGTGGTGAAGGCGCTGCGGCCCCATACGAAGAAGCCTTTCGACGTCCATCTGATGATCGCGCCGGTGGACCCGTTCGTGGAGGCTTTCGCCCAGGCCGGTGCCGATCACATCACCGTCCATCCCGAAGCCGGTCCGCACATCCATCGCACCCTGCAGTTGATCCGCAGCCTCGGAAAAAAGGCGGGCGTGGTGCTCAATCCCGGCACGCCGGTCGAGGCGCTCGACAATCTGCTCGACCTGGTGGACCTGATCCTGGTTATGAGCGTGAACCCCGGCTTTGGCGGCCAGAGCTTCATCGACAGCCAGCTGAAAAAGATCGAAGCGGCGCGCAAGCGCATCGATGCCACCGGCCGCACCATCGATCTGGAAATCGATGGCGGCATCAATCCGGAAACGGCGAGACGCGCCATTGCCGCCGGTGCCACCGTGCTGGTGGCGGGCACCGCCGTGTTCCAGGGCGGGCCATCGCGTTACGCGGCGAACATTTCGGCACTTCGAGGTTAGCGGTGAAAGCGAACGCGCTGCTGCCGCTGCTGCCGGACCTGGCCCGCGCAGCGGCGACCCGCGCGCTGGCCCCCTTGCGCATCGCGCTGCGCCGCAACTGGGTCTATCGCCGCCTGCTGCATGGCCAGCTTGCCGACCATTTTGCCGTCCAGCCCTATGACGCGCTGCCGCGCCGCCTCGAAGATGCCGATGCGCTGTTGCGCGGCCGCTTCCGCTTTCATGGCGAAGTGGTGGATGTAAAGGACGGCGCCTCGATCTTCGACATGAAGCCACCGAGCGCCGCCTGGGCGGCGGCGTTGCATGGCTTCGACTGGCTACCGGCGCTGTCCACTGCTGGCGGCGACAATGCCCGCAAGCTGGCGATGAACCTGATCGCGCAATGGGTCAAACGAAACGGCCGCTATTCCGAGCCGGTCTGGTCGCCCGAGATCATGGCGCGGCGCCTGATACATTTGTTCTGCCACGGCAAGCTGGTGGTGCCCAATTCCGAGATGACCTGGCGCTCGAAGCTGTTTGTCGCGTTGCGCGAGCAGTCGAAGATGCTGGAGCGTGCCTGGCGCGAAGCCCCTGACGGTCTGCCGCGCTTGCAGGCCGCCGCCGCGCTGGCGCTATCGGGTGCCTGCATCGAGGACAGCAGCAAGCGGCTGGAGGCAGGTCTCGCCGCGCTGGAATCCGAAGTCGATAAACAGATCCTGCCCGATGGCGGTCATTGCAGCCGCGCGCCCGAAGCCTTGCTCGTCGCCTGGCGGCACATTGTGATGGTGCTGGAGACGCTGGCAGCCGTGAATCTGGAGCCGCCGCATGGCGTGCGCAACGCCGCCGACCGCGCCGCGACGATGATCCGGTTCTTTCGGCATGGCGATGGCGCGCTGGCGCTGTTCCAGGGCGGGCTGGAAAGCGATGCGCGCATGGTGGCGGGGCTGCTGGCGCGCGACGAAGTGCGCGGCACGCCGTTCCATCATGCCCGCCATTCCGGCTATCAGCGCCTGGCGGCGGCGCGGTCGCTGCTGCTGATGGATGTGGGCAGGGTGCCGGCCGGTGCCTATGGCCTGGGCGCGCATGCCGGGTTCCTGGCCTTTGAATTCAGCTCTGGCGACAGCCGTATCGTGGTCAATTGCGGGGCAGGCGGCATCGCCCATAGCAGCTGGAACGCTGCCCTGCGCGTCACCGCCGCCCATTCCACCGCGACCGTGGGCGATGTTTCCAGCGCCGGGGTGCTGCCGCAAGGGTTTGCCCGCGACCTGCTGGGCCCCCGCCTGACTGGTGGCCCGGTCGAGGCGGTCTCACGCCGCGTCGAGACCAGCCAGGGCTGGACCGTGGAAGCCTCACATGACGGCTATATGGCCGCCTTCGGCCTGCGCCATGAGCGGCAGGTGACGCTGTCGCCGCAGGGCCTGATGCTGACCGGGCGGGACCGGCTGATCGCGCAGGCCCACCCGCCACAGGCCAATTTCGCCATCCGCTTCCATATCCATCCCGATGTGCGGGTCTCACGCCTTGAGGGCGGCGGGGTGCTGCTGAAACTGCCCAATGGCGAGGGCTGGCGCTTCCGCGCCGGTGGCGGCCTGCTGGAAGTCGAGGAAAGCATCTATCTGGGTGGTGGCATTGTCCGCCGGGCCGAGCAGCTGGTGATCACCGGGGCCCTGCGCGAGACGCAGACCGAGGTTGCGTGGGTGTTTGAACAGATTGTCGCGTAAGGGTTTTTTGGCAGGCGCGGGCATGGCAGACTAGCCAAATCACCCCGGAGAGTCTGATGGTCGAGTTCACCCTGCCCAAGAACAGCAAGGTCAAGAAGGGCAAGGTCTGGTCGGAGACGAGCGGCAAGAAGCCGAAGCGTTCCAAGGACTTCAAGGTCTATCGCTATGACCCCTCGACCGGCGAGAACCCGCAGGTGGACGTCTATACCGTCGATCTGGACAGCTGCGGTCCGATGGTTCTGGACGCGCTGATCAAGATCAAGAACGAGATCGATCCGACCCTGTCCTTCCGCCGCTCCTGCCGCGAGGGCATCTGCGGTTCCTGCGCGATGAATGTCGGCGGCACCAACACGCTGGCCTGCACCAAGGCGATCACCGACATTTCCGGCGCCGTGGCGGTCTATCCGCTGCCGCACATGCCGGTGGTGAAGGACCTGGTGCCGGACCTGACCAATTTTTATGCCCAGCACGCGTCCGTGAAGCCGTACCTGCAGACCACCAGCGCCGAGCCGGAGAGCGAGTGGAAGCAGTCGCCGGAAGAACGCGCCAAGCTGGACGGCCTCTATGAGTGCATCCTGTGCGCTTGCTGCTCGACCTCTTGCCCCAGCTATTGGTGGAATTCCGAGCGCTATCTTGGCCCCGCCGCGCTGCTGCAATCCTATCGCTGGCTGGTCGATACGCGGGACGAGGCGGTGGGCGAGCGGCTCGACGACCTGGAAGACCCGTTCCGTCTTTATCGCTGCCACACCATCATGAACTGCGCCAACACCTGCCCCAAGGGTCTCAATCCGGCGGAAGCAATCGGTGAGATCAAGCAGATGATGGTCAAGCGGAAGGCGTAGGCAGCGGCGGCCCCGCGAAGTTGAAGACTTCGCGTCAGGCCGCGCGACCATAAAAGAAGCGAAGTATGTTTCCCGAAAGACTGGCCAAAGGTTATCGCGCGTTCCTGGACGGGCGGTTCAAGGAAGAGCGCAATCGCTATGCGGCATTGGCCGACAGCGGCCAGTCGCCCAGCATCATGGTGTTCGGTTGCGTCGACAGCCGGGTTTCGCCGGAAGTGATCTTCGATGCCGCCCCGGGTGAGATCCTGGTGGCGCGCAATGTTGCCAATCTCGTGCCGCGCTATGACCCGTCTGGTGGCCAGCACGGCGCTAGCGCGGCGCTGGAATTCGCCGTGCGGGCGCTACAGGTGAAGCACATCATCGTGCTGGGACATGCCTTCTGCGGCGGCATCAAGGCCTATGCCGACGACAGTGCGCCGCTGACCGAGAGCGATTTCATTGGCAAGTGGATGAGCCAGATCGCCCCTGCCGCCGACGCCATCACAACGCCGAAAGCCGACTGGGAGGCTTATCTGCACCAGCTGGAATTCGCTTCGGTGGAACTGAGCCTGCAGAACCTGATGACCTTCCCCTTCGTCCAGGCGGCGGTGGAGAAGGGTGATCTGGCACTTCATGGCGCCTATTTTGGCGTCGCCTCGGGCAAGCTGCTGGTCCGCAACGAAGCCACCGGCAAGTTCGAGCCGGTAAACTAGGCCGCCGCGCCGTTCTTCTGCAGGCGGCGCCAGACCAGCGATCCCGCCAGTTCGGCCAGCCAGCCATGCGGGTTGGCGCCGATGGCCTTCATCACCATCTGTATCAGCTTCTGGATATGTTTACGGCTGTAGATCGAAGCGCCATTGGCCGATGATAGACGGGAATATGTCTTGCGATCATAAGGCCTTGTGGCCTCTTCCTCAGGCTTCACGTTGGCGCAGTAATAGGCATAGGCCAGCTCGTCATCATCGCTTTCGCGGACCCGGCTGACGGCAATCCAGAGCTTCTTCCAGAAGCCCAGATCAGGGTCCGGCTGGGCATGCAGCGTGTCGTAGAACAGCTTGTAGTGGCGGTACTCGTCGGCGGCGATGCGGCCGGCGATTTCCCGCAGCAGGGGTTCCTCGCAGGCGTCACGCATGGCGGAATAATAGGAACTCGTACCGCTCTCCACCACGCAGCGGGCGATCATCTCGCCCCGGCGGGAACCGCGGATCGAGGCGTCGCCCACGCTGCTGAACTGGGGCGGGCTGTAGCCCTTGCGGAAGCGGGCTAAGGCGTCCTCCAGCTTGAAAGTAGGGTCTGCCATCTCGGCATAGCGGCCCAGGGCCCTGCCATGCTGGCTTTCCTCGGCGCCCCACTGCTCGATGGCGCCAATGGTCTCCGGGCTCGCGCCATGAAACACGCGCTTGAGGTAGGCGACATAGTCGGGGGCGTTGTATTCGACCAGGGCAGCCGCCTTGACTGCCGCCAGCATGGCCGGGTCGACCCGCGAAGGGTCAAACCAGTCCCAATGGACCTCGTCGAGGGTCCAACCCTGTTTGTAGACGGTAGCAACCGTCATCGAAGCAGCTCCGAAGCACTGACCGGCTATATAACAATAATGCTACAGCCCGGAAACCGGGCTGCGGCATGTCGTGCTACGGCTTAAAACGCCGCCCGGACTAGTTTCAGGTCATCAACAAGCTGGGCGGCCTTCTGGCGGGCAGCGTCGGTCTGCGCCGCCAGTTCGTCTTCCTGGGCGTCGGAGATGCGCTGGTCGAGCACGGCCAGGTCCATCTCGGTCATCGGTATGGCCTCGTCGGCCAGCACGGTGATCTTGGACGCGTTGATCTCGGCGAAGCCACCCCGGATGAAGTAGCGCTCGTCCTGGCCATCGGCCTGCACATCGATCATCCCGGCGCGCAGGGTGGTGACGGTCGCGGCATGGCCGGCCATCACGCCCATATAGCCCTCGGTGCCCGGGATGGTGACCATGTCGGCCTTGGCCGCGAGCAGCAGCTTCTCGGGCGAGACCAGGTCGAACGCGATTTTCTCAGCAGCCATTACGCCGCCTTCGCGGTCTCGGCAGCCATCTTGGCGGCCTTGGCGACCGCTTCCTCGATGGCGCCGACCATGTAGAAGGCCTGCTCGGGCAGGTGGTCATACTCGCCGTCCACGATCGCCTTGAAGGAGCGGATGGTGTCGGGCAGTTCGACGAATTTGCCGGGCGAGTTGGTGAACTGTTCGGCAACGAAGAAAGGCTGCGACAGGAAGCGCTGGATCTTGCGGGCGCGCGACACGGTCAGCTTGTCCTCTTCCGACAGCTCGTCCATGCCCAGGATGGCGATGATGTCCTTGAGCGCCTTGTACTGCTGCAGCACTTCCTGCACGCGGCGGGCGACCAGGTAATGCTCTTCGCCAATCACCTGCGGGTCGAGAATGCGCGAGGTGGAGTCGAGCGGGTCCACCGCCGGGAAGATGCCCAGCGAGGCGATGTCGCGCGACAGCACGGTGGTGGCGTCAAGATGCGCGAAGGAGGTGGCGGGCGCCGGGTCGGTCAGGTCGTCGGCGGGCACGTAAATCGCCTGCACCGAGGTGATCGAACCCTTGGTGGTGGAGGTGATGCGTTCCTGCAGGTTGCCCATCTCGGTGGCGAGGGTCGGCTGGTAACCCACGGCGCTCGGGATACGGCCCAGCAGCGCCGACACTTCCGAACCCGCCTGGGTGAAGCGGAAAATGTTGTCGATGAACAGCAGGCAATCCTTGCCTTCGACGTCGCGGAAATATTCGGCGATCGACAGGCCGGTCAGCGCGACGCGGGCGCGGGCGCCCGGCGGCTCGTTCATCTGGCCGTACACCAGGGCGCACTTGGAGCCCACGGTCGAACCGCTCTTGGGGTCGACATTGACGTTGGACTCGATCATCTCGTGATAGAGGTCGTTGCCCTCGCGGGTGCGCTCGCCGACACCGGCCAGCACCGAATAACCGCCATAGGCCTTGGCGATGTTGTTGATCAGTTCCTGCATGGTGACGGTCTTGCCGACGCCGGCGCCGCCGAACAGGCCGATCTTGCCGCCCTTGGTGTAGGGGCAGAGCAGGTCGATGACCTTGATGCCGGTGACCAGGATATCGGCCGAACCCGCCTGCTCCGAGAAGGACGGCGCTTCGCGGTGAATGATGGCGGTGTTGGTCTTGTCGATCGGTCCGGCTTCGTCAATCGGCTCGCCGATCACGTTCATGATGCGGCCCAGCGTGGCGGGACCGACGGGCACGCGGATGGGCGAACCGGTGTCGATCACTTCCTGGCCGCGCACCAGGCCCTCGGTGGTGTCCATGGCGATGGCGCGCACGGTGTTCTCACCCAGATGCTGCGCCACTTCGAACACCAGGCGAACCTTTTCGCCGGTCTTGGCGTCGGTGTTGGTGGTTTCCAGCGCGTTCAGAATGGCGGGCAGGTGGCCGCCCTCGAAGGCGACGTCAACGACGGCGCCGATCACCTGGGTCAGGCGGCCCTTGGAGGTCGTGGTGCTCATGGTGTGTCTCTTTCTCTTTGGCTTGGGCGGTGCGGCTTTCGCCTGATGCCTTCGTGAATTCTTAAACGGCGGCAGCGCCGGCGATGATTTCGATCAGTTCCGTCGTGATCTTGGCCTGACGGGTGCGGTTCATCTGGATGGTGAGGGCCTTGATCATGTCGCCCGCATTGCGGGTGGCGTTGTCCATCGCCGCCATCTGGCTGGCAAAGAACCCGGCCTGGTTTTCCAGCAGGGCGGAAAGGATCTGCACCGAAACATTCTGCGGCAACAGCGTTTCGAGGATGGCTTCCTCGTCAGGCTCATAATCATAGAGCGCGGCGGCGCCCGCCGCATCGACCTGGGCGGGGATCAGCTGCTTGACCGTCGGCACCTGCGTGACGACCGACCGGAAGCGGCTGTAGATCAGGGAGACGATATCGAATTCGCCCGCCGCATAGAGATCCAGCACCTGCTGCGCCATCGGCTTGACCAGGGCCAGGTTCGGACCCTTCAAGCCCAGCTCATAGCTCTCGATGAAGCTGCTGCCATACTGGCGGCGCAACTGGTCGCGGCCCTTGCGGCCGATGGTGAGGATCTTGACGACCTTGCCCGCATCGATCAGCGCCTGGATTTTCACCCGCGCGGCGCGAACGATGATGCCATTGAAGGCGCCGGCCAGGCCGCGATCAGACGTTGCCACGATAACGAGGTGACGCTGGTCGCTGCCCGTGCCCCCTAGCAGCAGCGGCGCTTCGCCGGACACGCCCGTGGCCAGGTTGGCGATGATCGACGCCATCTGCTGCGCATAGGGGCGGGCGGCATCAGCCGCCTGCTGGGCCCGGCGCAGCTTTGCCGCCGCCACCATCTGCAGCGCCTTGGTGATCTTCTGCGTGGACTTCACGCTTCCGATCCGTGTGCGCATTTCCTTGACGGTTGCCATCTGGCTTCAGTTCCTCAGGCGAACGACTTGGAGACTTCGTCCAGCGCCTTCTTCAGCATCGCTTCCAGGTCGGGCGTCAGCGCCTTTTCCTTGCGGATGCCTTCGAGGAACTGCGGATAGGCCGACTTCAGATTGGACAGCAGCGCGTCCTGGAACGGGCCGACCTTGGCGGTGGGGAAGGGATCGAGATAACCGCGGGTGCCGGCGTAAATGACGGCGACCTGCTCTTCGACCGCGAAGGGCTTGTACTGGGGCTGCTTCAGCAGTTCGGTCAGGCGCTCGCCGCGCGCCAGCATCTTCTGTGTCGAGGCGTCGAGGTCGGAACCGAACTTGGCGAACGCCGCCATCTCGCGATACTGGGCCAGTTCGCCCTTGATCGGACCGGCGACGGTCTTCATCGCCTTGATCTGCGCCGACGAACCGACGCGCGACACCGAGATGCCGACATTCACCGCCGGGCGGATGCCCTGGTAGAACAGGTCGGTCTCCAGGAAGATCTGGCCGTCGGTGATCGAGATCACGTTGGTCGGGATATAGGCCGAAACGTCGTTGGCCTGGGTCTCGATCACGGGCAGGGCGGTCAGCGAACCGGCGCCATTATCCTCGTTCAGCTTGGCGGCGCGCTCCAGCAGGCGGCTGTGCAGGTAGAAGACGTCGCCCGGATAGGCTTCGCGGCCCGGCGGGCGGCGCAGCAGCAGCGACATCTGGCGATAGGCGACGGCCTGCTTGGACAGGTCGTCATAGATGATCAGCGCATGCATGCCATTGTCGCGGAACCACTCGCCCATGGCGCAGCCGGCAAAGGGCGCCAGGAACTGCAGCGGCGCGGGCTCGGAAGCCGTCGCGGTGACGATGATGGTGTATTCCAGCGCGCCGGCATCGGCGAGCGTCTTGACGATCTGCGCCACGGTCGAACGCTTCTGGCCGATGGCGACATAGATGCAATACAGCTTGGCCTTCTCGTCCGTACCGGCGTTGACGGCCTTCTGGTTGATGATGGCGTCGATGGCGACGGCGGTCTTGCCGGTCTGGCGGTCGCCGATGATCAGCTCGCGCTGGCCACGGCCGATCGGGATCAGCGTGTCGATGGCCTTGAGGCCGGTCTGCACCGGTTCATGCACCGACTTGCGCGGGATGATGCCCGGCGCCTTGACGTCGACGCGGCGCTTCTCGGCCACGTTGGTCAGTTCGCCCTTGCCGTCGATGGGGTTGCCCAGCGGATCGACGACGCGGCCCAACAGGCCCTTGCCCACCGGCACTTCCACGATGGCGCCGGTACGCTTGACGGTGTCGCCTTCCTTGATGGTGCTGTCGGAGCCGAAAATAACGCAGCCGACATTGTCGCTTTCCAGGTTCAGGGCCATGCCCTTGATGCCACCCGGGAACTCGACCATTTCGCCGGCCTGGACATTGTCGAGGCCGTGGACGCGGGCGATGCCGTCGCCGACGCTCAGCACTTCACCAACTTCCGAGACCTTGGCCTCGGTGCCGAAGCTGGCGATCTCGCGCTTCAGGATCGCGGAAATTTCTGCGGGCTGGATGTCCATTGTTACTGTCCTTTCATGGCCGCACGGATGCCCGAGAGCTTGGTGCGAAGAGAAGTGTCAATCATGCGCGAGCCCACCTTCACGACGAGACCGCCGAGAAGCGTGGGATCGACTTTGGTATGCAGGCGCGGCTCGCGGCCCAGCTTGGCCTTGAGCGTGGTCTTCAGTTCGGCGAGTTCGCCATCGCCCAGGGCGCGGGCAGAGGTGACTTCGGCTTCGGTTTCGCCGCGCGCACGGGCGACCATGCGCTCATAGCTGGCGATGATGCCTTCCAGCGCGAACAGGCGGCGTTTGGCGGCCAGCAGCAGCACGAACTTGATGGTCAGGGCGTTGGCGCCCATCTTTTCCAGCACCGGCTTCAGCGCCTTAGCCTGGTCCTCGCGCGAGAAGACAGGCGATTTCACCAGCCGTGCCAGCTCGGGCGTGCCGTCCATGGCGCGGCGGAACGCACCCAGATCGGTGCTCACCGCGTCCAGCAGATTCTGCTCGCCAGCCAGTTCAAAGAGAGCCGTGGCGTAACGGCCCGCCAGCCCGGTTTCGTGCGCCTTTTCCGTCGCCACTTTTACCCTTCCGTGCCTGCCAGGCGTCACATCGCCAGGCAGATCACCGATATTGTTTTAAGCTGTTGAATTATCAACGCAATTCAGTTGCCGCGCGTGAGAGACGCACAAGGCGATGCCAGTTAGCATGGGCCATTACGCGAGCGCAATATGGAGGCATTTGCCAGCTTGTCGCGGCCCACAGGAGCCTTGTCGCCGCCCAAAACCGCCTGCCTGTGCGTGAGAACGTTTTTCACTAGGGCTAACCCTTGCCAGCCCCACCAGCACCGGGCCAAATCGCACAAAAATAGTGCAAGAGCAGGCGCTGAATTTTCAGGCATCTGCCCAAAGGGGAGACATCATGGTCAACAGCGGCGATACTGCCTGGATCATCACGGCTACGGCGCTGGTTCTGCTGATGACCCTGCCGGCCCTGGCGCTGTTCTATGCCGGGCTGGTCCAGGCCAAGAACGTGCTGTCGGTCCTGGCGCAGTGCTTCGCTGTCGCCTGCCTCTGCTCGGTGCTCTGGTTCCTGTGCGGCTACAGCCTGGCCTTCAACGGCAGCGGCGCGTGGATAGGCGACCTGTCGAACGCACTGCTGGGTGGCCTGACGCGCGGTGGCGTGCACGCGGGCACGACGCTGCCCGAAAGTGTCTACATCATGTTCCAGATGACCTTCGCGGTGATCACGCCTGCGCTGATCATCGGCGCCTATGTCGAACGCATCAGGTTCAGCGCGGTGTTGCTGATCTCGGGCCTGTGGCTGCTGATCGTATATGTGCCGGTGACGCATTGGGTCTGGGGCGGCGGCTGGCTGGCGGCGCGCGGGGTGATGGATTACGCGGGCGGCATTGTCGTGCATGTCACGGCGGGCGTTTCGGCCCTGGTGATCGCCGCCATGCTGGGCGCGCGCAGCGAATTTCCCCACGGCATCCGCCCACCCCATGCGCCCTGGATGGTGATGGTCGGCGCGGCGCTGCTGTGGGTGGGCTGGTTCGGCTTCAATGCCGGCAGCGCGCTGACGGCGGGCGGCGATGCCGGCATGGCAATGCTGGTGACGCACCTGTCCGCCGCGACCGCGACGCTGACCTGGATGGCGATTGAATGGATCAAGTTCGGCAAGCCCAGCCTGGTGGGCGCGGTCACCGGCACCATCGCAGGCCTGGCCACCATCACGCCGGCGTCCGGCTATGTCGGACCGCTGGCGGCAGTGCTGATCGGCGTGGCGGCCGGGCTGGTCTGCTTCAGCGCGGTGCTGATCGTGAAGCAGCGCATCCAGGTGGATGACGCGCTCGATGTTCTGGGCGTTCATGGCGTCGGCGGCGCTCTGGGCACGTTGGCGCTGCCTTTCCTGACCCTGGTCGGCGATGGCGGCGTGGTGCTGTCGCGTGGGCTGGGCGAGCAGTTCCTGGTACAGGCGCTGGGCGTGGTCGCGGTAGGCGTATTTTCCGCCATCGCCACCGTGCTGATCACCAAGCTGGCGGCGGTCACGGTCGGCTTGCGCGTCGACAAGGATAGCGAGACCATCGGCCTGGACTTCGCCGCGCATGGCGAAAGCGGCTATCACAACAGCGCCCGCTAAGGAGAAACCCATATGAAACTCGTCATCGCCATCATCCAGCCGCACCGTCTTGAGAAGGTGCGCGAAAGCCTGACCGCCATCGGCATCGAAGGCATGACCGTGAGCGAAGTGCGCGGCTATGGCCGCCAGAAGGGCCATACCGAGATCTATCGCGGCGCGGAATACCAGATTTCCTTCCTGCCCAAGCTCAAGCTGGAAGTGGCGGTACAGGATGACCGGGTGAATGATGTGATCACAACCGTCATCCAGGCAACGCGCACTGGCAAGATCGGTGACGGCAAGATCTTCGTGGTCGATCTCGAGCAGGCGCTGCGGGTGCGCACCGGTGAAACCGGGAACGAGGCGTTGTAGTCGAAGCACGCACAGGCCCGCTTCTCTTTCGCTTGCGAAGCACGCAAGAAGTGGAGGTGCCCGTAGCACGTAGGGTGCTTAAGCGCCCGTGACGTGCGAAGGGCGGAGGGGTCAAATACCTTTAAAGAAACGCTGCCAGCGCACCAGACCCGGCCAGCTCGCGGGGCCTGATGCGTTAAGGAAGTCGTAGGAGCCGATGGTCGCCTCGGCCCGCGCCATCAAATTTTCCACCGGCACGAAGCCGACGCCGCCCATGTCGGGCGCGGCGCGGCTGTCGAGGGAATCGTCGCGGTTGTCGCCCATCACGAAGATGTGATCCCGTGGCACGGTGAAGACCATGGTATCGTCCAGCCAGCCATCCCAGCGCAGCTTGAAGATCGTGTGCTGGACGCCGCCGGGCAGTGTCTCGGTATAGAGATTGGCATCGGCATATTTGCCGTTGCGGTCCTGGACTTTGCCGGTACCGGTCCATTTCAGCGGCAGGATCGCGCCGTTGATGGTGAGCTGGCCCGCCTTCATCTGGATGCGGTCGCCCGGCAATCCGACCACGCGCTTCACATAGGTGATGCTGGTGTCGCGGGGCAGGCGGAACACCACCACATCGCCATGAGCCGGCAATTTGCCCAGCAGGCGCTTTTCCGATTTCGGCCCCAGCCCCCAGGGGGCGGACCAGCGGCTATAGCCATAGGGATACTTGGACCCGACCAGGGCGTCGCCGATGGCCAGGGTGGGCTGCATCGAGCCGGTCGGAACATAGAAGGGCTGGGCGATGGCCGTGGTGGAGACGAAGACCAGCGCCACTGCAACCAGCGGCTCACCGACCAGGCTCCAGAGGGCACGCAGGGAGGGCTTGCGAATTATCTTTGAAATCATGAGACTTATTGTCGGGTTGCGGGCCCCCGGCTTCAAGACAATTTCCATTAATCCTTGACGACAAGTGGATAAACCCCGATATCCCCGGAAATGATCGAATTGACGCAAGAATTCACCTTTGACGCCGCCCATTTCCTGGACGGCGCGCCGGAATATCGCCGCATGCACGGTCACTCCTTCTATTCGGAAGTGACGCTGCGCGGCGAACCCGATGCCGCGACCGGTTTCCTGCGCGACCTGGGCGAAGTGAACGCCGTGCTGGCAGAGGTGCGCGAGCTGCTGGATCACCGGCTGCTGAACGAGGTGGAAGGCCTGGGCAAGCCGACGCTGGAGAATCTGGCGAAGTTCATCTTCCAGCACGCCAGGGCAAAGCTGCCGGAAACGGCGCGGGTCAAGCTGCGCCGTCCGACCTATGGCCAGACCTGCGTTTATGAAGCGTAATCCGATGGCTAAGAAACTTACCCAGCTCGGTAAGCCGGTGGCGCAGCCCGCATCGCCCGACAAGGCGCTGCTGGAGTCGGTGCCCAATCCACATCCCGATGCCGATTACATCGTGCGGTTAACTGCGCCGGAATTCACCACCCTGTGCCCGATCACCGGCCAGCCGGATTTCGCGCATTTCGTAATCGACTATGTGCCGGGCAAGGCGCTTGTGGAATCCAAGTCTCTGAAACTCTATCTCGCCAGCTTCCGCAATGTCGGCAGCTTTCACGAAGACACCACGATTGCCATCGCCAAGCGCATTGTGAAGGCGATCAAGCCGCGCTACCTGCGCATCGGAGGCTACTGGTATCCGCGCGGCGGCATTCCAATCGATATCTTCTGGCAGACCGGCAAACTGCCGGCGGGTGTCTGGCTGCCCGAGACCGGCGTGACGTCCTATCGGGGCCGTGGCTGACGCTAACGGACTTCGTGGTCGCTACGCTGCTTGGGCAAGGTTTTCTCGATCTCCAGGCGCGCCTTCTCCAGCATCTTGGCAGCGTCATTCAGCCTGAAATCACGCACCGTCTCGACGATCTGGCGCAGCGCTTCGACGATATAGCGCAAGGGGCGCGGATCGGCCTGGCCGGGCATGTTATTGATGATCATTGGGATACTCGAATCTTTGCGGATTGGGTGGCGTTGATCCAGCTCTGTGTGTCGCTCACGTCGCCATAGAGGCGCACTAGGTCCAGACCGCGCGATGCGCGCCCTCTGCCGGGTCTGGACTGGACCATCGAATAGTTAGACCCGCAAAAACTCCCCTGGTTCCGCGAAGAATTCATTCACCCCAAGGATTTGCCGCAGACGCTGGAAGGCGAGGCGGCGGTCAACATGTTCGCTGGCTTTGGCAGCGAACAGCAGCCCGATGCGCGCGATTCTTACTACGTAATGACGGCCTGACAGCACCGCAGTGCAGAAACAAAAACGCGCCCGGTGATTGCCGGGCGCGTTTTCGCTTGTATCGGATGTTCGGGCTTACGCCTTCACATACTTGTTGAACCAGGCCGTGGCGCGCGTCCAGGAATCCTTGGCTGCGGCTTCGTCGTAACGCGGCGTGGTGTCGTTGTGGAAGCCATGCTGGGCCTTGGTATAGATGTGGCCCTCATGCGGCACGCCCGCTGTCTTCAGAGCGGCGTCATATTCCGGCCAGGCGCCGGCCAGGCGGGTGTCGGCCTCGCCGTGGAACACCAGCATCGCCGCCTTGATCTTCGGCACATCGGCCGCCGCCGGGGCCGCACCGTAATAGGGTGCGCCCGCTGCGAAATCGGCGCCCAGCCGCACCGCGACCTGGTTGATGACGCCGCCGCCATAGCAGAAGCCGGTACCGCCGATCTTGCCGGTGCTGTCAGGACGGTTCTTCAGGTAGAGCGCGGCGGCGATCATGTCTTCCTGCATCCTGGCGCGATCGACCGTGCCGAACAGTGCGCCGCCCTTCTCGTCATCGCCGGGATAGCCACCGACCGAGGTGAGGCCATCGGGGGCCAGCGCCATGTAGCCGACCGTGGCGAGACGGCGGGCGACGTCCTTCACATAGGGATTGAGGCCGCGATTCTCGTGCACCACCAGGATGCCGGGCAGGCGGGCGGCGCCGCTGACCGGTCGCGCCAGATAGCAGTTGATGCTGACATTGCCCTGCGGCGACGGCACCGAGACGGTCGAGGTGCGGATGCGTGCATCATTTTCCGGCACCTGGATTGCCCAGGCATAGTTGGGCTTCAGCATCTCGACCAGGGCGGCGGCTGTGACGCCGCCGATGGCGAATTTCTGCGCCCCGTCCATGAATTCGCGGCGGCCGATGGCTCCGTGGACATAGGAGTCCAGCAGGTCGAGCAGTTCCTGCGGAAAGTCGGAAGCCTTCTTGCGTTCGATGTTCATTGTGCGTCTCCCACCAGGGGCGGGTGATCCGCCGCTTTGTTTTCGGTGCGGAGCCTAACAGCAGGATTGTGGAAGTAAAAAGGCCGCAATGTTGAGGCCTCTCAAAGCGTGGCGGCACTCTCCTGACGGGGCGTGGCCTAGAAAACGCTCGGCCTTTCAAGACCTTGATATTTTGAAGCAGGGCGCTGTTGCCCCCGGCACCGCGCCGCGCGAGCATGGCCGGAAGAGACGCCGGACCGACGGCGCGCCGAATCTGGGGGACAACACCATGTGCAACCAAGTCATCGCCACCATCTTTTGCCTGGGCGCCTTCGCGGGTCTAGCTGCCGCACAGGAAGCCAATGTCGCGCCCACCATCAACGAGAATTTCAAGAGCGCCAGCCTCGATGTGGAGAATTGGGCGACGCGCTTCACCGGCGAAAGCCGCGAGGTCTACAACGCACGCATGGACGTGGTGAAGGCGATGGGGCTCAAGCCGGGTGATCGCATCGCCGATATCGGCGCCGGCACCGGCCTCTATACGCGGCTCTTCGCCCAGGCTGTCGGCCCCACGGGGTACGTCTATGCCAACGACATTGCACCGAAGTTTCTCGCCTATATCGCGCAGAACGCGGCGCGCGACGGCCTGAAGAATGTCGAGACATTGCAGGGCGGCGACCGCACGACCAATCTGCCCGATGCTTCGTTGGACGTGATCTTCAATTCTGACGTCTATCATCATTTCGAATATCCGATGACGATGAACGCCGACCTGCGGCGCGCGCTGAAGCCGGGCGGCCGAATGTATGTGCTGGAGTTCGAAAAGGTGGCCGGCCTGTCCTCGGCCAACACCATGACCCATGTGCGCGCGCCAAAAGAGACGGTGATCGCCGAGATCACCAAGGCTGGCTTCACGCTGGTGGAACAGGTGAAGGTGCCCGGCCTGCGTGAGAACTACCTGCTGCATTTCCGGCGCTAGGACCAAACATTGGGGGGGGATATCAACATTCGGCGCATCTCCGGATCGTGCGAGACGACTTCTTTCGCGTTTCTGCAAATCCTGCTTGCTGATACGGGGGGCATGGTTGTGAGAAGCGCCCGCATAACATCACAAAAAAACAGAGGAGGGTGACAAATGAAAAAAGGGATTTTCTGAAAGCCGGTATTTGTGCGGGCCTGGCGGCCACGGCGGCAATTTCTCCCGTAGTGGCGCAGAGCGCGGCAGGGTACTGCCGGGCACGAGCCTCAATCCGGCGGGCAAGTCCAAGGGGTCCCTTAGCCAAGCGGGTAGGATCCGGGCTGCACTTTCGGGCGAACTGCCGGAGATCCTTGCCGTCGTCGTGCAGAGAGCTAAGGAGGGCGACCTGCAGGCCGCTCGCATCATCCTGGATCGCGTCCTGCCGCATTTAAGGCCAGAGGTCGCGCCGGTGATCCTAGCGGGCCTTGATGGCGATGCGCCACTGACCGAGCGGGCCACGCTCGTCTTCAAGGCGGCAACGGCCGGTGACATCTCCGTGGCGTCCGCCTCGACGCTCATCACGCCGCTTTCGGGCTTGAGCCGCCTGCGAGAGGCTGACGAACTGTCTGCCCGTGTTGCGCGTCTGGAGGCGCGCTACGGGGCATGATAGCGCGCCGGGCGACTGTCGCGGCACCGAGGACGCTGGCGGCGCGGATCGCCAAGCTGGAGACTTACCGGCCAATGACCGAGGAGAAGCAGGCTCTAGTCGCTGAGCTGATGGATCTACTCAAGCGCCGCAAGCGCACCGCACTTTTGAAGCCGGTCATTGCCAAGATGTTGAAGGCTAATAATCAGGCGACATCAGGCAGGGGCAGCAAACTATAGGCCCGTTTCCCATCCCGATGAAGGCCGTCCGCCATGGCACATTGCGATCGGCCACACTATAAGCGGGCCGGACTTTCCCACTTTACGAGCAATCCGGTGCACCTCGACCTCGCCTTTTACGCCGTCGCCATCCCTGCCGTGCTTTTGATGGGACTCGCAAAAGGCGGCTTTTCGGGCGTCGGCCAGATTTCGGTTCCCCTGCTCGCCATTGTCGTGTCGCCGGTGCAGGCCGCCGCCATTCTGCTGCCGATCCTGCTGGTGCAGGATGCCGTGGGCGTCTGGGCGTTCCGGCACAACTGGGACGCGCATATTCTCAAAGTCATGGTGCCAGGCGCAGCGGTGGGAATTGTTGCGGGCTATCTGCTGGCCGCCAAGGTTTCGGTTTCCGCCGTGCTGGGAACGCTGGGGGCGATCTCGATCCTGTTCGCGCTATACCAGCTATGGGGCCGCCGTGCCGCCAGCGCCCTGGCCTCGCCACCACGCTCGTCCACGCCGATGGGATTTGCCTTAGGGATAGCATCCGGCTTCACCTCGCAGATCGCCCATGCCGGCCTGCCGCCTTTCCAGATGTGGGTGCTGCGCAAAAAGCTGGCGCCCGCGACCTATATCGGCACCGTGGCGCTGTTCTTCGCCGTCATCAACTGGATGAAAGTGCCAGCCTATGCCGCGCTGGGTCAGTTCACGCGCGAGAACCTGTTTGCTGCCCTGACGCTGATGCCGGTGGCCATCGCCTCGACCTTCGCAGGCGTCGCACTGGTGCGCCGTGTTCCAGCGGAAGGCTTTTACACCGCGATCTACCTGCTGATGGTCGCGGTGGGCGGCCAACTGATCTGGAAGGCGCTGGTTGGTTAGGCTCGCAATTCTGTCCGCCGTCAGCGCCTGTGGCCCAGAATCGAGGTTGTTATTTAAGGAGGGTTTTGGTCTCGCCGTAGTGACGAAGGAACGAAGATGAGACCAAAACCCTTAAGCGCGAAGAAGCCTGCGGAGCAGGTTGTGCAGGATATCCGCCGGTCGACTTTAATTTGAGCGGGGGGCATCACCAGGATCAGTCCCAAAGTAGTTTCTATCAAACTGTTTGGCACAAAAAGACCCAGTCAGGTCAAAGTCGCCTGTTAAACGACTGAAAATATTATATATATTGTATAAAATTGGCTCCCCGGGCAAGATTCGAACTTGCGGCCAACCGTTTAACAGCCGATTGCTCTACCACTTAGCTACCGAGGAACACTAACGGGTCGCTATCTAGCGCCTTGGTGTCAGCATGACCATATCAAACTAAGCAAAGGTGAATATTTTTTTGCAAGCGCAGCCAACGGCATGAGCGGTAAACGAAGCATCCGGCTGGGCAGCCGCCGCCTTCCGCTGCCCGGATCGGCGGCTTTGCGCATCGCCTTGGGCATTCTGCTGATTCTGTGCGGCTTCCTGGGCATCATCCTGCCAATACTGGGCTTCTGGATGGCGCCGCTGGGTCTGCTGGTGCTGTCGGTGGACCTGCCTGTCGCCCGCCGCCTGCGCCGCCGGATCGAGGTCTGGTGGGGATACGTAAGGCCACCCGGAAGTCGGCAACCCAAACCCCCAAAGAAAATTGAGGCCGGGTGTTTAGCCCGGCCCTAAGGCGTTGGGTAATGGTGGGGTGTCTTCAAGGAAGACAATTGGAGCATTGCCCCGCCACGGATAATAAGGACTTAATTATCCAGGAAAAGTTCCACCTATCGGCTCATGACGGTACCAAATCAGGGGAGGGAGCTACCGCCCAGCCGAAGCGCTAGACGGAGCGACCATCAAAAAGGTGCGTATGAAGGGGGTGGAGGCCTCGCCCGGAATTGAACCGGGGTTCACGGATTTGCAATCCGCTGCGTCACCACTCCGCCACGAGGCCTCATCAAAGTGGGAGCGGGGCTATAGCAGGGCAGGGCCGCTTCTCACAAGGCTCGGCAAGCGGCAACGGGGCGCGTTGTTCGCCGGGGTCAGGAGCCGTATAAGCGCCGGGATTCCCTTGCTCAGGTGACGTCATGTCCGCTGCCGCCCGGCTCCATATGATCGACAGCCAGATCCGGCCCAGCGATGTCACCGACCCGCGCCTGCTGGCCGCGTTCGAGGCCGTGGCGCGCGAGCATTTCGTGCCCCGCGCCGCCCAGGCCGTTGCCTATGCCGAGGTGCCGGTGCAGGTCGCGCCGGGCCGCTTCCTGCTGGAGCCGCGCTGCTTCGCCAAGCTGGTCCAGTTGGCCCAGGTCGGACCGCAGGACCGCGTCCTCGATGTCGGTTGCGCCACCGGCTATTCCAGCGCCGTGCTGGCGCGCATCGCGGACAAGGTCGTGGCGCTGGAACAGGATGCCGACCTGCTGCGCATCGCCAGCGATGGGCTCGCCAATAGCGGCGTGACGCTGGTGCAGGGGGGCCTGATCGAAGGCGCCAGGATGGAAGGTCCGTTCGACGTCATCATCGTCGAGGGCGCCATCGAGCAGACCCCCGATATGCTGCTGTCCCAGTTGGCCGAAGGTGGCCGCCTGGTGGCGGTGATGCAGGACGGCTCGCAGGGCCAGGCCACGCTCTTCGTCAAGGATAATGGCGGTATTGGCCGTCGTGCCGCCTTCGACGCCACCGCGCCGCTGCTGGCCGGGTTCAAGAAGGCCCTTGGTTTCATTTTCTAGGCTTTCCGGCTGCCATTCCACCGGGCAGGGCGCGTCTTAACCATATCTTTGCCATCGGCGCGGCACTGTCTTAGGGTTTCAGGACTAACCGGGAGCCGTCATGTCCGACCCTCAGCACGAACCGTCGATGGAGGAAATTCTCGCCTCCATCCGCAAGATCATTTCGGAGGATGCTCCCGCCACGCCGGAGCCTGCAGCCGCACCCGCGCCGCAGGCCTATCAGCCGGTGGAAGAGCCGGATGTGCTGGAACTGACCCAGGTGGCCCCTGCCGCGCCCGCCAGCGACATCTTCTCGGACAGCACCCGCAAGGCGCTGGAAGATGCGTTTGATTCCATTCCCGACGAAGAACCGGCGCCAGCTCCCGTTGCGCCGCGTGTCGCCCCTTCCATCGCCCCGGTGGACGGTTCGACCGTGGAGAGTGTTTTCGAGCGCGCCGTGCGCGAAAGCTTCGAGCCGGTGCTAAACAAGTATCTGGACGACAATTCCACCGCCGTGATCGAGCGCATGAAGCCCTTGATCCGCGAATGGATGGACGAGCATTTCCCGCCGCTGCTGGAAGGCGCGGTGCGCGCCGAGGTCAAGCGCGTGGTGCGCTCGCGCGGCGCCAAGCGCTAAGGCGGAACAAGGATTGGAAACGGCCCGCTTCGGCGGGCCGTTTTCGTTTGTGCGCTTCAGACCCGGAACTGGTCCCAGCGGCCGCGAATGGCGAGCGTGATGCCCGGGTGATAGGCGTTGACGAACAGCACCTGGCCATCGGGCGAGAAACAGGCCCCCGCCAGTTCGGTGTCCATGCTCAGGCGGCCCAGGGCATAGACCTGTCCCGACGGCGCGATGCCGCGCAGATAGTTCATCCGGTTTCCGGTCTTGTCCTCGCACACCACCAGATGGCCTTGCGGCGTCACGGTGAGGTTGTCGCCATATTCGAAGACGCGCGGATCGGTAGACTCCACGAAAAGCTGGAGCTGGCCGGGCTGGTCCGCTTCTTCCTTGCGCCCTTCATAGGGGCTGGGGACATAGCGCATGATCTGGCCCAGTTGCAGCGGGCCGCCCGAGGTGCAGGTGAAATAGAATTCGCGCGTTCCATTGGGTTTGGCGGCCAGATGGATACCTTCGCCGCGGGCGAATTGCACCGCGCCGCGCGCCCGGCCACGCACGCGCAGATCGTCGAGCGGGCTGTCGATGCCGCGCATGTCGAGCCAGCGGACCGGCCGCGCCGAACGGGGCGCGAAGTCCTTGCCGTACCAGTTGCGGCTGTCGGTATCGAGATCGGCGTCGGCCCAGGCCAGCGCCTGCAACCGGCCACCCTTGGCCAGTTCACCGGCCTGGTTGGGCAGGAAGCGGTAGAACAGGCTGTCGTCGCGATCCTCGGTCAGATAGACGATGCCGGTCTTCGGATCCACGGCGGCGGCCTCATGGCGATAGCGGCCCATGTCCTTGATGGGCTGCGGCGTCACCAGTCCCTTGTGCGCCGACGGAATCTCGAACACCCAGCCATGACTCTCGGTGCTGTCGGGCGCGGTGTTGACCGCTTCCTCGCAGGTCAGCCAGCTGCCCCAGGGCGTGATACCGCCGGCGCAATTGGTGCTGGTGCCGGCGAGCGAAAGGAATTCGCTTTCGCGGCGGCCGGTGGCGATGTCCACGATCAGGGTCGAGGTGCCACCCGGAAAGACGCGGCCATCGGCGGCGCGGCCGAAATGCGGCATCGCCGCCAGGCGGCTTTGCAGCGCCGTCGTTCCCAGCGCCGCGTTGCGGGCCCAGCCCGCATCATTCAGGGTGAGTTCATGGTTGCGCACCAGCGCGACCTTGCCGGGACCGGCGGCGAAGCAGCCCATGCCGTCGAAATTGCCGGGCGCATGGAAGCCGTCATCCATGCGATCGCCCGCGCGCGACACCACCTGGTAGCTGAAGCCTTCCGGCAGATCGAGCAGTCCCGCCGGGTCGGTGCGCAGCGGCCCATAGCCGGGGATTTCATTGTGGTAGGGAACATTCTCGTAGGCGGCATGGGCCCAGCGGGCCATGCCCGAAAAGGCGAGGGTGGTGCAGGCGGCAAAGCCGAACTGGCGGCGGGACATGCTCATGGGGGTTCTTCCGTTTAGTGTGCCAAGGTCAAGATGATCTCACGCCATGACACCAGTTTAAAGTTCTGCGCCGCCGGGGCGTTATCGCCGTCCTGCGCCACGAACAATCCACCGGGATAATCAGGGCCGAAGCTGCCCGCCGCGACCGCGATGCCGTCGGTTTCCTGGGTTGCGCCGAATTTTCCGGCAGCGATGCGGAAGCGTCCGGCGGGCGCCATGTCCGGCAGGGAGAATAGCGCATAGGCATTGTCGCCCTGGCTGGAGGCGATCAGCCAGCCGCCGCGCGGGCCGCTGGGCATCAAGGTCAGGCCTTCGACATCGGCCACCAGGTGCTTGCCATCGACGGCCGCCACCAGCTTGCCTTCCGGGGAGGCATCCGGCCGCGCATTGAAGGCCCAGATGCCGCGATCTTCCTCACCGACATAAAGCGTATTGGTGCGGCTATCCACGACACAGCCTTCGGTCTGGGTCGCCAGCTTCAGGGTGCGCAATGTGCGGCCCACCGGCGGCGTGCCATTGCCCAGGGTCATCGCGACCTGTTCGATGGTGCCGCTCTTGAGCACGGAGAAGGCATGCAGCGCCGCCCCATTCTGCATCAGGCAGACGCCATAGGCTTCGCCGGCGCCACCGGCCACCGCGCCCAGAGGCTCCAGCTTCGCGGTCTCGGTGTTGAGGCGATAGACTTGCAGCAGCGCCTTGGTGACGTCGTTGCGGTCGCTGGCGACGACGATCACGCCCCGGCCCGTCATCTCGATCAGGTCGACATTGTTGACCCGGCCCGCCTTGACGAAATCGCGGACCTTGCCATCCAGACCATAGACATAGAGGCCGGCGCGCTTGTCGGTGGCGACGATCAGGCTTTCCGACGGACGCCGAGCATTACGCCACAGCGCCGGATCGTCGGCGGCATCTTCCGCTGCCGTGCCCACGGGCGTGGTTTCGCCGCGCGCGGAAACATCGGCCGTGACGACCGGGGCCGCCGCCTGCTGGGCCAGTCCCGCCGAAGCGAGACCGGCGGCCAGCAGGGCCATGACGGAGATGGCCAAGCGGCGGCGAATCAGAAGTTCACCCGGATGCCGGCGCTGTAACGCGGACCGAAGCGTTCCCACTCGATGGTCTGGTTGTCGGTAAATGGTGTCGCGATGCCGGTGGCGGTCAGCAGGTTGCCCGGCTCGGAATAGCGGCGGCCCGGCTGGTTGAGAATGTTCGAAGCATCGAAATACACTTCGAAATTCTTGGTGACGGCATAGCGGGCCGAGAAATCCATCTCGTCATCGGCGGCCCAGTAGGTGTCGCCGGCATCGGTCAGGGCGTCGGCGACGCCGTCCATCCAGGTGGAGCGGCGCTGATACTGCAGCCGCACCGACAGGCCATACTTCTCGTAATAGCCGCCGAGATTGTAAACGAGGTCGGAAGTGCCCGGCAGGCGGATCTGCCGCGCCGGGATCAGGCCCACCGCAGGCTTGGTCACTTCGCTGTCATTGACGGTGGCGTTGGCGGTGATGCCGAAGCCGCCCATCCAGTCCGGCAGGCCGATATCGGCGGTCCAGGGCTCGAGCTGGAATTGCGCCGCGACCTCGAAGCCATAGATGCGGCCGTCGCCGCCATTGGTGATGCCGGAGAAAGAATAGGCCGAGCGGTCGATGCCGCCCGTGTTCAGCGCATCGGAACCGAAGGTGCGGCGCTGGGTGTAAAGCACATCCTGCACTTCCTTGTAGAAGACGCCGGCCATCAGGTAGCCCTGCGGCTCGACATACCATTCGAAATAGGCGTCCACGCCCTGGGCGCGCTCCGGCTTCACGGCAGGGTTGCCGCCAGAGATGGTCTGGGTGCTGTCATTGACCACCACGTTGGGGCGCAGCTGGTCATAGTCGGCGCGAGCCGCGCCGGTATTGAAGGACAGCCGCAGCTTCTTGGTGTCGTCGGTGTTGTAGTTGAAGTGCAGGCTGGGCAGGACCAGCGTATGGCTGGCATCCGCCGTTATCAGGCTGGTGGTGGTACCGATGGTGCCTTGGGCAACGCCGTGGTTGCTCTGCTGCTCAATGCGGACGCCGCCGACGACCGAACCCCAGTCATACTTCAGCGTTCCCATGACGAAGCCGGCAAGGACTTCCTCGTTCACGCTGTAATTGTTGGCCGGGATAGGCGTGAAGGGGAAGGCGGCCCGCGCCAGGTTTGTATAGTTGCGCATATTCCCTGTGTCGAAGTAGCGGAAGGTGTAGCCCATCGGCAACTCGCCCAGGAACGCCTTGCCCAGCGAGAAATTGTTGTAGTCGGTCGGCATGTTGATGGCAGTGAACTGCGCCGGTGTGTTGATGAGTATTTCCTGCTCTTTCGCTTTCTTGGTGCGTGTGTCGAACTGGAAGCCGGCCTTGAAGATGGCATCGGCGCCGAACAGGTCGCTTTCGTTGGTGACGACCGCCTTGCCGGTATAGGCGGTGGTGGTGTCCACCGCGCTCAGCACGCGCAGCGAGGTGAGCGGCTTGGTGAAGCTGTCGATTGCCGTCACCGGCGTGCCCGCCTGATAGCGGGTCGGGCCGGCAAGCTGCACGGTGGTGAACAGCACGGGCACGTTGCGGCTGGGATCGGTAAAATCATAGGTCACGGTCGGGCGCAGGTTGCGGGTCGAAGGGCTGTCCCAGCGCGCCTCGCCGACCACGGAGCGGTCATCGGTGGACTGGGTGAAGTTGCCCAACCAGTTGAAATTCCAGTTGCCATCCAGCTGGTGATCGCCCTGCAGCGTGTTGGTGAAGACTGACTGGCGGAAGGCGCGCAGCGTCGAGCGCTGGTTGATATCGACGCCATAGAGCGTGCCCTGCTGCGGAGTATTGCCGATGCAGACATCGGCATAGCCGGTCGTCGTCGGGGTTGGGTTTACGGCCGTGGAGCAGGCGGCGGTGCCGGGCACCAGGTCAGCCTGGCGGTCATCGGCGTCGACGATGTAGTTGTCGCGGGCTTCGTCATCCAGGAAGATGGTGTAGAGCGAGCGCAGCGAGATGTTGTTGGCGCTGTTGATCATCCAGTCGAAGCGGCCCGACAGCGAGATGTTCCGGCGCATCAGGCGATACAGCTTATTTTCGAATTCCCGCGCCCAGAAGCGGGTGGCCGAACCGGGGCGGGTATCCTGCGTCACCTGTTCCCAGTCGATCTCGAAATTGTCGGTGATCATGTTGCGCTGGTAGTAGCTGGCGGACACCAGTAAGCCGAGCGCACCGATGCGGTCGGAGATCACGGCGGACAGTTCGGTCTCGCCGCGGCCGCCCTGCGGGGCATAGCCGCCGCCCGCCTTGCCGGCAAAGTGGAAGCCCTCATAGTCGAAGGCCGAGCGGGTGATGATATTGACGTTGCCCGAAACGGTTTCGCCCGGCATGTCCGGCGTCACCGCCTTGGACACGACGATCTGGGCGGCGATGGCCGACGGCACGGTGTCGAAGCGGGCGTCGCGGCCTTCGGGGCTCACCACGTTGATGCCGTCGAAGGACAGCGTGGTCCAGTAATTCGGTGCGCCGCGCAGGCTGATATAGCGGGCCTGGCCCTGGTCGCGCTCGACCGCGACGCCAGGCAGACGGCCGGTGGCCTGGGCGATGTTCTGGTCGGGCAGGCGGCCGACCGAGTCGGAGGCGGCGACGGTGACCAGCGAGTCCGAGTTCTTCTGCAAGGCCAGAGCCGAGGCTTCGGATTCGGCGATGGGGCGGCTGCCGCTGACCTGGACTTCCTCGAAGGCGCCCTGCGCCTGTGCGGCGAGGGGAAGGATGACGGCAGCGCCGCACAGCATCAGGCCGCGCAGACGGCGGATGCAGGAATATCGGTTCATGGAAGTTG
>Ga0114970_10000480_pt1 | contig 30003 bp, 25 predicted proteins | sample M_140205_XF_Meta_FD_87030 | JGI IMG/M metagenome (GOLD analysis project Ga0114970, IMG submission 87030) | Freshwater microbial communities from Lake Montjoie, Canada to study carbon cycling - M_140205_XF_MetaG | ecosystem: Environmental > Aquatic > Freshwater > Lake | place: Lake Montjoie...
CCCATGAAAGCTAACAAACTGCCGCCCACGCGCCACCGTATCCACCTGGAGGCCTTCGGTTTGGAGCCATTGCACGGCTTTCGCGACGTCATTTGGGCTTGCGCCGAAGCGCTCGGCAAACTGTTCCGGCTGCAACCACTTGTGGTAGTTGGGGGAACCCGGAGACAGTTGCTCGCGCAAAAACGCCTCCAGATCCCCGGAAGGGCGCAGCATCAGGAGGACGTGACCCAATTGCTCCGTCTCTGCAACCAGTCCCAGGTCTGCCTGCCGCAGCGCTTTGGCGTGAACAAACCCCTGTAGCGCGACAGTGCGGGACCTGTCGACCTTCTGGAGAACCCGGTCTTCAGCTGCAAACGAACTGAGTGCAGCTACCAGCAGGCAGAGTGAACGGACCCACGGCGATGGAATTTTCATCAGTTCTTACTTTGTAGCACTAACGAATTTCGAACGAACGATGTGTCTCGACGGAGGCTTCTGCCTGATCCACGGATCGCACGTCGGACACCGCAGGCCCTTTGTGGAGTAACCCAGCCAGGCGGTCCAGTTGTTCTTCAATACCGACCGCGTAAGCCTGCACGGTACCGTCATCTTCGTTGCGAACCCACCCGGTAAGACCGATCTCCCGAGCACACCGCTGCACGAACCAGCGGAAACCAACGCCATGTACACGGCCATGGACGAACCAGCGCCGGGCCCGGGTCTTTGGCAAACTCTTCATCTGAGACTGGAGTTTAGCAGGCAAAAAAACCGCCGCTCGGGACCCGGGGCTTGAACACCGGGATCCCGCCGGCGAAAAAGTTAATGCCAAGGAGTTGGAGGTTCGCGGGTCTTGTTGCCGTTTCCGGCTTCAGGATCCGCGAATACTTCGTCTCCTTGAGTCTGTGGTCCGCCGGGTGGGATAGCCAGAGACTGAGTACCAGAACGGGTACTGGGGCGAACCTTCAGACGATTGATTTCCAGTTTTTCGCGAGGTGCTCTGCCGTGCGCCAGGCAAGAGCCTGGATGGTCAGGGTGGGATTCCGCGCTCCGCTGGTACCAAACACGGAACCGCCGATGAGGCCCAGGTTCGGCGCTTCGTGCGAAAAGCCCCACTTGTCGGTCACGTTGGTTTCGGGATTGTCACCCATCCGGGTGCCTCCGTAGGTGTGGGTGGTAACGCCCGCCACCGTTATATTCCCTTTCGAAACGGAGATAGCCCCTGCCTCGCGGAACCACTGCTCCATTTTAGTTTGGGCGTAACGACCTGCCCGGACTTCATTCTCTTTCGCCCCCCCGGTGGTGACACGGCACACCGGGTCTCCCAGAGGGTCTCGAACCTGATCATCCAGGTCGAGGTAACCCGATTCATAAGGCAGCGTGGACGTCTGCAGATAACACTGGGCAACGCGGGACGCGTTTTCCCGCACGTACTTCTTCCAGCCGGAGCCCCACGCCGGAGCTTTCCCGAAGCGATCCGCTTCCGCCGCCGCGATGGGGTGGACTTCGGTGTAGACGTGCATGCTGGTACCGCCGATGAAACCGAGGCCCGCGTGGTCAAAACTGTCGTCAGCAAAATCGTCCACACACGCACCCTGCGCAGGCAGGCCGTACCAAATATTGATATCGAAGGGGAAAAGCGCTTTCATGCTGTTCCCGGCCCAACTGTCGTAGTGCGCGAAGTAGTGGCGTCCCACCTGGCCGTGGTTATTGGAGAGCCCACGGGGATAAGCCTTTGACTTCGAAAGAAGAAGCAGGCGTGAGTTCTCAAATACGTAGGACCCCAGCAAGACTGCCTTCGCCGGCTGAAAGTACTCCTTACCGTTGCGGAGGTAGAGGACGCCGGTCACCTTACCGTCGTTCCCGGCAACGATCCGGGTTACCTGAGCGTTATCGAAAAGGGTCAGGTTCTTCGTTTTCAGGGCCGCCGGAATGGTGGTGACGGCGGTGGAACCCTTCGCCGAGACGTGGCAGCCACCGGCACTGCAATATCCGTGGTACACGCAGCCCGAACGCCCCTGATACGTCTGGGAATTGATCGCGGCAGGAGGGGCGAAGGGGTGCCAACCGAGTTTCTTCGCTGTTTCCGCCATGTGGTCAGTGAAACCGCTGCCCCGCAGTGGCGGCATGGGGTATTCACGGCTGCGGGGGCCTTCGAAGATGTTGCCCCGCGGGTCGATTTGGCCCTGCAGATTGCCGGCTTTCCCGGAAACCCCGACTTCGTGCTCAATGGTGTCGTAGAAAGGCTCCAGATCCTGATAGGTGAGGGGCCAGTCTTCCAGCGTGCTGCCTTGGGGAATTGCGCCCGCGCCGTAGCGACGAATCGTCTCAGACCGGGCCTGAAAGTCCCACGGCTTGAGACGCCAGGACTGCGCCCAGTAGTGGATGGAGGTCCCGCCAATGGCGTTCATCATGGGCGAGGCAGCTCCCTGACGAGCGGTCTCTGCGGGATTCGCGCGAACCGTGGGAATCTCACGCTGCACTTTGGGAACGGTGGTGACGCCGTGCCGGCGGTTGTTGTGGATTTCGTCGGGGTGGAAATCCTTGTGAGGATCCATCCATGTGCCCGCTTCAATTCCGGCGACTTTCAGACCCGCCCGTACGAGGGGCAGAACAGCCACGCCACCCGCCGCGCCGAGACCCACCACCGCCACATCGACCGGCTTCAGATTAACGGGCATGTTCGCCACCTCGCGCCGAGATCCGCACTGGTTTCAGCTCCACTTTCATGGCCTGCTCCGGGGGGCCAACCGCGAGCCGGGGGCCCGGATAGCGGATCAGGTCCCAACCAGCGAAGTTGCGGTTGCCTCCGTAGAACGGGTCCCCGAACATACCTTCCATGGTGAGACTGCGGACAGCGGCGAAGAATCCGGCTGAATTAACGAACCCAGCTGCTGCGCCTGCTTCAACGGCAGTGATGACGGCATCGCGCTGAGGAACCGTCAAATCTGAAAATACGGACCCATTTTTCCGCTGAGAATACGCATCCAACGCCTCCAGACCTTCCAGCAGCCCCGCCTTCCGGTTCGCGTAGACGCCCGCAAGGGCTCGATCTATGTAGTTCATGACGCCGGCGTCCAGCGCGCCGGGCCCGAGCTCATCGACCGGAATCAGCCGGTCCACGAACGCGCTCAGCGCCTTCGTCTGCGCGGCAGGCAGTGCGGGTGTCGGTTGCGCCGTCGCCAGCAGGGCGCTCAAAGGTACGAACGCCGTGGCGGAAAGCAGGGCCCGTCGTGAAATTTCAGAAGGCTCGGTATGAGGCAGCACTGGGGAATTCTTTCATCCTCGAGCCACCGGAGTCAAGCGAGGCTTAATCAGAAACGAGCGGTGAAGTGGTCCAACCCGGTCGCAGAAACTGGTCCGTCAGAGGATTTCGCTGCCGCGGGGGCATTTCGATTCCGTCGGCCAGGTAGCCGATCGTGAAGGCGCAACCGACTTCGTAGTCTTCCGGGATGCCAAGGGTCGTCCGGGCCTTTTCGGCATCGTAGCCCCCCATGCCGTGAACGTAGAGACCGTGAGCAGTCGCCTGAACCGCCAGGTCCGCCAGGGCAGCCCCGGTATCGTGCAGGTTGTAACGGTTTGGATTACCGTTCTTCGCAAAGGTCTTCTTCCCAAAGCTGAGGCCAACCAGCCACGCGTTCTTCGCCCAATTCTGATTGAACGGGACAAGGGTGTCCAAAATCAGCGCGTAATCTTCAGGTTCAGCCTTCGTCGCCACCACAAAACGCCACGGCTGTTCATTGAAACAGGAGAACGAGGATCGCGCGGCCTCAAAGAGGCTCCGGAGGACGGCGGGGTCGATGGCGCGCGGGTCATAATCCCGAGGGCTCCAGCGCTGCGCAAGGAGTTCATGAAGAGGTTGAGTATCGGGCATGTGATTCTCTGCTTTGATGCACCCCAGGCACGCAAGGTCGCGACAAGCTAGAATTTGATTTGCCCCTCGATAAGAAGTTACAAGTCATTCCACTCGGCGGTTTAGGCGAGTTTGGTATGCACATGATGGCGATTCGCTACGGCGAAGACATAATCGTCATCGATTCCGGCATGATGTTTCCTGAGGATGATCTCCTCGGTGTGGATATCGTTACGCCGGACCTGACCTTCCTGAAAGAGAACCGGAGCCAGATCCGTGCGCTGATGCTGACGCACGGCCATGAGGATCACATCGGTGCCGTCGCGTTCTTCCTGGAAGAGTTCGACGTTCCCGTGTATGGAACGCCCTTCACCCTGTCGCTGGTGGAGCGCCGTCTGGACGAATACGACATGACGGGCAACCAGCTTAAGCCGGTCAAGCCCAAAGACATCGTCAAGGTGGGCCCGTTTTCGGTTGAGTTCATCCACGTGACGCACTCGATTGTGAGCTGCGTGGCGCTGGCCATCACCACCCCTCTGGGCGTCATTATTCACACGGGCGACTTCAAGGTGGACCCGACCCCCACCGACAACGAGCTTTTCGATCTTCACACGCTGGCCGACTACGGCAAGCGCGGCGTCCTGCTGCTGCTCTCGGATTCGACCAATGCGGATCGACCAGGGTATTCGGACTCCGAACGAGCCATCCGTCCGCGCCTCGAAGACATCTTCAATCGCGCCGAAGGCCGCCTGGTCGTTTCGTGTTTCAGTTCCTCGATCCACCGCCTGCAGCAGATTCTCGATCTTTCACGCGATTTCAAGCGCAAGGCAGCCATTGTGGGCCGCAGCATGACCCAGGTGACAGAAATTGCGCACCGGCATGGTCTGCTGAATATCCCCGATGGCGTTCTCATCCGGCCGCAGGACCTGAACGAAGCGAAGGCTTCGAAGGTTGCGATTCTGATTTCGGGCACGCAGGGTGAGCCGATGTCAGCGCTGTCCCGGGCCGCAGTGAACAGCCATAAGCATGTTACGATCGGGCGCGGCGACACCGTGGTGCTCAGTTCGCGCATCATTCCGGGCAACGAAAAGACCATCTTCCGGATGATCGACCACTTGTCGAAGCGTGGCGCAGACGTGATGTACGGGAGCATGAATCCGCCGCTTCACGTTTCCGGCCATGGTTCGCAGGAAGAATTGCGGCTGGTGCTGAATCTGGTTCGGCCCCGTTACTTTGTGCCGGTCCACGGTGAGTACAGGCAGTTGGCGAAACACGTCCGCCTCGCGTCGCATTTGCAGGGCATTGGCCTCGAAGAGAGCTTCGTCATGGAGACGGGTGACGTTCTGGAGTTTGACGACAAGGGTGCGCGGCGGAATGGTCGTGTGACGGTGGGCCGGGTCTGTATCGATTCGGGTGCGGTGGGCGAAGTTGTCGGCGATATGGTAATCAAGGATCGCCGCATTATCGCTGAGGACGGCATTGTGCTGCCGATTCTTGCCATCAACAAGCACACGGGGAAAATCGAATCGGCACCTTCCATTGTGAGCCGTGGCTTTGCGCTAGAGGACGATCCTGAGTTCATGGCGGCGGCGCGGGAGTGCGTTTCCCGAACTCTGGAACTGTCCAGTTCCGAAGAGAAAACAGACCCTGGCATGATCAAGGAGAAGATCCGCGCTGACCTGAAGCGGTTTATCAATCGGGAAACTCAGCGGCGTCCGTTGATTATGCCCGTGATTCTGGAGATCTAGGTTCGATGGCAGCGGAGCCCCTCCGGGAAAGGGACGACCTGCAGAGCGCGGTGGGCGCCATGCAGGCTTCAGAACTGAATCAACTCGAGAGCCTGATCGCCACGCGGCGGCGGGAACTGGCGGAGGAGGCTGCGCGCGCCCGAACGACCACGCCAGCTCCGGTTCGTCAGCCGAAACCCCGTACTTTGCGCGCAGCCGTGGTTTGGTCATTCGCAACCATTGCAACGTTCTACGCAGTCGATTGCCTGGCGTTTCACTCAGGTTGGTACATGAAGTATCTGGAGCCGAACTCTTCGGCTGGCCAGCTGGAATCCCATATTTTCTGGCTGCGGCATGAACCTGTCGTGAAGCAGACGGCTGTGTTTGGAGATTCCAGAATCGGCGAAGGTTTCTCGGCGCGTGCTGCTACGAAGGCTACCGGAGACCGGATCAACTTCCGTAGCATGGGAGTGGCCGGTTCTACAGCCCGCGTCTGGTATTACCTGTTGCGCGATGCCGACCCGGACCGCACACGATTCCCAACCGTCGTCTTCGCGCTGGACCGCTATTCCGATCACGACGGGGAAGACCAGAGCCTGCGCCTCGCTGATTTGAAGTACGTGATTGGCCGCCTTCGCCTGACCGATTGCGCGGAGTTCACCCGATCTTTTTCAGACGCTGAGACGCGGACGCGCGTTCTCAGCGGCTGCATTTTGCGAGGTCTGGTGCTGCGCAACGATCTGCATGCGCTTCTCGAAAAACCCCGGGAGCGCTTCAAGCTGGCTAAAGACTGGCGCAACAATGGCCACGGCTATCTGGATGGCTACTCCGGCAAGCCTGAGGATCTGGCTGGCCTGACCGCAGACTTTCAGGCGCAAACCTTGTCCTTCCCTCCTGGCACCAAAGACTGGCAGCAGAATACGGCCCGGGGAACGCTTCTGCCCGGCCCCTCACCGCAAACCGGCAAGCTGCGGGAGTACAGAAGACACTGGCTCGGCAAGATTGTCGACTATTATGCCGGCACGAAGACTAAGGTTGTTTTCATTGAAATGCCGCGCGGTCCGTTGTCACCCCAGGAATTTACGGAACCGGCTTACTTTATCGACAACGTGCGGACACGTCCCGGCGTTGCCGTGTTACCAGTGGATACCTTTCACGACCTCGAAAGACCGGAACTTTTCTCCGATGGCCTGCACCTGAACCACTCCGGACGACCCTTATTTTCGGAACACCTAGCGCAGAAGCTGATGGAACTAGAGGGGCTCCACTAGAGTGCTGTTCACTACTTTTCAGTTCGCGATATTTCTCGCCGTAGTTCTTGCGTTGCACTACCTGCTCCCCCACCCCGCACGCCGTTATCTCTTGCTGATCTCCAGCCTGTATTTCTACATGGCGTGGAACCCGAAGTTCGTGATTCTGATTCTGCTTCTGATCACTATCGATTTCTTCGCAGCAAAGTGGATTGTCAGTCAAAAGGGCGCGGCTCGACGGATGGCCCTGTTGCTGAGTCTGGCAGCGAATATTGGCCTCCTCGGATGGTTCAAATACGCGAATTTCTTCCGTGAGACGTGGCTCGCTCTCACGCACCCCGGCGTACCCGTCGTGCCGATGGATATCATCCTGCCTCTCGGGATAAGCTTTCATACCTTCCAGAGCATTTCGTACGTGATCGATGTCTATCGGGGCGAACAGGAAGTTATCAAGAGCTATGTCGACTATTCGCTCTTTGTGGCTTTTTTCCCGCAGTTAGTGGCTGGCCCGATTGTCCGCGCGAAGGAGTTTTTCCATGACTACTTCAACTGGGCTCCCCCGACAGCGGAGGAGTGGCAGCGCGGAATCTACTTCATCCTGACCGGCTTCATCAAGAAGCTGATCTTTGCCGACCGTTTTTCGATGGTGGCGGACGCGTACTTCGCCAATCCGCAGGCGATGCCCGGTGCCTTGCAGGCGTGGTCGGGGACGGTGGCGTTCGGGATCCAGATCTTCTTTGATTTTTCCGGCTATACCGATATCGCCATCGGCGTGGCTCTGCTGTTTGGATACCACTTCCCCGAGAATTTCAGGCGTCCCTATCTGGCAGCTACGGTGACGGAGTTCTGGCGCAGATGGCACGTAACGCTGTCGAGCTGGCTGCGGGATTACATCTACATCTCACTGGGTGGCAACCGTAGCGGCAGCATCCGGACCTGGGCCAATCTGATGGCGACGATGTTGTTGGGCGGACTGTGGCACGGAGCGAGCTGGAACTTTGTGATCTGGGGCGGCTTTCACGGAGCCGCGCTGGCGGTTGAGCGGGGCATCTTCGGGCGGGGAGAGCGACGCGGGATCGTCCGTATTCCGCTCACCGTAGTGACGTTCCTGGTGGTCAACATCGGCTGGGTGTTTTTTCGGGCGAAGGGCCTTCCGGCTGCGTTGTTCGTGGTGAAGCAAATGTTCACGGGGGATACGGGGAAGAACCTTCTCACCGGGGCGAATCTGAACCTGGCGCTACTGGCTCTGGCCATTGCGTTGGCCGAGGAATACGGCCAGGCGCTGTCGAAGCTGGCGAAGGGCCCGGTTTGGGCAAGAACCGTCGCTGCGGTGGCAGCGCTGCTGGCGCTGGAACTGTTCACCGCAAGCGATCTGGCGATCCCGTTCGTCTACTTCCAGTTCTGATTTTTTTGTGGTAATTTGATGTTGAGGAGGCCAGCGCTGCTAACGCCAGCCTCCTTACGGCGAAATAATCAAAACTTGAAGTCAATTTTGATCCTGAGCCGTCGCAGCCTGAGTAGTATCAGGCAAACGATCAACATCGAGAAGACCATAAGCAGTCCCCCCTTTCTACCCCGGTAGATTTGCAGACCCCGCCCGATAGCGGGGTTTTGCATTTGTGGAGTCCGGATTCTCCTGCAAAGTCAGCCTCTTGCAGATTCCGGGGTAGAAACCAGTATCGTAGCGCTCCGAAATACCGCCGCGCTATTACCCCATCCAGAAAAAGGAGGTATCTCCTTCTGCCAATGGGGATACCTGCGCCGCGCTCGTTATAAAGTTAGAGCAATGCCTTCCCGACGCGAATTTCTCCAGCAGTCTGCCGCCGTCGCGGCGCTGGCTGCTGCACCCCAGGCTTTCGATCAAACCGTGCTGGCCCAGACGCCCGGTGGCGATTGGTATTCCCGCCCCATGCGCTGGTTCCAGCTCGCCTTCGTGGAAGACGACCCCGGCAACTACGACCCCAAATTCTGGCTCGACTACTTCCGCCGAATCCATGCTGATGCGGTCTGTCTCTCCGCGGGTGGCTGCGTCGCTTTTTACCCGACTAAAGTCCCCCTCCACTACAAGAGCAAGTTCATGGGCAGTTCTGACCCGTTCGGCGAAATGGTGGAAGGGTGTCGCAAGCTCGGCATGAACGTTATCGCCCGCACCGATCCCCATGCGGTCCATCAGGATGTCTATGAGGCCCACCCCGAGTGGATTGCCGTGGATGCCGATGGCAAGAAGCGCCGACATTGGGCGGACCCCGACCTCTGGGTCACCTGCGCCCTCGGGCCCTACAACTTTGGCTTCATGACGGACGTCACGATCGAAATTGTGAAGCAGTACAAGGTGGATGGCGTCTTCAGCAACCGCTGGTCCGGCTCCGGCATGTGTTACTGCGGAAGCTGCAAGTACATGTTCCATGAATACTCCGGGAAGGACCTGCCCCGCAGCAATAACCCACTGGATCCGGCACGCCGGCAATACCTCCTCTGGAAGGAAGGTCGGCTGTTCGATCTCTGGCGGCTCTGGGACACCGAGATTCGCAAGGTCAACCCCAACGCGGCTTTTCTGGCGAACTCAGGTGGCGGCGCAATGAGTGAGCTCGACATGAAGACCATCGGAGACCTTGCGCCAACATTGTTCGCGGATCGCCAGGCGCGCCACGGTTTGATGCCCCCCTGGGCAAACGGGAAAAACGGCAAAGAGTATGCCTCCACGATGGGCAATAAGGCTATCGGCGGCATCATCAGCGTCGGCGTGGAAGAGGCCTATCGATGGAAGGACTCCGTGCAGACGGGGCCGGAAATCCGCCTCTGGATGGCTGACGGTGTGGCGCACAACCTCAGGCCGTGGATCACGAAGTTCAATGCCCGGCCGATTGACAAGCGCTGGCTGCCGGTGGTTGAGGAGTTCTACAACTGGCACTACCGGAATGAGAAGTATCTGCGCAATGAAGAGTCTCTGGCGAAGATTGCTATGGTGTTCTCGCAGCAGACGGCCCATTTCTATGGCGGCGAGCGTGCCCAGGCCAAAGTGGAGGACCACTCGCTTGGCTTTTACCAGGCCTTGATTGAGGCGCGGATTCCGTTCGACATGGTCCACGATCAGTTGCTGGATGAGGACCACCTGGCGCGCTTTGAAACGTTGATCCTGCCCAATGTGGCAGCACTCTCTGACCGCCAGTGTCGGCAGCTCACGGCGTTTGTGGAGCGGGGTGGCAGCCTGATCGCGACCTACGAGACCTCGCTGTATGACGAGTTCGGCGTGCAACGCAAGGACTTTGGCCTCGCCCCTCTTTTCGGGGCGTCATACCAAGGGAAGATTGATACGCAGCTTCACAATTCCTACCTGAACATTGAAAAGCCGCACCCCCTGACCCGAGGGCTGGAAAACGCCACACGGATCATCAACGGGGTGAACTGGGTCCATGTAAAGGCCACGTCGCCGCTGACAGCGAACCCGCTGACCCTGGTGCCGTCGTACCCGGATCTGCCGATGGAAGAGGTATATATGCGCACGCCGCACACGGACATCCCTGGCGTGTACGCTCGGCAGGAAGGCAAAGGCCGCGTCGTGTATTTTCCGTTCGACCTGGACCGGACTTTTTGGGAGGTGCTGGCCGCCGACCATGGCACGCTCCTTCGCAATGCGGTGGAATGGGCTCACCGAACGCCACAACCCTTGTCAGTAACCGGAAAGGGAATCCTGGACGTGTCTCTGTGGAAGCAGAAGAGTTCCATCACGGCCCACCTGGTGAACCTGAACAATCCCATGATGATGAAGGGGCCGGTCCGCGAATTGCTGCCTTCGCCGCCGCAACGCGTGCGCATAGCAGTGCCGAAGGGAAAGACTGTAAAGTCCGTGCAACTCCTTGTAGCCGGCAGGAAACCGATCTACAAAGAAGTGGGCGGGAGCATCGAAATCGATGTCCCGCCCTTTGAACTGCATGAAGCTGTTGCGGTGGATCTGCTGTAGCTTACTTTTTCTCCGCCGGCATGACGAAGCCACGGGCCGCCATGTCCTTCGGGTCCGTGGTGACGGGGGTGGCGTCGCGCCACAACCAACGCATCATTTCGGGCATAATCGCGCCGCCGTACTTCTGGCCGTGGAGGTTAATGCCCCAGCTGAAGTTGACGTCGTAGCCCTTCTTTGTCATCGCATCCTTGAGCCGCACATTCTGGTAGAACCAGTCGCGATTCTGGTTATAAGTACCGTCAGCCTGCAGCGCACGGTTGTCATTCCGACCGTCGCAGAAGAAGATTCGGATCGGCTTCTTCGGGCTTTCCAGAACTCGCTCGGGATACACATAACCACCGCGAATGTCGGTAAAGCTGCCGACGTTGCTCAGCACCTTGCGGAACTCATTCGGGCGCTCCCACGCCACCGCAAAAGCGGCAATCGCACCCGAGCTGGAACCACCGATACCACGCATTTCGGGGTCCTTCGAGATGTTGTATTCCTTGTTCAGAACCGGCATCAGTTCTTCCGTAATAACGCGGGCGTACTTGTCGTCCGGCGTGTTGTATTCATTCCCGCGATTCGTGGTCCGGTCACCCCAGTCGGCGGGCGTCGGTTCCGGTTGTTCCGGGGTTCGCCCGGGATTGATGAAGACACCCAGCATGATCGGAATCTCGCGCCGGTAGATCAGGTTATCCATCACGTTTTGGGCGCGCAGGTCACCGTCTTCCGCCTTGAACGCCTGGCCATCCTGATACACCATCAAAGCCGCCGGTACTTTCGCATCATACTGAGCAGGCACATAGACCCAATAGGTATGTTGCGTCCCGGGATACGCGTTGCTGGGCAGCGTATAGGGCCCGCGAATCTCGCCCTTTGGCACGCCATCCTGTGGCAGCGAATCCGGGCCCAGACGGTATTGCGAATTGGGGGGAGGTCCGGGAGGCATCGGCTGCGGCCCGCGGCCACCACGGCCACGACCACCACCAGGTGCGCCTGCGGCGGCAGGAGTCTGTCCGGCAGCGGGCACCGCCGGAGCCTGCGCCAAAGCAACCACTGCTGCTCCCGCAAGAGCCAGCGTTGTCATCAAAACTGATGTTCGGTTCATTTTCGGTGCCTCTATACCGCGTCGCACAGCAACACGGTATATTTCTTTGTATCGAGCATGGTGGCTTCCATGGGCGGCCAGACCCGCGCGTGGTCCGGTGAAGCAATCCACTTCTGCCGCAATTCCTCACTGGCAAAAGTCAGCTGGAACCGATAGTTCATCCCAGCTGGTGCCGCACCCTGCAGAGCGGTGCGCAGCTTCACAATCTTCAGATCGATGAAGCCTTCATGTTTCTTCGCCGTTGGCAGAAAGTCATTGTGGAACATGCGAAGCAGGTCGGCCTCTTTGGCCGGTGCCACCTGCATATCCACGTACAGTACGATCGGGTTCTTTGGGGCAGCTTTTTGCGCTGCTACGGGTACCGCCGCACCTGCGGCCAAAAGTGTTTTGAGGTAAGCTCGACGTTTCATGATCATTTCCAGTTATTGATGGAGCGGCTTTTCGCCATCCACCGAGAGTTTCACACGGTACACGCCTGTGGTGGCTGTGATGTACAAGCTTCTGCCATCGTCACCCCAACCAACATTGGCAGGAGTCTCGGGCGTCTTGATGGTGCCGAGGTGTGTTCCATCGGGCGAGAACACCCAGACGCCCCCCGGACCGGTCCCGTATACATTTCCGCGCGAATCGACCTTCATGCCGTCCGGCAGGCCGGGCTCTTTTTCTTCGGTTACATCCGCAAAGATCCTGCCGTTACTAAGGGCCCCATCGGTTCCGACGCCATAGCGCATCCAGACCTTGTGCTTCTCGTCGGAATTCGCGACGTAGAGAATCTTCTCATCCGGCGAGAATGCTATCCCGTTGGGCCGCGTTAAGTCCCGCACCTGGAGGGTCAGCTTGCCCGCTTTGTACCGATACACGCCGTTAAATTTCAGTTCCTTCGCCGGATCTTCATCCTGCTTCAGCAAGCCGTAAGGCGGGTCTGTGAAGTACAGGGCCCCGTCGGATTTATAGACCAGATCATTCGGACTGTTCAGCTTCTTGCCCTCAAATTTGTCGAGAAAGACCGTCTGCTTCAGATCTTTATCGAGACGAACAATCTGACGGTTAGAATGCTGGCATAGCAGGACGAAGCCATCTGCGTCAGCGATCATGCCATTGGGCCCGACGTAGGAACCTGCCGGAGCCGTGGTTTCACCACCAGCTTTTTCAATGAGGATCTTCACCTCGCCCGCCGGCGTGATGGAGCGCACCAGGTTGCCGGTTACGTCGCTGAACCAAAGGTGGCCGTCCGAACGCCACAGGGGACCTTCGGTGAAGCTGAACCCCTCTCCAATCTTTTCAATGACAGCGTTGGCGGGCACGATTGCGTCCAACCCGGCATTGAGCCGCACAATGGAGCCCACGCCTTTATTCGGCGGAGCAACAGGGGCTTCCGTCTTCGTCGTGCAGCCTGCGGAGAACAGCAGGGAGGTTAACAATACAAGGTATTTCATCCCGTCGAATTATATCCGATGGAAGGCGCGCAGGATTTCCCTCATCCCATACTGCAGCGCCACAGGCCGTCCATGGGGGCATGCCATGGGGTACTCGGTGGCGGCCAGAGTCCGGATCATCCATTCCATTTTTTGCCTGTCGAGGGGTGTATTGATCTTGATGGCAGCGCGGCAGGCGATGGAGGCCGCAATGCCCCGGCGGAGGTCGGCCACAGATCCGGCGCGCAGTTCGTTCTCCGCAACTTCCAGAATCTCCAGCATCACCTTTTCGAGATCAGCCATGCCGATAGCAGCAGGGGCCGCCTTAATGGCAATAGTCCGGTTCCCAAACGGTTCGGAATCGAAACCGGAGCTGCGCAATTCGTCCTCAATGCGGGCATACTCCAGTTGTTGGCCAGGGGTGAGCTGCAGAATCACCGGAATCAGCAATTGCTGCACCTCCACGCGTCCGGCGGCCTGTTGATTCAGGACCTGTTCAAACAGAATCCGTTCGTGTGCCACGTGCTGATCGATAATCCACAAACCATCGGGGCCGGCGGCAATGATGAAGCTGTTGTGCAGTTGCCCCATAGGCCGGAGGTCGCCGATGCGGAGCATCGTGGAATCCATCGGAATGGCGTCCAAAGGGAAGCCGGAGTGGGTGTCCGGCACTTTTAGCCGGATCACTTCCGCCGGTTTGGTGCCCGGAGCCTGATTCGCCGGAATCCCTGCCCCGCCAAAGTCAAAGCGGCCTGCCGGGGGAGGTGGTGCCTGCATGATGAAGTCGGGCACGGTGGCTGGCTCCGCCGCAACACTCATCCCTGGTGCCTGCAATATCTGTGAGAAATCGGAGTAGGGGAGGCCGGGCGCTGGTTGCGGATTGAGACTAAACGCGGGCGCGGGCCTCGATTGCATGAGTTGGTCCCGAATCGCATCGCGGATAAAATCGTGCATCCAGGAACCGTGCCGGAACCGAACTTCGGTCTTCGACGGGTGGACGTTGACGTCCACCTCAGCCGGATCGCAGTCGAGGAAGAGGAGCGCGAACGGGAAACACGACGAAGGCATCAGATTGTGATACCCCCCGGAGATGGCGTGGAGTACCAGGCGATCCCGAATCAGCCTGCCGTTGACAAAAATGAAGATCGAATTCCGGTTATTCTTCTGGACCTGTGGGCGCGACACGAAGCCTCGCAGGGTGTAAGAAGTCGGTTCATCGTCGGGGTCCTGGGCGGGAAGGCGGGCGGTTTTCGCGCCGAGGTCAATCAACTCGTCCAAAATCCGGCTGCCGAACACCTGAAATACGCGCTCCCGCAGGGAATCGACGGGTGTTACGTGCAGCAGGTTCGCGCCTGCGTGCCAGAGCTCGAAGGTCTTGTCGGGATGTGCGAGGCTGTAGTGCGTCACCAGAGAGGCGATGTGGGCCAGTTCGGTCTGGTCGGTCCGGAGAAATTTCTTGCGTGCCGGGACGTTAAAGAACAGATCCCGGACGGAGATTGTTGTCCCTGGGCCGCGCGCAATCTCGTCGCAGACTACGATTTTCCCGCCTGCGATCTCGACCCGCGTGCCGGTTTCCTCGTCCGGCGACCGGGTTTCCAGCAGAAGCCGCGACACCGATGCAATTGAGGGCAGAGCCTCACCGCGGAACCCCAATGTGGCGATGGACAGCAGGTCATGAACGTCATGCAGCTTGCTGGTCGCATGGCGCTCGAAGGCCAGCAGAGCGTCATCGCGAAGCATGCCGCAACCGTCGTCGGCAATGCGAATCAAGCGTCGCCCACCGCTCTCAATCTCCACGCGGATTGACTGGGAGCCGGCGTCGAGCGAGTTCTCCAGCAGTTCTTTGACAACCGACGCCGGACGCTCCACCACCTCACCGGCTGCGATCTTGTTCGCGACGTTGTCCGAAAGTACGCGGATTCTTCCCAAGGTTCTTCTACTTTAGCGATTCGCAGAAGACCTGCGCCAGTTCGCCTTCCGTCAACACGATGGGATTGGCTTTCATGCTGCTCGCATTCGCCGCCTTCGCGACCACTGCCGAACAATCCTCCGCCGACATACCGTACGCCGCCAGCCCTGGGATACCCAACTCCCGAACCAGGTTCGACAACCATGCTGCTCCATCCTCAGCCGCCGCACCCGCCTGGCCTGTGAGAATTCCGGCTACTTCCGTGTATCGGGCCAGCGCCCCTCCTTCGGGGTCGCGCTCCCGCAAGGCCGTGATGTTGGCACGCATACCGTGGGGCAGAATCGCGGCACAGACGGCACCGTGCGGCGCGTCGAACATCCCGCCAATGGGAGCGGCAAACCCATGGACGACGCCGAGCCCGGAATTGGCCAGGGCCATGCCGCCCAGCAGACTGGCATACGACATGCCGGCGCGGGCCTCGGTGTCTCGCCCGTTGCGGCAAACGGCGGGAAGGGATCGCGCCGCCAGCGGCATCCCTTCGCGGCAAAGTGCATCCGTTAACGGATTTGCCTTACAGGAAACAAAAGGCTCAATCAATTGCGTCAGCGCGTCCAACCCAGTCGACGCCGTCAGATCTCGGGGTAAGGATAGCGTCAGCCCCGGATCTACCAGCGCCACAGCAGGCAACATCATCGGGCTTCTCAGACTCACCTTCACCCGGTGTTCCGGGGACCCAAGCACCGCATTCCGCGTCACTTCGGAGCCGGTACCGGCAGTTGTCGGTACCGCAATGAAGGGCAGCGGAGCAACCCGTAGGGGTCTGCCGCGCCCGATGACTTCGAGGTGCTCCAGCGGGTCACCGCCGTTGGTCGCAAAGGCGGCAATCGCCTTGCCCGCATCCACCACAGAACCACCGCCGATTGCGATCAGGACATTCGAGTTTGCAGCACGGGCGGCAGCGCCGCCGGCGACGGCAACGTCAACAGTTGGTTCCCCATCCACCCCGAACAGGGTGCAATGGAAGCCCGCACCTTCCAGGTCCGCGATGATGCCGGCGCGCCGAATTCGGTCCTTCCCGGTGACAACAAAAGCGCGCCGTCCCCACGCAAGCGCGATTCGGGGCAACTCGGCAATGACGCCGGGGCCGAACACAATCCGGGTCGCCGTGGCGAATTCAAACCGCATGGAGCTCTACCATTTTTCGTCACCCGGGAACACATTGGTGAACAGGGCGCGGGTGCGGGGTTCCTGGAACATGTCGGCTACCGTGGTGGCCCAGGTATTGAAGTGCGCCGTCGCTTTGTGGGCCGGCATCGCCGCCTCGTCCCGATACACTTCCCAGAGCACAAAGTGAGTTGGATCGGCATTGTCCTGGACAAAGTCAAAGCGGGCTACACCGGGTTCCAAAGCTGAGTTCCTGGCATTTTCGATCGTGGCGGACTTGAACGCCTCCACACATTCCGGTTTGATTCTGATATCGACGTTCAAAATGACCATAAGCCCGATTGTCTCAGGCGAGCGGGATCTCAGGCACACTCGATATCATGAGGAGATGTTACGTGTGGCGATCCTCTCCGCCTTCGCTGTCACCGCCCTCGCTGCGGATTTCAGCCGGGATGTCTACCCTGCCCTCGAAGCAGCGGGGTGCAGGGGGTGTCACGCCCAGGATGGAGTCGCCTCCACTACGCGCCTGCATTTCCCGGAAGCCGGGGCCGCACCGGAACGGATCAACGCTTTTGGGCGATCCCTGGTTGGGCTGGTTGATTCGAAGGACCCCACTCAGTCTTTGATCCTCGCCAAGCCCACCAACCGTGTGCGCCATGCCGGAGGGCAGCGAATCCGTCCGGGTTCGGCCGAGGAGACTTCACTGCGGGAGTGGGTGACCCATTTGGCAGCTTTCACGCCTGCGGAAATGGCCAAAGCCATGGAGTTTCGGCCGGATGCTCCGCCCACCGGCTTGATGAAGCGGCAAACCGTGGCCCTGCGCCGACTCACCAACAGCCAGTACAACAACACCATCGGCGACCTTCTCAGCGAACGTGGCACGCGTCAGTCGATACAAAGCCCGGCAAGCCAATTCCCCCAGGAAGACTTCGTCAATGGCTTCCGCAACCAGTACGAAGCGCAAAACCTTTCTCCCATCCACCTGGATGCCTATGCTAACTCGGCCGCGCGCCTCACCACCGCAGCGTTCCGCAATGGACTTCCGCAACACCTGATCGGCTGCAGCCCCTCGGTCGCGTGTCGCGATACCTTCCTGCGCACCTTCGGCCGGAAGGCTTTTCGCAGGCCGCTCGACGCGGGTGAGTTTGCTCGCTACCAGAAGCTTTTTCTGAAGCAACCGAACTTTACGGAGGGTGCGCGGATCACGGTGGAGGCCATGCTGCAGTCACCCGCCTTTCTCTTTCGCATGGATAGCCCGCCAGAGCCGGGCCTGAAACTCTGGGCTGCCGCCAGTCGACTTTCGTACGCGCTTTGGGATTCCATGCCCGATGCCGAACTGTTCGAAGCCGCAGCTAAAGGCGAACTCGGCACAAAAGCCGGCACGGAGAAACAGGTCCGCCGCATGCTGAAGGACCCCAGAGCTCACGATGCGATTGATGACTACGTGTCCCAATGGCTTCGTTTTGACAGGAACCTTGCCGCCACCAAGGACCGTAACCGCTTTCGCGAGTTCTCCCCCGACACGCTTTTCGCCATGACGCAGGAAGCCCGCTACTTCATCGCGGACCTCGTTTGGAACAATCGCAACTTCATGGAGATCTTCACGGGCGACTTCAGCTACCCCAACGGAGGTCTGGCGAAAATCTACAACGTCGCCACGCCCGCTATGGATTACGAAAGGGTCCCCTTCCCGGCGAACTCCGAACGTTCCGGCCTGCTGGGCCAGGCGCTTTTCCTCTCGCTGACCTCAAAACCGGACGAAACCGCGCCCACTGCCCGAGGCCTCTTCGTCCGTGAACAACTGCTGTGCCAGAAAGTTCCCGACCCGCCCCCGGGCGTGAATACCAATCTGCCCGAAGCCACCGAAGCCCGCCCCATGACCAACCGGGACCGCCTGATGGAGCACACCCGCGATGAAACCTGTGCCCGCTGCCATTCCCTCATCGACCCGATTGGGTTCGGTTTTGAAAAATTTGACTCCATCGGGCAGCGGCGCGAAAAGCTGGAACTCACTTTTCGGGAAGGCGAGGGCGAGGGCCGGAAGGCTTCCGGCAAGAAGCTCCAGATTGAGCTGGACACGTCCGCGCGAGTGGAGGGTATCCCGAACAGTACTTTTAGTTCCCCCCGCGAACTGGGCAAAATCCTCGCCGGAAACGAAGTTTGCCAACAGTGTGTGGTTCTGCAATACTTCCGCTACGTAGCGGGCCGGATGGAGACAGTGGCGGACCGCCCCGTCATCCGCCGGGTGTTTGAAGATTTCCGGACCTCCGGTTTTCACTTCCAGGAACTTATAATGTCCATGATGGTGGCCAATGCCGAACTTCAATAGCGAAAGATCTCATCTCTCCCGTCGTCGCTTCCTGCGGGGAGCCACCATGGCAGGCGCAGCGGTCCGTATCGGACTCCCCCCGCTGGTCGGGATGTTGAATTCACATGGCACGGCCTGGGCTGCCGACGCCGCGCCCATCGAATCACGCTTCGTTTTCTGGTTCAACGGCAACGGCATCCCGGAACGCTACTGGATTCCCGCCGAAACGGGCCCCGACTACGCGATGACGCCATGCCTGGCACCTCTCGCGCCGTTCCGGAACGACATCCACGTGGTTACGGGCCTCGATAACGCTGTCGCCACCAATCCGGGCCCTGGCAACGGGCACCACAAAGCCATCAGCGGCGTCGTGAGTTGCACACCTTTCACCGGCCACGGTGCGGGCGGACCTTCCTTCGACCAGATCATCGCCAATAAAATCGGCGGCGATTCGCGCTTCCGCTCCATTCAAATCGGCGTCTCCCAGGAATCTTTCGGAGAAAGCATCCAGGGAACATGAGCTGGGCGGGTTTCGACCGACCGTTGCCGTCAGAAATGCTCCCCAACCGGCTCTTCGACCGCCTCTTTGGTACCCACGAAGAAGGCTGGGTCAACCGCCGCCGCAGCATTCTGGACACCGTCCGAGAGGACTCGGTCAACCTGCGCAAGACGCTTTCGAAAGACGACGCGCACCGCGTGGATGAGCACCTCTCCGCCGTCCGCGACATGGAACGCGCCATCACCGGCCTGCCCGCCAACTACCGCCGAATTGACCCGCCTCAATACGACGGGGACATGAAGGACTGGCCCAAAATTGCGCGTCTGCAGAGTGACCTTCTGGCCAGTGCTCTCGTGACCCGCCAAACGCGCGTGGCTTCGTATATGCTGACCCGGGGTCAGGGCCTGGCCCGTTTCCCCTGGCTAGGCCTCACCGCCGCCCGCCACCATGACTACACGCACGCTGACGGCAAAGCGCCCGGCAGCGACGGCCCCAACGGCCAGCGCATCCTGCGTGACATTACCCGCTGGCACGCCGAAGAATTCGCCTATCTTCTGGCGAAACTGAAGGCCACGCCCGAGGGTGCCGGTAATGTTCTCGACAAGACCTGCCTCGTTTACACCCACGAACACGCCGAAGCGAATCCGCATAAAGCCAGCGGGATGGCCATGCTCGTAGCTGGCCACGCGGGCAAACTCGTCACCGGGACCCACTCCAAAGTCATGGGGACCATCGGCGACCTCTACCTGACCGTGGCCGATGACATTCTCGGTGCAGGCGTGGGCAGGATCCCCACTGCGACAAAAAAACTCGGGGTTTTGGTTGCTTAAAAAGCTCCAAAGGAAATACGTTGTCCTTGCCCTGATCGCGCTCGATGTCTTGCTGTTTGCGACCAGACGCGGGATCACGTTCGCAGTCCTGATCGCCCTCGGCCTGATGTTTTGTGGCGTCAAATGGGGAATCAGCGCCCTCTTCCGGAAATCCACGGTGATCTGGAGACTTCGGAACCGCCTGATGGTTACTTATGTGTTCATCGGGGGCGTGCCTATCTTACTCATCCTCGCCCTGTCATTCCTGGGGTCGTGGATTGTGGTAGGCCAGGTGGCCACCTATTTGGTCAGTTCGGAGTTGTCGCGTCGCGCGGCTGTTCTGGAAGCTCCGGCAAAACTCCTCGCAGCAGCCAAACTGAACGAGCGACTCCCCATTGCTATGGGCGTTTCACCCGTCCTCCGTGATCGTGCCCCCGGGGCGGAAATTCTGGTGACTGGTAACGGACCGGATCTTCATTTCCCGGAGACCAGCAAGCTGACTGCGCCGCCCGAGGGCTGGAACAATTACACCGGCGTCGTGTTGAATCAGGGCCGCTATTACCTGATGAGCCTTGTGAAAAACGCTGCAACACAAGCCCTGATCGTTGCGCCCCTCGACGGTCCGGTGATGGAAAAGCTCGTTGAGGGTTTGGGCACTCTCAACATCTACCACTTTGGTGGCCCGGATGGTGGCGAGGCGAAGAAGGGCTTCCGCCTGCTGGCCGATGCCGAAGATGCGAACAACGCGCCCACCGTAGCCGGAAAGATTCCACCTGCGTATAACATTCTGGACCGGGAGTTTCTTTGGGGCAATCCGATAGATATTGCCGACTGGAACCGGCCGAATGAGAAGGACTCGACGCTCCTCTCCGTCACCACCCGGACCTCCGCCGTCCTCGCCACCGTGTTTGGCGACCGTGTGGATTTCGCGCAGGGTATCCTCGTCGCGTTCCTCGCCATCGTTGGCCTTCTGGCGCTGGTGGAACTGATTTCGGTGGTGATAGGCATCTCGATGACGCGCACTATTACGGGTGCCGTCCACAACCTTTACGAAGGCACCCTGCGGATTGGTGCCGGGGACTTCTCCACACACGTCCCTGTGAAGGGCACAGATCAACTGGCCGATCTGGGTAATTCCTTCAACCAGATGACCGAACAACTTGCAGGGCTGGTGGAAGTGGCCAAGGAAAAGGAGCGTCTGCAATCGGAAGTCTCGATTGCCACAGAAGTCCAGGCGCGACTGTTCCCGCACTCAGCCCCCCTCATGAAGACGATCCAGTTGCTGGGCAGCTGCGATCCGGCGCGATCCGTCTCAGGCGATTATTACGACTACCTCGTGCTGCCCAGTGGCAACCTTGCTCTGGCCATTGGCGACGTGGCAGGCAAGGGAATTTCGGCAGCGCTGCTGATGGCCTCCATTCAATCGATCATGCGGACGCAACTGGTTGCCGGCCTGATTAAGAGCGGCGCGGTTGATGGCCATGTTTCCACAGCGGGCATCGTGGAGCAGCTCAGCAAACAGCTCTACGCGAATACGTCCCCCGAAAAATACGCCACGTTCTTTTTTGGCGTCTACGACGACACATCGCGAATCCTGCGCTACACCAACGCGGGGCACCTCTCGCCGCTGCACGTCTCCGGCGGCAATATTGTGCCCCTCGAAGTAACCGGGACCGTGGTCGGCATGTTCCCGTCGATGAGCTACGAGGAGCGTCAGATCAGTATCGGGGCCAATGATCTGCTGATCGCGTATACCGATGGCATCAGCGAGCCTGAGAATGCGTATGGCGAAGAATTCGGGGTGGAGCGGCTGGCCGACGTTGTGATGAAGTATCAGGCCTGTGAGCTCAAGGAAATGGTCGCCAAGGTCCGCGAAGCCGTTACTCACTGGAGCGATACGCCCGAGTTGCCTGATGACATGACAGTGCTCATCGCCAGGGGCCTGATTTGAGCTCCCTGCCACGAAAAGTCCTCACGCCTGAGCAGATGATGGCGGTCGATCTGGCCACCATTAACGCTGGAATTCCGGGGCTGATTTTGATGGAAAACGCCGCCCACGCGGTGGTGGAATATCTCGCCCACAAGTGCGGCCCGGTAGCGGAACAGCGTATCGTGATTTTTTGCGGCAAAGGAGGCAATGGCGGGGATGGTCTCGCCATCGCCAGAGTTCTCCATGTTCGCTTCCCCCCGCGCCAGCTGTTTGTGTTGCTGGCCTGCGACCCTCTGGAACTTCGCGGGGAAGCCGCTGTCAATCTAAAAATGCTGGGGGCTGCGGGCGTGGAGATCTCGCCCACATTTACGCCTGAAATGGCGGTGGCCACCGTTGTGGTTGATGCGATTCTGGGAACAGGGCTGAACGGGCCTGCTGGTGGTCGGGCACTCGAAGCTATCCGCACCGTTAACATGCGGTTCCCCTTAGCGAAAGTGGTCGCCGTCGATATCCCCTCCGGCCTTTGCGGGACCACTGGTGCCATCCCGGGCGAGTACGTCCGCGCTGATTCGACCGTTACTTTCACGGCTCCGAAGCTCTGCCACGCGCTGGCCCCTGCGGCGAATCTGATGGGCGATCTGCGGATTGCGCAAATCGGAACGAATCCGGCGTTGTTCGAGCAGGACCCGGCAATCTTCACGTCGCTGGTGACGCCGGAGAGCCTGGCCCCGATCTTCGCTCCACGCGAGCGAAATGGGAATAAGGGCCGCTATGGCCATGTCCTGATTCTGGCGGGTTCCCGGGGGAAAAGCGGGGCTGCTGCCATGGCCGCCCTCGCGGCGCTGCGGTGCGGTGCGGGCCTCGTCACCGTCGCATGCCCCGCCTCGGTACTCCCGGCAATCGCAGCCTTCGCGCCTGAGATTATGACGGAGCCTTTGCCGGAAACGGACACTGGCTTACTCGCGGAATCCGCTTATTGCAGAGTTCTGGAACTTGCAGCCACGCGCGATGTGGTGGCTATCGGACCGGGTCTGGGGCAAGCTGCCGAAGTCGCCGGGCTGGTGGATCGACTTTTTCGTGTTCTCGAAATTCCGGTGGTGGCAGACGCCGACGGCCTCAATGCGCTGGCGGGTACCGCTTGGCAGACCCCTGTGGGCACAACCCGCGTCCTCACGCCCCATCCTGGCGAAATGAGCCGCCTCACGGGAACGGCTACCGTCGCCATCCAGGCCGACCGAATCGCTGCGGCGAGGGGTCTGGCCCGCGAACGCGGCGCAATCGTCGTCCTCAAGGGCGAACGCACGCTAACGGCATTTCCCGATGGCCGAGTCTGGATCAATCCCACCGGCTCACCCGCGATGGCCACGGGCGGCACCGGCGATATCCTGACAGGCATGGTGGCAGCGCTCCTTGCCCAGTTCCCTACAGACCGTGACCGCTCCATTGCGGGTGCGGTTTACCTCCACGGCAAGGCCGGCGAACTGGCCGCCCGCGACCTGGGTGAGCAACCTGTCATTGCCACAGATCTATTGCGTTACTTCCCGGAGGGTATTCGTGGAATCCAGCACCCACCTCACGAACTCTGAGGAAGAAACCATTGAACTGGGTCGCAGCTTAGCGCCACACCTTTCCGGTGCCGTCCTGCTCATCGGCAATTTGGGAGCCGGCAAGACGACGATGACCAAAGGTATTGTGGAAGGCCGGGGAGTCGCCGCGGTGGAAGAAGTTTCCAGCCCCACCTTCACACTGGTCCACCAATACGGAACGAGCGACAACCCGGTTTTCCACATCGACCTCTACCGTCTGGACGAGGCCCGCGAGGTAGAAACCCTGGGCCTCGATGACCTTTTCGCTTCCGGGGCACTGGTCCTCCTCGAATGGGCCGAGCGCTTCCCCGCCCTGCTGCCTCGCGACCGCACTGAAATTCGCCTGAAAGCGCTGGACGACGATTCCCGAGAGATTCACATCACCCATGTCACTGTGCCGCATGTCACCGACACCGTCAGGTAACGACAATGGCAGTGTCGAGGCACTGGACGAAGCCGCCCGCCACTACCTCAACATGTCGGCAGAAGAGTTTCTCCGACAATGGAAAGCGGGCCATTTCCGCGGACGCCGAGCCTGCAGCGATCCCCGCATCGCCTATGTCGCCTCGTTGATTCCAGACTCCATGCGCTAACCTCCTAAGGAGATGCCCGAGAAACAACTGGAACTCCCCGCAATCGACCAACTCGCTGCCACACCTGAAATTCTTCGTATGCTGATGGCCTCTGTCGGTGACATTGACGCCGTCAATCGCCCGGACCCCAAACGCTGGTCCCTGGCCGAAGTTCTGGAACACCTCGCCCACATCGAAGGCGCCATGTTTCGGCTTCGTCTGGACAGGATCATGGACGAGAAGAACCCCACGGTGGAGCCTTACGATCAGGATGAATTCGATGCCGCAGGCACTTACGCAGGGCGCGACCCCGAAGAATCCTTTGCCCACTTCGAAGAACAGCGCGAAGCCAACATTGAATACCTTCTCAGTCTCTCCCCGGAGGCCGCCAACCGCACCGCCCAACACCCGGTAGCGGGCACCTTCACGCTGGAAAACATGCTCAATTACTGGGTGGCCCACGATCTGAGCCATGTCCGCCAGATTGCGGAACTGGTCCGCACAACGACGTTCATGACCGGTATTGGAAACCTGAAGAAGCTCGGTTCGTAAATCTCATGTCGCTGCTGCGCCCCTTCGATTACTCCGGTATCGCGCCTGACGCCCACGGAATCTCGCATTACCTGAATCGTCCCGCGTCGCTCGTCCACATGTTGCGGGCCACGGTGGATCGCAGTCCCCATAACGAGGCGCTCGTCGAATGGGGTGGAGGCCGCCTGACTTACCAACAACTCTGGGATGGGGCCGCGCGAGTCGCCGGCGGACTTCGCAACACCGGTATTGGGCGGGGGGACCGCGTCGCCATCCGCTACGCCAACGGTATCGATTGGTGCCTGGCTTTTTTCGGGATTCAATTAGCGGGAGCCACCGCCGTCCCGGTCAACACCCGCTTCAGCGAAGCGGAGATTGAATACGTAGTCACCGACTCCGGTGCACGGTTTATTTTCCTGCCCGGAACGCCGCTACCCGATGGCCCGCCTCTCGCCGTCGAAGACACCGTGCCCTCCGACGTATCGGCGATCTTCTACACTTCGGGCACCACAGGCTTCCCCAAAGGAGCCATGACGACGCATGAGAACTTTCTCGCTAACATGGAGTCCTGCCATCGGGTGGACTTCATCCCCTCGCAAGCTGATGTCCGTACGCTGGTCTCGGTTCCCCTCTTTCACGTGACGGGGTGCAATTCCCAGCTTCTCCCCACCTGCGAAGTCGGCGGCACCACGGTGATCCTGCCCACCTTCCATGTGCAGGAATTCCTTCGTGCCATACCGACTGAGCGCATCGGATTCCTCGCCTCCGTCCCCGCCATTTACTGGCTCGCCATCAACCAGAAGAACTTCGCGGAGTTCGACATGCGAAATGTTCAGCGCGTGATGTATGGCGGTGCGCCTACGCCGCCGGACCTGATCGCACGCATCCTCGAATCCTTCCCGAACGCCCGCGTTTCCAACTGTTACGGCCTCACGGAAACCTCCTCGCTCACCACCTGGCTGCCGTATCAGTGTTCGGTTACGCGCCCTGAGTCCGTCGGCGTGGCTGTCCCCAACATCGACCTTCGCCTCACGGATGTCTCCAAAGACCCCGGTGGGGATATCGGCGAACTCCTCATCCGCGGCTCCAACGTCGTGCCCGGCTACTGGAACAAACCCGAAGCTTCTGCTGAGACTTTCGCGGGAGGCTGGCTCCGCACCGGAGACCTGGCCCGCCTCGACGAGCAGGGCTTCGTCCAGATCGTTGACCGCAAGAAAGACATGGTGAACCGTGGCGGGGAGAACGTCTATTGCGTGGAAGTGGAAAGCGCTCTGGCCGCCCACCCGGACGTCTTCGAGTGTGCCGTCCTGGGCGTGCCGGATGCGATGATGGGCGAAAAAGTAGGCGCCATCGTGGTGGCCAAACCCGGCCGCTCCATCGTGATCCCTGAAATCGTCGAATTCGCCCAGTCCCGCCTGGCCGATTTTAAGGTCCCGCAGTACATGGTTATTCGTGAGGATTTCCTCCCGCGAAACCCAGGTGGGAAGATACTCAAGAAGGCCCTGCGCCAAAACGTTGAATGGGGAAAACCACTGCGATGAAAATGGAAGAGCTGCACACCCTGGTGGGAACTGAAGTCGGGGTTACCGAATGGTTCCCCGTCACCCAGGACCGCATCGAAACCTTTGCCAAAGCCACTGAGGACGACCAATGGATCCACACCGACCCCGTTCGTGCCGAGGCTGACTCGCCCTATGGCACGACGATCGCCCACGGCTTTCTGACCCTGTCGATGATCAGCTACTTATCGCGAGGCATCCTCAGCGTCGATAACGTCCGCCTCCGCATTAACTACGGCCTGAACAAAGTCCGGTTCCCCAACGCCGTCCGCGCCGGAGCCAATATTCGCGGCCATTTCGTGCTGCAGGAAGTGAAAGATATCGCACGTGGCATCGAGACCACTTTCGCCGTCACCATTGAGGTGGAAGGCTCCACCAAGCCCTGCTGCGTGGCGGAATGGATTGTCCGGCACTACCGCTAGGCTTATCCCGGAAACGATGCGACCCGACACCGCCCCCGTTCGCCACGGCGAAGAACTCAATGCAGCCCGACTCTCGGCCTGGCTCCACAGCCAACTCCCTGACGCGGGAACAGGCCTGTCCATCGAGCAGTTTCCGAACGGCCACTCGAACCTGGTCTATCTCATTCGGACCGGAGGCCAGGAGTACGTCCTGCGCCGCCCCCCGCTGGGTCCAGTCGCGCCGAAAGCACACGACATGGCCCGGGAATTTCGTGTTCTGGATGCCGTTCATTGCCACTTCCCCGAAGCCCCGCGCGTCTTCCTGCTCTGCGAGGATCCCGCCATCGCCGGTGCCACGTTTTTCCTGATGGAACGACGTAACGGCATCGTGCTGCGGGATGAGCCGCCGTCCGAGTGGGCCTCTATTCCGGACTACCCGGCAAAAGTCAGCGAAGCCTTTATCGACTGCCTGGTCCGGCTTCAGCAGATTGATGTCTCAGAACCCAAACTCGCCGCCCTCGGGCGTCCGGAAGGCTTCCTCGAACGCCAGGTTAGGGGCTGGTCCGACCGCTGGCAGCGCTCCAAAACGGAAGAGCTCCCGGAAATGGACCGGGTCATCGGGTGGCTCCACAAGATCCCGCCTTCAGGGGCACCAACTCTGGTCCACAACGACTTCAAGCTGGACAACGTGATGCTCCGCCCAGATGCGAGTCGGGTGGAAGCCGTTCTCGACTGGGAAATGGCCACGCTGGGAGACCCCCTGGCCGATTTAGGCCTGACTCTCTGCTACTGGACCTGGGCCAGTCAGGCGCAGCAGGACGATCCGCACCCGGCAACGCCCGTGATCACCACCCACCGCGGCTGGTATACCCGCGACCAGTTCATCCACCGCTACGTTTCCCAAACCGGGCGCGACGTCACCCAACTCCCCTGGTACGAAGTGCTGGGAGTCTTCAAGCTCGCTGTTATCCTGCAACAGATCTACTACCGCTTCCACGTTGGCCAGACCACCGACGAGCGTTTCCGCGCCTTTGACCGTCGCGTCAGAAGCCTCGTCCGGATGGCCGCAGAACTTATCTCCCGAAACTCATGAGCCGAATCTTCTTAGTCCGCCACGGCCAGGCCGGATCCCGCCAAAACTACGACTGCCTCTCCGACCTGGGCCACACCCAGGCCAGAGCCCTTGGCGATTACTTCGCCCGAGAAGGTGTCACCTTCCATGCCGCCTGGGTGGGAGGCCTTACCCGGCAGCGCCAGACCGCCGAACACGTCGCCGCAGCCTACGCAGCCGCCGGCCGGGCCTTCCCGGCGCCGACGCACGATCCCGCGTGGAACGAGTTCGACCTCGACCACATTTACCAGCACCTGGCCCCCATCCTGGCCGAAGAGGACCCGGAGTTCCGGACCGACTATGAAGTGATGCAAGCCGACGTGCACGCTGCCGGCGAAAACACCGAAGCGCAGGTTCACCGCCGCTGGACCGGTGCCGACGTCCGCCTGGTGGCAGCCTGGATCAAGGGCCATCCGAAGTATGGAGAGGAGGGCTATACGGGCGAGTCTTTTCGCGACTTCCACGCCCGGATCGCCGCCTGCCGCACCGCGCTGGCCCCGCTCACCCAGGCCGACGATGACCACAACCTCATCGTCTTTACCTCCGGCACCCCCATCGGCATCTGGACGGCTCTCGGCCTTGACGTAGAAGACCATCGCGCGATGCGCCTGGCCGGGGTCCTGCACAATGCGTCGTATACGATGATGCGCCTCCGCCCCGACCAACTTCGGCTCCACGCTTTCAACGCCGTCCCCCATTTATCAGGCGAGCTGTTAACGTGGCGTTGATGTTAAGGTGGCGGTGATGCACTTCGAATTTTCTCCCCGGACCCAGGATCTTCAGCAGCGCCTGAAGACCTTCATGGCAGAGCATGTTTACCCGAATGAGAGCCGGTACCACCAGCACTGTACCGGCCCGGATCGGTGGCAACCAGTCCCGGTTATCGAAGAACTGAAACCCCTCGCCAAACAGGCGGGCCTTTGGAATCTGTTTCTCCCGCAAAGCGACCGGGGAGCAGGTCTCACCAACCTCGAATACGCCCCGCTCTGCGAAATTATGGGGAGATCTCCGCTCGGTCCCGAAGTATTCAACTGTTCCGCCCCCGACACCGGGAACATGGAAGTCTTTGAGCGCTATGCGTCGCCGGAATTGAAGAAGCAGTATCTCGAACCCCTGCTCGCCGGCGAGATCCGCTCCTGCTTCGCCATGACCGAGCCACGCGTCGCTTCTTCTGACGCCACGAATATCGAATCCAGCATCGTTCGGGAGGGCGACGAATACGTCATCAACGGTCTGAAGTGGTGGACCTCCGGCGCCGGCGATCCCCGCTGTAAAGTTTCCATCTTCATGGGCAAGACCGACCCCACAGCCGCAAAGCACAAGCAGCAGTCCATGATCGTCGTACCGATGGACGCCCCCGGCGTGAAAATCCTGCGGATGCTCCCGGTCTTTGGCTATGAGCAGGCACCCCACGGCCACGGCGAAGTGTTGTTCGAAAATGTGCGAGTCCCGGCGGGAAATCTCTTGCTCGGGGAGGGTCGCGGCTTTGAAATCGCCCAGGGTCGCCTCGGGCCCGGTCGCATCCACCATTGCATGCGGCTCATCGGCGTCGCAGAACGAGCGCTCGAAGACATGTGCCGTCGCGTCAAGACCCGCACCGCCTTCGGCAAGACCATCGCGGAACAGGGCACCATTCGGGCCGATATCGCAACCTCCCGCATCGAAATCGAACAGGCCCGCCTCCTCACCCTCAAGGCCGCCTGGTTAATGGATACGGTTGGAAACAAAGCAGCTAAGGCCGAAATCGCCATGATCAAAGTAGTCGCTCCCAACGTGGCGCTGCGTGTGCTGGACCGGGCGATTCAGGCCCACGGAGCAGCCGGTGTCTCGCCGGACTTCGAACTCGCCGCAGCGTGGGCCAATTCGAGGACCCTTCGCCTTGCCGACGGCCCGGACGAAGTACACCTGGAGTCCATCGCCCGGGGCGAACTGAGCCGAACCCTGCTTTAGCCAGCGCTTTTTGTGCCAACTTCGTAAAAACTACGGTGCCAGGAACCATTAGGCCCCTTAAATCCAGCACCATTCGTTTGTTGAGGTTGAGATCCATAATCGGGGCTGGCGTCGCGTTGTCGGCCCTCGCCCGGGGAATTTGGTACGTCGCCGCCCGGCGTCCGGTACCGCCGACTGTGGTGGGTGTGGGTGTTGACGATTCCCCGCCCGTCTATACCTTTGGTCCTGACGGTAAGGTTTCGGGGCTTGCAGTGGATATCCCCAACGAAGCCGCGCGCCGGAAGAACATCCGGTTGGAGGGGCATCCAAACCAGGATATTCTCCTGGATCAAATGCTCAGCTCGCGCCGCGTGCAAATGTTGTTTTTTGTCGGAGTGAGCCCCCACCGAGAAATACACCTCC
>Ga0114970_10000484_pt1 | contig 29881 bp, 39 predicted proteins | sample M_140205_XF_Meta_FD_87030 | JGI IMG/M metagenome (GOLD analysis project Ga0114970, IMG submission 87030) | Freshwater microbial communities from Lake Montjoie, Canada to study carbon cycling - M_140205_XF_MetaG | ecosystem: Environmental > Aquatic > Freshwater > Lake | place: Lake Montjoie...
AGCGATAGTGACATCTATGTTGATGCTAAAGAACTGTGGAAAAAGATCATTCATAATGCATGGTTAAGAGCTGAACCCGGTCTTTTGTTCTGGGATCAAATCACTAAGTACAATGCCGTTGATTGTTATGCAGAAGATGGATATAAAACTATATCAACAAATCCTTGTGCAGAATTACCAATTTGCGCTTTTGATAGTTGCCGCTTAATGGTTCTCAATTTGTTCTCTTATGTTGTCAATCCGTTTACCAAAGATGCATATTTTGATTTTGCGTTGTTTGAAGAACACGCAATAATCTGTCAGCGATTGATGGATGACATGATTGATCTTGAACTTGAAAAAGTAAGAGAAATTATTAAGAAAATCAAGAAAGACCCAGAATCTAGCATTATTAAAGCCAATGAAATTGAACTTTGGGAAGAGATTTACAGAAAATGTGAAAATGGTAGAAGAACTGGTACTGGATTGACTGCTTTAGGCGATACAATGTCAGCTTTGAGTATTGCTTATGGTAGCAGACAAAGCATTGAAATGACTGGTAAAATTTGCAAGACTTTGTGCTTATCATCGTTCCGGTCTAGTGTTGACATGGCTAAAAAGACAGGTGCATTCCCTGTTTGGGATTGGAATAAAGAAAAGGATTCTGAATTTCTTTTGATGTTGAAAGATCTTGATGCAACTCTTTATGAAAACATGCAAAAGCATGGCAGAAGGAATATTGCTAATCTAACAATTGCTCCAACAGGATCTGTGTCCATCATGACACAGACAACATCTGGTATTGAACCTTTGTTCATGCTTTTCCCATATACTAGACGCAAGAAGATCAATCCAAACGATAAAAATGCAAGAACAGATTTTGTTGATCCAAATGGTGATCACTGGCAAGAATTTGAAGTGTATCATCCTAAAGTTAAGATGTGGATGGATATCACAGGGGAAAAAGATCTTAAGAAGTCTCCTTGGTTTGGCTGTTGTGCTGAAGATATTGATTGGGTTGCAGCTGTAGAATTACAAGCTGAAGCACAAAAATATGTTGATCATGCAATTTCCAAGACTGTTAACTTGCCAGAAGAAGTGACAGAAGAACAAGTTGCTAAGATTTATGAAGCTGCATGGAAATATAAATGCAAAGGTATGACCGTTTATCGTAAGAATTGCCGAACAGGAGTTCTAGTAGAAAAGCCTGTTAAGAAAGAAGTAGAAGAAAAGATTATAAAGAATGATGCTCCAAAACGTCCTGCTGATATTGAAGCAGAATTATACCTTCCAATAGTTAAAGGTGAGCCTTATTATGTTATTGTAGGTCTTTTTGGTGGTGAACCATACGAAGTATTTGCTGGGTTAAACACTGAAGATGGCAAACCATTAATTAAGTGCAAAGAATCCAAAGGATTGCTCAAGAAGCTTAATAGAGGCAAATATGTATTCCAAGCTGGCAATGAATCATTTAATTTGATTAACATCTCCAACCATGAAAATGGAGATGCTTTGTGCAGAATGGTAAGCACATCATTGCGTCACGGAGCTGATATTAGCTTTGTTGTTCATCAACTTGAAAAGACCAAAGGTGACCTTATCAGCCTTAGTAAGGTGCTTGCCAGAACACTTAAGAAGTACATCAAGGACGGCACTAAGGTGCATGGAGAAGAATGTCCTAGCTGTCAAGGCGGTCAAATTGAAAGAAATGATGGTTGCGTTATTTGCAAATCATGTGGATGGTCTAAGTGCGGTTAAGAATTAGATTTTAAGATTAAAATAAAGATGTTACTACCAAAGTAACATCTTTATTTTGTTTAATGCAATAAATAATTGTTATGGATGAAATAACATTTTATTATGTCGTTTATATAAACGATAGCAATCCCGGATTTTCAATATTTTGGAAAAATTTCATAATATCATTGACAATATTGAGAGAAACATATCCTTACAATAAAGTTGTCGTAATAACTTATGAGAATGCTACACCGCCTCGTTTGATTTACGATCTTGCAAGTGTTCTTAATTATGAATTGGTTCAAGAAGAACCTGTTTACAATCATTATGATCATCAGCAATTTAATTATATGATGTTTTCAAGGCAGATTAATTGTTATAATCACGGCAAACATAATAAAGCCAAGATAATATACTTGGATGTAGATGTTTTTGTAATGAAGAAGTTTGATAATTTAAATTGGGATAAATTTGGCGTACTTGGTAGCAATCACGGTAGTATAAATGGTGGTGTCTTTTATTTTGATACAACAAAACCATCAACAGAATATTATGTTGAATTTATAAAAAAAGAAATTCAATATTTAATTGAAAACCACAAAAAAACTAAAACAGATTACATAAGGAATGTTTATCCTCATTGCAATGACAATTGTTCAGTTCAAGAAGAAACAATGTTAAGAAATTTTTGTAAAAGAGATTCAAAAGAATATTTTAAACATATTTACAATATAGGCAGTCAGAATAATGGTGTTGCAGGAGAGCATAAACTACATGACGACAATTACATGAAACAAATTAACAATATCCATTTAGTTGTTGTTGCACCTAAAAGAATACCATCTCTTATTTATAAGTCAAAATATTTCAATCATATGCTTCGTGGAAAAGATCATATAAGGAAGTTATTACCAGAATTAGCAAACGATGAATTTAAAAATTTAATCATAAAAATGATTTAATAAATAAACAATTGATACTTTGTTAATAAATAGAAATATGACAGACTTTAATTTTAGAGAATACGTTTTAAACGAAAACAAGGTTTATTTAGCCAAAGAAATTGGTGATGTGCTTAATTCTGCTCAAGAATTATCTGACGAAGTGAATAAAATAGGTACAAGAAACTTGGTTCGTTATGGACAAATTATTGTAAATAAAGCCAGAGGTATTCTTCAAGGACATTGGGGCAATGAAAATAGGAAGTTTCTCAAAGCATTGCAAAAATGTGCCGTTGCATTAGCAAAATCAATTGATGAAAATGATAACATTGAAAATGTTTTAAAAAGCACAATTAGTACATTGCAAAAGGCTGTCGAAAAGATGGGTGTTCCTATCAATGCTTTCCAAATTACAGAAAAGCCAAAAGAAACTGAAAAGCCAAGAGATGTTGCTAATCAAGATATTGCACCTGAAATGCCTCCTGCAAGCGGTTTTGATATGTCTCAAGCAGCACCTATAAGTCAAATGCCACAAAAATAATTATTAAGGAAGGTGTGTTATTTGCGGTATCGCTGGTTTTATAGGCAATTCTACTAATCAAAAATTTACCTATAATCTTTTAAAAAGAATATTTAGACTTCTCGAATATCGTGGAATTCATGCTTCTGGAATTTACGCTATTGACGAAAATAATAATTCATATTTTAAAAAAGAACCAATTCCATCCTCAGAGTTTGTTAAAACAGATTATTTTCGTAGCATTAAAAACATTAATATGAAACTTTGCTTGCTCCATGCAAGACAAGCTACTGCCAATTGTGGTGATCCCGAAGATAATATTAACAATCATCCATTTATCAGCAAAGATAATAAAAAGATTCTTGTACACAATGGCGTAATCGAAAGAACTGAATATGATGATTTAAAAGAAGTGTTCCCAACAGAATCAACTTGTGACTCTGAAGTGCTTCTTCGATTTTTCGAAAATAATCAAGAACAAACTACTAAATCATTTTCAAAATTAACAGGACTTATTCCAAAAAGTCAATTTGCTATATCTTTGTGCGAATTAGAAGACAAAAAAATAAAACTATATCTTTACAGAAATCATGCAAGACCATTGTATTTTTTTGATTTAAGAGAAACTATTGGTCAAATTTTCTTTTGTTCAACAGTTGAAATATTTCTTCATGCGATTTCATATTATGTTAAAGCAAATCAAATTATGGAAGAATGTGGCTTTTATAAAGTAAGTCCTTATAAATTATGCGAATTTTCACTTACTGATAACACCTTAGATAAAAAGTTTTACTCAATTAAACTACACAAAGAGGTGGTCCTTGAATACTGATGATTTCTCTGGTCTTGATGTTGATGAAATACAATCTAAGAAATCCAAAAAGGTCAATGGTAAGAAAAAAGGTAATCGTACCGAATTAGAATTAACTAAGATTCTATCTAATCGTTTTAACATGCCATTTACCCGTTCTATTGGAAGCGGCAATAGATGGGGACAAGTTGAAAAAATGACTGAAGAAGCTACACAAATTTTTAGCGGTGACCTTGTTGTTCCTAAAGGTTTTAAATTTGTCATTGAAAGCAAAGGAGGCTATGACAGCATTGACATGAGTGCTGTATTTATTAAGGGCAATAGCGAATTAGACAGCTTTATGGAACAAGTAACCGATGATAGTAGACGTTGTGGCAGAAGTCCTATGGTTTGCTGGAAAAAGACCCGCAAACCTTGGCTTGTTTTTGTGCTTACAAGAGATCTTGTTGGCTATGAGTTCGAATATGCAATGAAGTATAAAGAATGGACAGGAGTGGCTTTAGATCACATCCTAAAGCTCAACGATGACTTCTTCTACCAATCCTAGACTATCAATTATTCAAAATCATCAAGATTGTAAGCAAATGATTTTTTAGGAATATATGTTTTGATATTTTTAGATAAAAACCAATGCCATCTTGTTGGATGTTCTGGAGTTACTTTACTACCCATCCCATCAGTAATAATAAACACCACTGATGGATATTTTTTGTTTTTTAATTTTTCTTTTTGAATATAATCTTCTATAATTTTAAAACAAGTACCTCCCCCACCATAAATTTTACCAGAAGATAAATCAGTTTCTTCGACTTTTGTATCGAAGCAAAATAACCTAACATTAAACTTTTCTTTTGCTAAACTATTAGCAGCTGTGAAAAATCTTTCTGCTAAATTTATACAACTTCCTGACGTGTCTAAAAAGAAATGAACATCTATTTTATTCTTACTAAGATGGAAGCATTCTATTTCAGCATTTGTTGGCAAGATAAGACCATTAGAAAAACCACTCATTCTTCTAGATTTTCTAATCCACTGTTCTCTTTCAACGCTGGAAAAACGTAATGTTTCAAGTTGCCATTTCTTTATGATTGATTCCCATTTTTTGTTTTTCGACTTTTTAATCTTGTTAATCGTTATCCAAGAACCTGCATTAGTTCCTGCTTTCTTAATGTTATTCAAAGCATCGCTCAATTGTTCTTTTTCAGGACCATCTAATTTATCAATAGTTTGTTTAACAGCTTCTTCAAGCTGCTCATTTACTAAACCTGAATGATCATCAACAAGATTGCCATTATTGTCTCCTTCGCCAGAACCACCACCATTGCTTTCTTTTTGTTTTTCAATTTCATTATAATAAAATTCAGTAGATTCATCATCTGGATAAGGAAATCCCAAATACTTTTTATCCTTGAAAACAGTATCAACCCAACAATATTCACTATTTGGATCAACATCTTCTTTAATAAAACCAAAATCTCTTACAAGAGAATGATTTACTACAACATCCATGGCTATGTTTGATATCTTATTATTGACTCCTTCAAGGAATCTTGACCCATGCTGAAGCACAATATGAAGTGCTTCATGACATATAACAAACATTTTTTTATAATCATCACATGTTTCCCAAAAATTTTCATTAAAAAGAAAGTTAATAAATTTTCCTTCCTTATCAAATTGTACTGCTGCCGTAGGGATTGAATCAGTAAAACTAGGTTTACCAATTTCTACTATTTTGTAGAAAACGCTATGGTGACAAGCAAGCTTTTCTTTAATGCGCTCCCAATCTGAATTAATATTCATTTTTAATTCCTTCCATTGCGTCAATGATTTCCAAACTTTCACACTTCTTCTTAAAAACTAGGTTCTGAGTAACCTTAACAGCAAACATTTTATTCAGTTTTACATAACATTTATTCCATGCGTTTACCAATAAATCTAAATTGTATTGCTTTATAGTTGCTTCCCATTTTTCAATCACAAAATCTACAATAAATGCTATTGTCTTTTCACAAACAACAATATCTGGATCATCTGGTAAATTTTGCAAAACAATTTTCATTCTATCGTTTTTGTTACAATTTTCTATTCGATCCATATAGTCAGCGTTTGACAAAAACTCAGTAAGATCATTAGTGACAGTTTTATTTATACTCAAATCTTCTACACTATTAGCAGCATAATATGATCTTATTTTCATCAATGCCTTGGGATTAGAACCAGCAGTTAATATCTGCTCAATCACATTCTTAAACTCTTGATTATTATCTTTATTCTTTAAGATATAATCAGATATTTTTAGTTTTTCATCAGCTATCAATAAAGATAATTTTTCCTTTTTCAAAAGAGGAATGAAAAATTTCATATAGTTATCATTAAGATTAATTATCTTGATGGCTGAATTGTAATTGTTTTCAACATTTAAAAACAATTTTGCTTCTTTTGCATTTTTTGTTTCATACAATTTAGATAATTTCTTATCAATTGGTCCATTGCTAATATCTTGTCTAAGTTTGCCAATGTTGCTATCCTTCGGAAGTATATCTTCTAAAGGAATACCTTTACTCATAAAGTTTAATGCGTAATCAAGTCTTCTAGGAGATATCTGTTTTTTAATATTTTCTGGTAGATCATTCCACCAATTAATACTAGCAGCAGCTATATCATTTCCGTATTTATTGCTAAAGTATTCCATATCGCAAGCATACGGAACAATGATTTGATTGGCATGAAAACGATCTTTGTGGGCTGGATCTAGCCTTTCAACATCATATGTATTTTGTTCATCTTCTGGATTGATAGCTGCCCAAACTACTTTTAGATTAGGAAACTTTCTTCCATTGATTGATTTAAATTGACATAATTCAAGTAAGGCATTCCTGATCTTGCTAGGAGATCTGTTGAATTCATCAACAAAGATAGCTTGTATTTTACCTTCATCAACAAATGCTTTCGGAGGTATAATTTCAATACATTTTTTGCCGTTATATTCGACTTCTTTTGGTATTCCGATAAAGTCAACCCATGGATCAAGCGTACTTCCAGAAAAGTAAAGCCATGATTCGTTTAATACTAATCCGCTTTCTTCAAACACTTGCTTGACAATAGATGTTTTACCAACACCATGTTCTCCAGTAAGAAGAACATTCATTTCACAATCGTAGTGCTTCTTTAACTTTTCAACCAAATTCATAGCATCCTCCTTGCTTGGATGACGCTACAATAAAAAAATTTTACAGGCTTGTCAAGTGAAGATTTGTAAATTCATGCGGTCAGAAATAAATACATTTTCGCCCATTTCCATCGTGAACCAAATATTGTAAATACCTATTTCTAAATCAGTTGTGTTAAGCATATAGTAAGCGTAATTCTTTTCTCTATAATCAGTCGGAACATTATCAAGAACTAATCTTAAATCCTGTTCAGCAGGAACACAATCCCCACAATTTAATTCCATGCTAATTTTTACATTTGAATTAACAATCAAATTTTCATAATATCGCCCAAGATCTGTTCCCCTTGGGACATTAGGCGTAATCTGGCAGATAATATATTGCTTTGAACCTTTTCTGAAACGATTGGGACGAAACACGAAACTAAAATCATAAACAACTGGAATTGGAGTCGTGTACCAAAGATCTGCATAAAGATTAAATGTATTGATAACTTGGCTTACACCTTCATTTGACATAAAGGTAATATACCAAACATCAACATACTTTCCAATTGTATAAAGAGGATACTCAGCCACAGGATCAATATAGTACTTACCTGTGTCGTCCTGTTTTACATCGTTAGAACCAATTGTCTGAACAAGAGTCCCCTGAGACAAATCGTTAATCGAACTATTATCTGGAATTTTATAAATTTCTACTTTTTCAATAGATTGCACATTTGAAAAACTATTTTGGTTATATATGAATAGCCTTAATATGACTTTGTCATCAGGAACAGGATTTTGATATCTTTCTTTAGTAGCCATTGTTACCTCTATTTAGACCTTACCTTTTTTTCTTAAATTCCTTTTCTTGTTCTTCTCTTTCCTTTTGCTTCTGTTCAATGAACTTTTCAACAAGATATCTTCTTTCTGCAATTGTAAATTGCATAAAGTCTTGTTTGTTGACATGCAGATGATAAAGAAAGAAAAATATCTCATCCATCAACGCTTGCCATAACTTCAGGCTTGGACTTAGTTCGCCTTCTTGTTCTTTGGGAAGAAAAAACCCGAATCAAGTGGCAAATCAATTTCAAATTCTTCGTTAGAATATGGAGACAAGATTGCAATCTTTGTCTGCATGCCAAAAGGAGGTTCATTTATCAAGTTTCTAATGTAATTTACATCTTGAATAGGTAGATTCCTAATCAAAACCTTAAGCTCTTCTTTGTCAGAAATATTTTCAATATTATTGATAAGCTGAGCAGTCCTGTAAGTAAGAGTGTCATCCGTTGCACTGTCACTAAACGCCTTGAGCTTTCTTTCTCTATATTCTTGGATTTCAGTCTCATCTTTACCTTTTCCAAGCCTATAACTGAATTTCAAGCCACTCTTTGGCAATACACCAGAAAGATTAGCTGGACCATAATTGTCTGGACAACGATCAATTACTAATCCATCAAGATCAACAATTGTGCTAAATTGTTTGTCAGTGTCAGGGCAACGAACTTGAACTTCATAATCAGTGCCGTAACTAATACCACGAAGGTAGATTAACAAGAATGTTCTGTCTTGTGAAAGAAGATTTTCAGGCTTAATATTTTCTCGAATACATTTGCTGAAAATCATATTTACAGCAGTACCCTTTTTAACGAATCGAGGAGTAGCAAGAATCTGTTCTTCTTCTCCTGTCATAGGACGAATGTTGATGACACCATTTGTAGGACCATCTGTGCCATCATAAAATTTACCTTTACTTGGCAACATAACTTCTTCGTAATGAGCACTATGTTGCTTCAATGTGTTAAGAATTGCGCTTAATTCTGTATTTCCATTCATCATAACCATAGCAGTAGCGGCATCCATGGGTGCCCTTACTGGTGGTTGATTCATTCCAGCTATATCACCAGCCATTTGTGCTCTAAACTGTGGAGGAATATTACCAGTTATGCCGGGATGCAAACCATTACCAAACTCTGAATTAGACTGTTGTCGCAAAGGATGATTTTCTGGAAGTTCAATTTGAGGTTCATTGAAAGAATTGTTAACAGGTCGTTGTGGTCTAAAAATCTCATCAGCCATTTTATTTTCCCCTTTTATACGCAAATCGTATTTTTAATTTAGTGTAATTCATTTAAAACTATATTATTGCAGGAGATTTTTTATGATACAAATTGGTTTTCACAATGTTGCTGAATTAATTTTTCAAAACAATTTAGTAAAAAACTCACTGCCAAAATACAAACATCTTTTCGATTCATGGGAATTAGCACAAAAAATTCCACAAATGAGAAGTTTAGGCATAAGATCTGTTCTAGATTTTATTAATACCATCACAGAAAAAGATATTGAAACAATATCAGAAATATTTAAATTTCCAATTGAAATAATGAAAATTGAACTTAATCCATATAAAAATGTTACTGGAAATATTCAAGATTTTGAATTACAGCTTCCTCTTAATAGTAATATACAAGATATGTGCCTTCACAGAAAAGGCGATAAAATATCAGTTCTTATAACAACGGGGTAATCATGTTTGATGTCATTCTTTGGGTTTTTGGTTCTATTGGCATGACTAATATTATCGTTGAATCAGACATTGGCAGAGCATTTAAGGATAAAATTAAACCTTATATTTCAACCTTTATAATGAAAGGTCTTAATTGCTACCAATGCACAGGTTTTTGGGCAGGAGTTTTCACCACAACCCTTATGTACGTTTTTAACGAATGGGATTGGCATAAGCTTCCTTTAATCTTCCTTGGAGGATGTGCAACAAGTTTCTTCGCAACTTTCTTTGCATTTCTGCAAACTTACTTGGAAGCTAATAGTATTATTTCGGAGTAACATGCATATCATTTGCGACAATTGTAACAAAAAGTATTTTGAAAAAGATCTTGAAAAATTGGTAAAAATTTCAAGATCAGAAATACAAAACATCGTTACTAAGAAGGAAACAGATAAGGAGAAATTTGTTAAACAAAATACTCTTTATAAATGTATAAGCTGTGGTTATGCTTTAAGGGGAAGTAAAAATGAGCGATCAAGATCAGAAACAATCTAAAAGCTATGTAAGTTTGATGGACATCAAATCAGCTATGAAAGATGAAGACTTTCGTAGCAAACTTCCTGAATCATTAGCTCCAGAAATTCAAAAATTCATCAACAATCCTAGCTGCTCTTGCAATGTTCCACTCTATAAAAAGATTATTAAAGAAGCAAAAGAACAAGTACTTGCTTACTTCCCCGGCAAAGACGTTATGACTCAAGAAGAAGAAATCGAACGCCTTTCTAAAAACAATTGGCGTGTCATTAACTGCTCAATTGGGGACGTAGAAAAAGAAATGAAAAAACTTCCTAACGGACGTAAACAAATTGCTATGGCTCGATACGAAGATCAAGTAACCATTATCGTCAATGATCTTGATGTTACTTTCTAATTAAATCATAGTATCATATCGAGATATGATGCCTTCTATATTAGCCAACATATTCTCAGGATGACTTTTGTGCATTCTGGGAATCATTGGCATAAAATCGTATATGTTTCTGTGCTGAGCTATTTTTATTGCACTCTCATAACATACCTTTGCATCCATAAATAAATTTAATTCATATAAATAATCACCCCACAAACTAACAAGTTCAGCAAATAACGGATACTTATCCATCATCAAACGAATCATTTCTACCAATTCATCATCATGCTTTCTTTGTTTTAATTTCTCAAAAAAATACTGATAAATCAAAAATATTTCATTTAAATCTGGTTCATTAACAAAAATATATTCTTCCAACTTGTTCAAAAAATTATCACTAGAATACAAATTACACCAAATTTCATCAAACCTTTTTATGTTTCTAAAAGAACTTTTTATGAAAATCTTAGAAACTTCAGGTGACTTTGTATTACTCCTTCTTACCTTTATAATCCATTTGTCAACAACTAAATTGTAATGTGATTTAAAAGCCTCTTCTTCATCCCAAAATAATATCTCTTCATCAGGATGTAAAATAAAAAATGATTCATTTTTATAAAACAACTCTAATTCTTGAAAGAAATTTTTCTTACTTTTAAGAAAATTTAAAGATTTTAACTTTGAATCAAAAGTAAAAAATGTTTTATTTGCTATATCAGCAAATTTAATAAGACATTTTTCTTTATCTTCTAAAGAATCAATTATTATTGCACAATTTATTTTCATAGAGTCACACTATATTTCTAATATGAGTAATCATTATCTTGATAATAAATACCTTGAAAAAAATATTATTGATTTCCAACAAGCAAAAAAATATAAAAGAAAATATGACCTTATTCGACAAGATTACGAAGAACATAAAAAAAACACTGAAAAAATAACATTAAAGCTAGATGAAGATAAAATAACACAAAATGATAAAATACTTAAACAAAGTCAAGACAATCTAGCAAAAGAATTCTTCACACTAGCAGAAAACATTGTCAGATTTAGAAATTTTCAAAAAATAGATTATGATGACGCTGTCCAAGAAGGTGTCTTTATTTGTTTCTCTAAAATCGAACGATTTGATCCCACCCGTGGAAGCAAAGCATTCAACTTCTTGACAACATGCCTAATTCATCATCTACGACAAATATACAGATCTAATAAAAACTTCGAAGAACTTAAGAAAAGATATCAAGAATTTTATTACACAAAAATTAGTAAAGAAATTCCTATCAAAAGACTTTGATTTTAATTTAGATTTGTGTATATTATAATTTAACTTACTAATCTACTTATAGTAATAGGAGATTTGCATGAAGAACAAATTTTTGGAAGGTGTCGAAAACACAGAACTTCTTCATATACTTGAAAATAGCTACCTCAAAGAAAAAATTAATCTATTACTGTCAAACGAAAATTTAGTATACACAAAAAAAGGCAGACTAAATAAGTCGGGCGCTTGTCGTATCCTCAGTATGAAAAACAAAGAACTAGACACTTTCCTCGAAGAATGCCGCAAAATTCTTGAAGTCGATCAATTCTTGGAACCAGAAGAATACCAAAACTTACAAGAAGATAACGAATAATTTTTTATAAACTATTCCACAATTAAATAGGAGGCTCAAGCTCGTTGGGAATAATAAAGCCCGGAACAGATCCAATTGCATCTGGTTCATTTTCTGGGAACATAAGACTGGAAGCAAGACCTATTACTTCTTTTGTACATTTTTCCCAATAAGCTCTATCATATCTTAATGTCATCGTAACTTTCATAGCATTGTTTTGTCCCATATCAACTTCACCAAAATCAATATCAGTAGGAAAAGCATTCATGTATGTCCATGCTTCCATAGCATAACCACAACCATCTAACATAAATATTTTAACATTTCTTTTGAAATTACTATACAATGAACCATAAAAGTTCATTTTTATATCTCCACCCTCATTTCTAATATTATAAATTTTAGTAATCCACTCCCATGCAGGATTGGTTTCAGCTACATCGTAAAGCGTTACTGTAATTGGATTCCATTCAGGTCTATCAGCAAACCAAATTGTTTCCGCTAAATGAGGAATATCAAATTCTTTAAACTTCAGTTTAGGTCTAGCAGACTTTTCTTCTATTAAAACATCCGTCAAGAAACGAAGACTACCAACAGCACCCCTATGAGTGATGTCCGGTATATACATCAAAAAACGGTTTTGCCTCTTGAAAACAACAGATGAGGCAAAACCGATTCCCATATTAGGCATAATTCAATCCTATTATCAATACGTTCCAGTTGCTGGAACATTAACATTACCTGTACATACAGGCTTGGTGCATTGCTCAGCAGCAATTGGATTGCAATGACTTTGATAAGTTGCAAATGAATATCGAAGATTTACAGAAATTTCACATTCTCCAGACTCAGAATAACTAAGATCACCAAAATCCATCTTAGTGGGCCAACAGTTAACTAAGTTCCACTGTTCTAAAGCATATCCGCAACCGTCTAAAAGCAAGAGTTTACCAAGTCCTGCATAACCTTGACCATCAGCAGTATAAGCATAACTTCTCTGTGTTGCAGAAATCTGAGTTGGCGCTCCGTTTGCAGGAGCATTAAAGTTATAAACTCTGTTAACCCATCTGAGCAAATTGCTTACAGTTGCATCACCCTGAACAGCAACATCATAGTAAGTAAAATCAAGAGCTTCAAATGTTGCTTTACCGGGAATCCAAGTTTTTCCGTTCAAGAAATTGATTTCTGTGCCGTCATCAACTGTGATACTTGGTCTTTTCGCAGTTTTAACATATTTTCCAGATACGTTAAAACTGGGATCACCACCGATGTTTTCTACAGAAAACACCCATCTATATTTACGTTTGAAAGCCACATTATTAAGTGGACCTATTCCCATGTTATTTGCTGTAATAGCCATTAAAATCCTCCCTTTATATCAATTAATATTTTGTTATGCTAAAGTCCTTACTAGGTTAAATTCGATGAATATGAATTCGATAGCGTAGACTGGAACAATTCCAATTCTTGCTCTCAATTCGTTTCTTGCAATTACATCTGATGTGTTTAATTCTTCGTCACATTTGATTGAATAACTTTGTGCGCCAGAGTTTGCAACAAGATCAGACAAGATCTGAGAACATTTTGTTACAAATGCTGACCTTGTTGCTTCTGTGTTTGGCTCAAAGAGGAAGCTCTTAGCAGCATTTTTAATTGTTTTTTCGACATAGAATAACATTCTGCGAACATTTACTCTATCGAGAGCAGTCGGTGTTCTCTGAAGAGTTTTCTGACCCCAGATTACAAATCCAGTAATGTCTGGATAGGTAATAATTGGATTGATAGCATTATTGTTACCATACATCAAATCACGTTCAGCCAAGGTTGGTCTGCTGAATACATTGTTGATATTTGGCACAACACCTCTGTTCAAGCCTGCTGGAGCAAACCAAGGACCAGATTGTGCGTCACTTTGGCAGTATGCAGCTAATACTGAACCTGAAGGAGGAACCCAAACAGGAATATTATTGAACACATCGGTTTGTTCAACCCAAGGATAATACAAAGCAGCAAAGTCTGTATCGAGTCTAGCTGAATTTAATGGATGAACACCATTTTGCCAGTTAATGATTTCATTGACAGTTAGTCCAAATGGAGGATCAATAATAGCAAGACAATCTTGACGATATGTTTCACAGAGATCAATTAAAGCTCTTACAACTGCTGTTGAGCTTCTTCCCGGCGTAGCAACCAAATCAATATCAATTTGTTCTGGTTCAGATAATGTGTAAAGACCAGTTCCAGCAGTTGCATTGCCAATAACAAGGTCATCCTGATTATCAGGATCGATTGGAATTCCATCAGTACCACCGCTTAGAAACAATCCAGTTACACCTGTATTTGCAGGAGGAGCTGGTACTGAAGTATTGTCGGTAACTCTGATGAAGCTGCTAACAGTATTAATATAAGATTCAACATAGAAAGAAGATAGTTCATTCTTGGTCAAATTGCCCCAAGCTTCAACTTGCTGTCCATTATTGTATACTTGTATTTGGAAAGTGCCATCATAAGGATTAGTTGTGATGACAATAGCAGTTTTGTTTCCTTCAATTCCGGGACTGTCAGCGTATACTGTGAAGCTGATATCACTTGAAGTGTTGGAGCTACCAGTTACTTTTCCACCTTCGTCAGTATTACCATCGCCAGTAACTCTGGGAGGAGATGTGCCAGTAGCTGTAGTATTACTTAGACCAAAAACAACATCCAATGTACTTGCTGTTTTAACAACTAATCTGCTACCAACACCATAAGTCATTGTATTAAGAATGATGTGGTCAGATCCATCGGTGCTGGCTTCAAATCCACCGGGGAAACCAATGGATGATATTTGTGTTTGGATTTCTGTCAAAACTTGATTAGTTGTCCAAGAAGAACCAGCGAGTGCTGACAAGTCGATTACCTGAACAACATCATCGATATTTACGTTTCCTGTGCCGCTAATAACAACTTGGAGTGCATTAGCAAGATAATCTGCGCTAATTCCACTGAAGTTCCAAGTGCCAGCTGATGTATAAATATCATCAGGATAGTTTGTATTAGTTCCTGTGAGGATAGCTTGTGTCATATCTGTACCAAGACCAACGATGCTTGATACACCGCCATAAATGGAATCTTGATATGAAACTAATTCGATTGAAGAAGTGCTTCCGAAAGCCCAAACAGATCTTAGACCTAATGTGTCACTGCTTGTTTTATAGAATTCGATACCATCAATTTCTTTATTTAGACCAAGATTTAAGGCTAAAACAAGTTCGTCTATGGTATATGTGTCTGCGTCAATGGTAAGAATCTTGCTTGCAAGAACTCCGTTTAATTTCCAGCTGAAGTAGCTATCAACTGCAAATACATAAGGACCAGTAACACTGCCAATGATATCAACTACACCACCAGTTGCAGGAACATCAGCAGAAGCTGATGTCGCTTGTGTGCTACTGGTTGGATCTGTGTCTGCAACTCTTGTAATAATGAGTTCGCTTGAAACTCTAAGAATTTGTTGAGCAGCATAAATCAAATAAGGATCACTGGTGTCAGGATGTGGATTACCAAATTTGGTAACAAGATCTGTCAAACTAGTAACACTAGTTGGTGTATTAATTGGACCCTTGCTTGCAAATCCTACTAAACCTATCTTGTGGAAAGTTGTAGAAGGACTAACAAAAGTCAAGTCATTTTCTGTGATTCTCACAGAAGGACTGATTGTGTTGCTTGCAGGAAAGCCTCGTAAAGTTGCCATTTTACTTTTCTCCCTCAGTCAAAATATTATTTTGTACATATCTAGTCTTAATAAGACCCATTTTTTCTACTCTTTCTATATATGCAGTAGACCTTTCATCTTCTAAATTATAAATATTTTTTTTAGAACCAATTCCCGGAATGTTCAATGTTGTAAAAGAATTTACTTTTTTTCTACTCTTGATAACAAGTTGAACTGGGTGCTTGCAAACATTTGTAATTTCTATCATAATGTGGGTGCCATCTCCTCAATTTTGGCTAAAACTTCAGTAATTGTTGATTCTTCTATTGAGTTTACTAGATCTGCTTTTACAACCTTGATTACTGAATCGTATATCTTTGCTGGCATAGGTACAAAAGTTTCTGCTGTAAGTCCAAACTGAAATTTTATTACCCTTATTGCTGCGTCTCCCGGTTGTGTTTCAAGATTACTAGCGATAGAATCTAATTTAACAATTACTTCTTGTAATACGCCTCTTACTTTTATGTACGCTACCAAGCTAAATTTTGTAACTATTTGTTCAAGTATTTGGTTCATATCTTCTAATTGCATTGTCCAAGCATACATCGTATAAGAAATATTAATTGGAATTCCTCTAGCAACACCAAACAATGTTTCTTTATTTGCAAATTTATTTTCTTTTGTTGGTTCAAATCCATTGTATGCTTGCACATAGCTTAATGCTTGATGGTATGTGTATCTTTTGGAATCAAATTCATACCCAGTTGCACTAATTGCAAGCATTGGTAATTTGATTCTATCAACTACAAGTGTTTCGTCTTTTCTTACATTTTGTTGTAAGATTGCAGCCACTGCTCTTTCTTGAGTTGCCCAGATTATTGGAATTTGATGTGCTTTTCCATCTTCATCAATTACAACAATATTTCTGAATAAGTCTATTACGCCTTCATCAGTTCCTCTGAGTGACTTGGAATATCTGTAAATTGTGTCTTCGTTTAATCCGCTTGCTGGTTCGTTGACAATTTTGCCTGCTTGCATTGGATCACAGTTATTAGCTGCGCCATTGCCGAGATTGTTGACAAAATTATCTCTTAACCAATCAGCTGCACCATTATCTCCGACATTATTTTGATTGTCAGGTTGCATGTGACAATCCATACCCGGAGGTGGATCTTGATTATTTGACCGTCCAAGCAAACTTGGATCTGGGCAAGGATTTATTTGTTTTTCGTATTGGTTTGGATTTGGACCTATAGGTAACATGAAATTATTTAGTATTATTTGTTCGAATTTCACTGTAATATATTATGGAAAAGAAAACCAAAGTGCTTTATAGAACTTATGGCACCAGTATTGGTCCCCGTAAGATCAAGATTGAAATTCCCGGTTTTGCTGGTGAATCAAACGACCATGCAAATGGAAGTAAAGCTCAACCTTTCCATTGTTTGCCATTTGTAGACGGAAGCACATATGGTCTTGAATTAATATATCATTTTGAAACAACAACTATTGTCAGAAACGTAAAAGGTAAATTAATATTTGATGGGGATTGGTCTAAAGAAAAATTAAATGTAAAGTATTCGACAATTCCACCGTTTGGTACATTTGCAGAAGGACATTATGGATTCACATCAAGTCTTGATATTATGCCGCCACCGGGACATATTATCAGAGTAGAACCACATCCTAGCTTTTATACAGATCCAACTTGGTCAACACCATGTGCTGTTCCCGGTCATATCCAGTCAGAATTTTGGAGTAGTATTTTCTTTGTTGTATTCAAAGCTCCTCTTGAAGGACAGCAGCAAATATTCCAAAAAGGCAAACCTTATGCACAAATTTTCATTTTACCTAAAAAAGCAACTTATGAAATTGAGGAAATGCCTCTTGATGTTCGGAAGAAAAGAGAAAAAAGAAATGATATTGTTTTCAACAATAGAAGAAAAGTTGCTAAACACAACTGGAGAGATAATTTAAATCAAGAGTTTGATGACAAGTACAAACAACTTAAGATGATATTTGAGAAAAAAGGCATTGATGGCGTTGATGCATTCTTAGAAAAAATTGCATGTCCTGTTGTTAAAGGCAAACTACGTTACAAATTAGTCAACTACAGCAAACTCAATAAGAAAAAACAAAAATAATTTTATTTTACAAATGCAAGTAAACATTGCAATAGCTACAAATATAAACTTTTATAAAAATACAATTCCTATTATTGTCAAATCTTTGATTGATGCAGGAATAGACAAAGAATATATATTCATTTTCAATGGTGGGTTTGACAAAAGAGAAGAAATTGTTGAAAATGAAATAAAAACAATTTTTTTAGATCATAATTCTTTTGAATATGCGCCGCTTATTGATATAGCAGAAAATAAATTAGAATCTGATTATTGGTTTTTAATTCATGATACTTGTAAAGTTGGACCAAATTTCAAAAATATTTTGTGTTCTGTTGCATGTTATAATCCAATAAAAGTTGCTTTAAAAACATCTCCATCAATGTCTATTGGATTGTATAAATATGATTACATATTAAAATATTACGATAAATTAATAAAAATCAAAAATAAAGATTATTCTTTAGAAGGTTTACAAAAGTGGAAACAATGGGGAATTGCTTCGGAAGATTATTTATTATGGAAACATGAACCTGAAAATACAACTTTATTTAATCCAGATAATTCTTTCACGAAAATCAAACAAGAAAATTGGTATGGTCAGTCAACGGTAAGAATTGTTGAATATTACCCCCAATTGGACTTATATAAAAATAAATCCAATTGGTTTCCTAAATCTTGGATGGAATTAAATCTTTAAAATAAAGTTATTTGAATAAATAAATATTATGAAAACATTTTTTGATTGGATGGCAAGTTCTAAATATTACACTGAAGATACAAGAACAGGCATGCCTGTTGCTCCTAATCAGCAACAAACAACTGGTTTCCCAGATAATCGTGACACAAGTGTAAGAAGAGCAGCACCAAGCAAGCCACAAGCCAACAATCAAATGAATGTAAGCAAAGAATTCCAACAAAGATGGTCTGCAAATCTTCCGTTAATAGTACAATCACTTAAACAAGCTGATCAATCGATTCAGAATATAAGCCCCAATGACCAGTCAGCCGCCAATGGTATCAGCAATATTTCAAAAAACTTAGATGATGTCGCAAAGAATTTTTTAACATACAAAAATCATACTGTTCAAACTTTTGCTAAGTTAAGAAATATGTTGAACCAAAAAACACAAGAACTAAAAAATTCGCCGCCGCCTGTTGATCGTATGAGTGATCCCGCCTACAGTAGAGAGGCGGGAAAGGTCAGATAAAAAATAAATTTTTAAATTATACGCCGCCGTAGCCGCCGCCCATACCAGTGCCGCCCATGCCGCCACCTTGACCGCCACCACCCATACCGGCTCCCATACCGCCGCCGCCCATGCCGCCGCCAAAGCCACCTGCCATGTTGCCTGCACCCATTCCACCTTGTCCACCACCTTGATCGCCTTGTTCTCCACTCATGTCGGCTGATCCACCCATAGCACCACTCATGTCAGGTGCGCCAGTGTCGCCTTTCTTTTTATTTTCGCCTTCTCCATCTTCATCTTCGCCTTCGTCTTCGTCACCTTCCTCATCCTCATCGCCAGAAACGCTGCCAATTAGGTCTTCAAGTTGCTTGACAAGATCTTCAATTTGCTGACCTTTGTCTTCATCTTGTGACTTGTAGTTTTCAAGTTGATCTTTAATAGTTTCAATAGCTGATTTTACTGTATCTTCATCTGCTCCACCTTCACTTGGTGAAACATTTGCATCATCTGTATCAGCTGGAGCAGATCCCATTTGATCATTACCCCCACCCATTTGATTTTGTTGACCTTGTGCATTACCAGAAAAATTAGGCTGACCCATTCCTTGACCGCCGCCCATATTGCCGGGAGGTGCCATTCCACCGCCCATATTACCACCCATGTTGCCGCCCATGTTACCGGGAGGTGCCATTCCACCGCCCATATTGCCGCCCATGTTACCGGGAGGTGCCATGCCGCCGCCCATGCCTTGTTCTTGAAGAATGCGATACATTTCATAAAAAGTCTTCATATGTGCTCCTAGACAATTTTAAAGTCAGCGTCTTCAGTTTTTCCAGTAGAACTACCACTAACAGCGTCTTCTTGGAATCTCTGACAGATTAGTTGCAATCTCAATGCATTATATAGTTTAAACTCACCTAATTTTCGTTCTATAATAACCCAATCTTCATTAAGAAAAGGAGTTTTAACTCTACTACCAATTTTGGGAGCATGTCCTAAATCTCTTAGAACTGCACGATAATTTAATTCAAACGTCATCTCATCTGGAGAATCAATCCCAAATGCAGTTTGCATATTTTGTGATGGAACTGGTTCATAAACACACCACAATTGAACAGGATTTTGACTATAAATCTTTGCTCTTGATTCGACATACAAAGGATCAACATTGTTTACGTCAATGAATAATTCAAAATAAAACAAAGGAGATCCACCAAGTCTAATGGTTTCTTCATCATAAATATTAAATAAATCTCTTGCAGGATTCTGGTCATCAAATTGCTGCAAGCTTCCTGTCGGACAAAACGGTTTACCATCAGGTTTGTATATTGTCATAATATTCCTTTATGCACAACTGTTTAAAGAAACTTGTGATGTAATAAGTACTTGTCCTCCACTGCCCGGAAGTTGGAAAGGAGCAGCTGTAAATCTTTCAAGCCACAACAAATCACCAGCTACATTTGTGATGTAATAACCATAAACAGTAGCACTCGTTGTTATGTTGAATGTTTGTTCTGCGTAACTTGCTGTGGTAATACCGCCACCTGATGTAGCCACAGTCCAGCTTAAAGAAGTAAGGGTAATTGCAGCGTAACCACCGGATGTTACTTCTGTTACATCTCCAACCACAGTAGTTGAACTTGGCGTTAAATTATTTGAATATAAATGTAAAATGGTATTGGTTGGCGTAGCTACATTGAGCATATTGTTTAAAAGTGTAACTTCACTAACATTAGGAATTACAAGAGCCATAAAATTCTCCTTTTATTACTAATAAATATATAGTCATGGCAGTGTACAAAAAAGATGGAAGTGTTTACAAATTGAATGGACCAAACAACTTGATGTTTACACAAGAAAATTGGAATTCATTTGTAACACATAACTTGAAGAACCTAAAAGACTTCAAAATGGAATCAAATATTCCACATGTTGTATTAGGTTCTAAGAAAGAACCGATTGTTGTTAAAGAAGAACCGATTATTGTTAAAGAAGAACCTGAAATTAAAGAAACAGCACCAATTGTCGAAGGAATTAAGCCAATTGTTAAACCAGAACCAAAAATTGTCCATCAAATAAAAAATGAATTTGATGATTATATAAAAACAATTATTCATTGTGCTTTGGCAAAAAGAGAAGAAAAAAAAGATAATTTATACGATGAAGTAACCGTCAAATATAAATTTGTTGATAAATTTACATTTGAATCAATTATTTTATCGACAAATGATTTTACACTTATTTTTTGGACAATGTTGGACAAATTAACAGTTGGATCTATTCTTTACCCACAAGATGACTCAAAAAGATGGTGGGAAATAAAAGAAATTGAGAGTGCTCCCGGTGGTTACAAAGTTGTTTGTGTATTTACCAGAAACACTCCTTCTTTTTAGTCTCTCATCGTTTTGTGCATCATTTCTTCCATCCTTGCCATAACAGCTTCTACAGCTGAAAGTTGACCAACTCTTCTGTGTTTAGTGCCTGCTTGACCTACATTTTTTTCTGTAAGTCTTTGACATAGTTCCATAGTTAAAAATCTTAGTGTTTTTTCTATTTGATTGTAAATAGCTTTTTTATTTCCTTCTAAATCAAACTTGCCAATATTTCTTAATGCTTTGTCTCTAATAAGAGTTTTAAACAATTCGTATGCTTGAGGATTGGTTATTCTTTTATCTCTGCTTACAAATGTCTTGAACATGATATTATATGGTCCGTTATAATTAGCCCCAATGTATTCTTTTACGAATTGATCAAAAACATTGCTAGGATCATTTAGGTAACCCATTAAATTATTTAAACTATTATTAAGATTGGTTAATCTCGCACCAACATCTAATGAAAATTTCTTGTTAGGATGAATACCACCAGCAAGAGTTAAATCTCTTCTGTCTAGTTCATCTGGAATATCTTCTTCTCTTGCAAATTGATAAAATATTCTTCCTCTTTTGCCTACTTTATTTTTTTCTGCAATTTCTCTAGGATTATAATGATGACCAACTGCGTTTTCTCTGTCTAATCGTGCCATAAGATTTCTTAGTTCTTGTGCTTCTTCAGGATTGTCTTCACTTATTGCTTTAGCAATTTTTTTGTTTAATTTACTTTTAACAACATCGATATTGAAAAGAAATTTTCCACTATGAATTTCTGGAATAACATCTCCTGCCACATGAGGATTTGGCTCACTTGGATGTGTCAGTTTTGTTCCTTTTTCTGGATCGATTATTTGACCGTGATAACCTTTAATCTTATGAGAAAATAAATCTATATCTGCTAATGCTTCACTTAGTCTTCTTTCAAGAGGATTGTTAACATCTACAAGCATTTCTATTAATTCTGTAAATTGCTCATCACTAAAATCATGAGCCTCATGATCACCAATTGCTGCTTCCAAAATGTTAGGGAAATTACCGTTTAACGCATATCTGTAAGCATAGTTAGTTCCTAATGGAGTTTCAATCATTAAATTAAATTTTCCTCTTAAGAAGTCTAATTTTTGTGGATCAATGCCTTCTTCAGTTCCTATCATGTTTTTAAGATTTGTGATATAATTTTTATAAAAATTTACTAAAGATGGTTTGTAAATTGTTTTGTCTGCAATGTCAACAGTTTCTCCTGTACTGCCTAAATAAGGTGTTCTTGCTCTTCTTCTATGTGTTTCTTGATTTATAATAGATCTTGGATCATTTAGAAGTGCTTGTGATGAAAAACCAATCCATTCCTGCAAATTGTTAACAATTGTGTCTTTTTCAGGACAAGTAAAACCATCTGTGTACCAGTTACCTTCTTGCTCATGATCTGGAATATCAGGATTAAAATTCTTGATTCTACTTAAGTCAAATCCTTTATCACTTGACCCTTTTGCCCCTTCAAGTCTTGTGACTAATTCTGCAATATAATTGTCTCTTATTGTGTGAGAACCTTCATCAGCAACGCCATGTTTATGTTTTCTTGAAAAATTATACACAGTTCTTGGATAGGTTACATTCATCCATGCGCCACCACCATCTTCTCTTTCAGATAAAAATCTATCAACAGAATTTTTTGCATTATCATGAGCATTATTTTGAATTCTTATTGTTTCTTGCTCTGTGTTACCTCTAGGATTGTCAAGATTACCTAATATAACTTGCTGTCTAGAATTTATTAGTCCATAATAAGTTAATTTGCTCTGCTTACCCTTTGCATCATTCAGTCCTTCTAAAGGTCTATTTCTTGCTTCTTCCCTTTTTAGTAAAGCTTTTGGTAAATCAACACAATAACGCTGTGCAATAGCCCTTTCCCATAGTTTTGCAGGGAATTGTCTAAGGAATTTCATGTCATCTTCACCGAACAAATGAAAGTCGTGATTAATGTGTCCAGCAAAGTATTCACTAAAAAGTTTCATACATGTTCCTCAATTTGATTCTTTCTTTATATATATTAACATGGCATATTCTTGCGCTTCAAATACAATGTATTTTAAACGACCAACTGCTGAGTCGCAAAATTGCAGTACCAATAATTTTAATCTTGGTGTTTCTGATCCTTTGGATATTGGACAGCTATCACCAAGAACAAACAGAACAAAGGTTAAATCGCAATTAAGAGATTATATTCTCTTAATGTTAGGTGCTCCTGTTGTTACAATTGAACTTGATGATCAGCAATTAGATGCTGCTGTAGATCTTTCTTTGCAGATTTACGAAGATTATGCGCCAAGGGAATTTTTTCAGTATTATGTTTTTAATACAATTCCCGGTAAAAGCATTTACACATTGCCTCCTGATGTTGGATTTGTAAGAAATGTTTTTTACAAGCAAATGGCAACATTTAGTTTTAGTTCATCCGATCTTGGTGGTGCAATTCCTATTGAATATTTCTATCCCGGTGGTGCTTACGCATCAATTACAGGTGGTATGATTGACTCTGTAACTCCTATTTGGGGACGTGTAGGTGAATGGAGTTTATATAAAGAATACGAAAGAACTTATGCTCGTAGTGCAAGTAATCTAGGTGGTTGGGAATGGTTGGGAGATTATCAGAATATTAAAGTATATCCAATTCCGAGAAGTCCAACCGCTGTGATTGTTCATTATTTACAAAAGAATAAAGACTGGCAACGTGTTAGCCAAGCGATGCAAGAAGGTGCCTTGGCGCATGCAAAGATCATGCTAGGACGCATTAGAGGCAAATATACTACATTACCCGGCGCTCAGGGCGGTGTGCAGCTAGATGGCACTACTTTGTTAACAGAGGGCATTCAAGAAAAGAAAGATTGGGAAGAAAGATTGATTACTAGGTATGGAGATATTCCTTATATTTCTATGGGATGACATATGAGCAAATTTGATGAAAATTTGAATGAAGGGTCACAGAATTCAAGATATTCTGTTGAGGTTAATTTTGACACAACTAAAGATGATTGTCTGATTTCATACGCCAAGATTATGCTTGGTTATATTAGCGCAGCAATGAAAAAAATGAATTATCATGTTAAGCTTATATTTTCCCAGAAACCATTAAGATTAATTGTTGCTTCTAGGAATTGGGATGATGGTGAATGGGTTGGAATGGTTTCTTACAACGAACAAAAAGACCATTTCACAATTTCTAAAGGATTTTATAATAAATTAAATAAAACTGTTTCTGTTGAAGAAACAAAAATTCTTGATAATCCTATTAATGCAAAAATTTTGTCCCACAAATTGCGGGACATGATGAAAGATTTAGAAGGCACAAAAGATCGTTTCGTGCCTTCATTTAGAAAAATGCGATTCAATCAGAAATAATTTTAATGCCAGCTGAAGGACTTTCGACAAGAAGGATTTGATCCTTGCTGTCTAGTTCACCTTCTGTTAGTACTTTCTTTTTACTTGTAGTAACATGTTCAACCTTACCTTCGTTGGTAACGATAGGTGGTTGATCAAGAATTAGCTTATGCTCCATGATAACCTCTTTTTTTTGTTCATAAGGACCAATATATCTAATCATTCCAACTTTAACATATTCTTGAAAACTTTTATCAGCAACAAATACACCTTTAGGCTTTACTGTTGTTAAACCTTTGCAGGCAGGTTTAGGCAACATTAAATCATAAGTATGATGGTTTTCGAAAATATGCAGTTCTGAATTATTCATAACTATATAATAGTAATGAATAGCAAAAATAAAATGCCTGAATGGTACGAAATTTATCCACAAGGGACTGTGGAAGGAGAAGAAGAGAAGAAATTTTTCATTAGTTTAGCAAGAAATAAAAAATATAAAAATTGGCGTAGCGTTTCTGCAATATCAAAAGAAATTGGTATTCCTGATGAAAGAATTGAAGAAATTATCTTTAAATACAGTAAAACAGGATTAATAATCCAGAACCCATCTAATACTGAGTTCTGGGGTTATTATCATAATAATCTTGATGCTCTTCCAGAAGAACCAGATTCTGTTATCAACGAGGAAAGAAAAAAACTTTTAAAAAATAAACAGAATCCTACGCCTTAAGTCATTCTGTCATGATGTGTGTAGCGGAATTGACCATGATCAACCTTCTTATCATCAACTTTTGGACCCATTTTAAATAATGCGTCAGCAGCTGTTGGCATAAAATAACTAGCTGGATAATGAGAACGAATATAGGCATCGGGATAAGCCCAATGCGCTATACCTGTTCTCCTAACAGTTTCAAAAATATTTTTATCTCTTTTTTCGAGATATTCAATAAACTTCATTAATTCTCAATCATTTCTTTTGGTCCGCCCCTAGCAATCTTAGTAGCTCCAAGTTTGAAAGGTGCATCAGCAGCAATTGGAGTGAAGTAGTTACTAGGATATTGTCCTCTTACATAAGCATCTGGATAAGCGTAAGGGGCAAGACCGCCACGCTTGATACTTTCTGTTACAGCAGGAATCTTAAGATTGTTCTCAGTAGCCCAACTTGTAAATGTTTTCATTTATTTCCTCACAAAAAATTTTCCTTATACTTATTTAGATAGATCTATTCATTTTTATGTAAAACATGCCTAAAAAAAACATTCAATTAACTGCAACAACAATTCAAGAAATTGAAGATTATTCAGGTGCAGAGCGTATTAAAATATGTTCTGCATGCAAAACATTTTGCGATATGTCCGAAATTAATAGTAAAAACAAACTTTGTATCAGTTGTTCTAAAAAAACAGAACAGTTTGGAAAGATAAAAATATTTACTTTTAAATCATGTTCATATTTTTTTCATAAGATTGGTATTTCCAAAATTGATTTAGAATTATTGGAATATGATCAAATGAAGCATGGCATGAATACAAATTTTTTAGAATATAACAGCAGCAATATGGTTTGGTATGTTTATCGTGATGTCAAAATAAACGCTTTATATTCAAAAGCTGTTGAACTTTTTGATTTCTATAAAAAATTTAATCTTGGAAATAAGCTTTGCATGAAGAACAGTATTGATAAATTTCGACATATGTTTGTAAGAAATCATGATTATATTTCTATTCAGATGATTGTGTCAGATTTCCCTAATTATGGCTTAAATTTTTCGAGTTTTTTATCAAGAGATCGTATTTTTGTTTGACATAACATCAAAATAATACTACTTTAAAGTGGGTTTTTAAAAGGCGCTTAATAGCGCACGAAAAAGGAGAGAGTGATGAACACAGTAAAGAGTAAGATCGCTAAGACCACTGTTAAGGCTGCAACTAAGCCTATTGCTAAGACCAAGTCAGCTGTTCCTGCAAATAGCATTCGTTATAAGATTATCACAAGGATTGATGGATTAAACGAAGTGTACGAAGCTACTGCCGAAATCCCCGGATTCAAGGCTACGAAGGTTCTTCGCAGCGATGGCGGAACTGTTTTCACCACTCGTTCTGCTCTTACCAAGGCTTGTCGTGATCGTGCAAATGCTCTCAAGCGTTTGCCAATTTTTGATCTTGGTACTCCAGCAGCCACCAAGGCTCCAAGATCCAAGAAGGTTTCTACTTTTGTTTCAACTAGCGGTGTTTGCCCAGTTACTGGCGCATCATCCTGAATTTCTTTCTAAATCAACAAGACAAGACCCAATCACATTTTTTAATGATTGGGTTTTGTCTTTTCTATAGATCTTAACATTCGGATACCATTCGGAATAATCACCTGTCTTGCCCCAACGCCAATCAGGCTTGTCACTTACTATTACTGCACTTGGTATTCCAACTGATCCAGCAATGTGAATAGGCAAGCTATCAACACTAATAAAATAATCCATTTGTTCTAAATGTCTAATTGTATCTTCAATTGATTCTAGTTTATCTGCCAAATCAATTACTTTGTATTGTTCTAAATTTTTTGAGTAATCACATGTTTCTTCAGAATAAGAATATTTTCTTGCTCGTTTGTCTTTTTGAAAAGAATAAACTTCATATTTATTGAAATTTATTTGAGTGAGGAAGTCTTCAGCGTAACAACTTCGTTGAAAATCCATTGGGTGTGCAGGATTCCCAGCCCAAACAATACCTATTTTTTTTATTTCTTCTGAATACTTGTAATTACCAAGCTTGTATGGCAAAGGAATGTCCTTAACATTCATGTAATAAGGCAAGCTTAATAACGATACACCATACTTAGTTGTAGGTTTTTTAGAAAATTCAATTCTTAAATCCTTGCAAATGGATTTGAAATTTTCATTTGCAACAAAATAACTGTTTTTATATTTTCTTTGAAATTCTGGCAAAAACCTTAAAAACATTAAATTATCACCTAATCCTTGCTCTAAAAATACACAGAATTCCATATCATCAGTTATTTTTTCTGGTTTTTCTAAATTGTTTGATTGCATGTATTTTATCAAATTAGCATGACAGCTAAATCTACTTTCATAGTGTTTCCAAGCAATGTCATATTTTTTCTGAAATGCTAATGAATAAAAATAATCAACTTCAACATCTTTTTGACAATTTTTATTTTCAATTGCTTTCTCAAAATGAACTTCTGATTCTTTATATTTTCCAATATCAGCCAGACAACAAGCTTTATTGGCATGATAATACCATTCATTCGGTTCTAACTCTAATGCCTTGTCAAGCTTTTTTATGGATATATTATGTCTGTCTAATTGCGTTAACGACAATGCTTGATTGCAATAATATGCAGCTTTTTTGTCATTTATTTTGATTGCTTTGTGTGCAGCTAAAACGGCTTCAACAAATTTTTTACGATTTTTTAAATGAATAGAATAATTGTTCCAATCGTCAGCATTATTGTATTTTTCACACAATTCTGGGAAGAACTTATCACATTCATCCATTTTATCCATTTTTTGTTTAACAATTGCAAGTAGTTGATAATATTTGTGTTCATCAAAAACTTTAACAGCTTGTTCTAGAGTTTGTTCTGCTAGTTGAAAATTTTTACTTTTAAAATATTCTTTAAGTGCATTGTCTAGTTTTTGTTTCAAAGTGTCTAAATTGATTTCTGTATTTTGTTCCATAAAAATGTTCGCTTTCACATATATATTAGTTAAATGAGTTGTGAAGGTACAATAATTACTTTATCAGAGATTGTGTTTAAAATGTACGATTGCGATGTTGAAAAAATCATTTAAATTACGTTGATTTTTCAGGAGGACTTATGGCTTGCGGATGTGGAAAAAAAGGTAATTTGCCCAAAAGAAATGTCAATGCTATCAAACCAGCTATTCAACAAAGCATAGTTCGTTCTATGGGTGTTAACCCCCCAGAACAACAAAAACAACAAACTACTCCTATTGGAATGGACAAGAATCGGCTTGAAATTGAAAAGAAAAGAAGAGAATCTATAAGAAAGTCTTTAGGAAAAATGATATAAGGAAGTATATATACAAAATCAAGTTTTTGGAGAAAAAACATGCTCAACTACGAAAAATGGAAGAAACTCAATGAGAGCTTTTTAATGTCAAGTCCTATGGGAGTTAAATCACCCAATGGATTTTTGGCTTATAACCCTCTTCATGAAAAAATGGAAGAAGATGAAGTAGAAGATGAAGAAGAAGTAGAAGAGGATGATGAAGATGAAGAAGAAGTAGAAGAGGATGATGAAGTAGAAGACGAAGACGAGTATGATGATGAATCAGAAGACGAAGTAGAAGATGATGAATCTGATTATGAAGATGATTCTGAAGATGAAGATGAGTCTGAAGATGAAGACGAGTCTGATTATGATGACGAATCTGATGATGAATCAGAAGACGAAGATGAGTCTGATGATGAAGTTGAAGACATGCAGGACGAAACTGGCGAAGTTGAAGTTGTAGAAGATGATGGAGAAGATGATGATGATGATGATGATGATGATGATGATGATGATGATGATGACAGCGAAGAGCACATCCACAAAATGGTTGTGGCTAAGAAGTGTGGTTATTGCGGTTCATATATGAAAGCAGAAAATACTAACAATTTTAATAGTGCTCCAGATTTTCAAGAATGGCTTGAAAGCGTTAATTCAATTCTCAACCCTCGTGTTAATAGCAGATTGAATGGCGACATCCTCAACGAAGGTGCTATTCCTCCACAACTTAAAAAATATGTTTTGGGCAAGAAAAAAGGCAAAAAGAAATCAGGCTGTGGTTGCTGCGAAAAATGCAAGTGCAGTGAAATGAAGATGAAAGTTATGCCTAAGATGAGCAAAAAGAAATCAAAATGTATGTCACCTAAGATGTCACCTAAGATGTCACCTAAGATGTCACCTAAGATGTCA